>Ga0209599_10001694_pt1 | contig 9971 bp, 12 predicted proteins | sample Shrwel_input2_FT_FD_187534 | JGI IMG/M metagenome (GOLD analysis project Ga0209599, IMG submission 187534) | Subsurface microbial communities from deep shales in Ohio, USA - Utica-3 well 1 S input2 FT (SPAdes) (version 2) ... | reverse complement strand
GCAAAGTCACAGGCGATGGCTTAGAATCCTCGGCCTTGGTGAGGTGGCCGAGTGGCTGAAGGCGCACGCCTGGAAAGTGTGTATACGTTAACCCGTATCGAGGGTTCGAATCCCTCTCTCACCGCCATATATGTAGCATAAAGCCCTGACGATTCAGGGCTTTTTTGTGGACGCGTCCATAAAATAGATTATACCTATCAAAAACAACCCCCTCCCTTGCTCACCCATAACGCATCCAGACCAGCAACACTGCAAACAGCAACGCCGCGCCCGCCATCACGCGATTAAACTGCAAGCCCCAACGCACTGAATAGCCCTCTGGAAACTCGACTGGCTTTAGGCTATTCAATACAATCTGATGCTGGCGAGTCGCCGACCACAATACTACGGGCGAGAGCAACATAAAAAAAATCCCAATCCAAAAGGTGACGGCGGCATGTACAGGGTCGAATAACGCAGGCTGCATGACTTGCATCAGTAAGCCAGAACGCTCGACCACAAAGCCAAATGCCATCAGCGACAAGCTGGTGCGATTCCACGCCAACAAGGTGCGTTCGGCCGCAAACAGGACGCGCGGATCATTTAAATCAGACATGTTTTCCTCCTCATATATCAAATGCTTCTTCAGAATAGACCTTTCTACTGAAAATACGCTGGATCGTTTATGTAGATCAAGGTATAGAATGCATAGCGTTCGTTTGTGGCCTCATCCTGATATGACTAAGCTCAACACTATCCTGATCATCGGCGCAGGCATCGGCGGCCTGACCTGTGCGCTGGCCTTGCAGCAACATGGCCTACGTCCGATCATCCTTGAGCAAGCCGAACAGCTTGGCGAGGTCGGTGCAGGCATTCAACTCAGCCCAAACGCCATGTCGGTGATGCGTAAGCTCGGCCTAGAAGAACGTTTAACAATAGCCGGATTTTTACCGCAAGGTATCCAAAGCAATCACTGGAAAACCGGCAAAATCCTGACCCAAGTACTGTTTGCACCACTCGATTTTCATGCACCTTATCTGCATATCCACCGCGCTGATTTACATCAAATTTTGCGCAGTGCAGTACAGGCCAACGACCCCGACTGCATCCGTACCCATCAGCGGGTCGCCTTCGTCAACTGTGAACAGAGCCAACTGACGCTCGACAACGGCGAAGTGCTGTCCGCCGATTGGATCATCGGTGCGGATGGGATTCGCTCACGTTGCCGCGATGCGGTGCTTGGCCGTCTGCAACCGGCGCGCTTTACCGGCAACGTGGCATGGCGTGGCCTGCTGCGCCGCGATGCTGTGCCCGCACACCTGCACCCAAGCCCTTATGCCAATCTATGGATGGGATCGGGCGGCCATGTGGTGGCCTATTATGTGCGCGGCGGCGAGTGGATTAACTTTATTGCGGTGCGTGAGCAAGACAACTGGCAGGATGAATCATGGCAATCGCCTGCGCATTTGGCGGTCTTACTCGGTGAGTTTGCCGGTTGGGACAGCAAGCTGCTCGATCTGATGGCGCACAGTGATCCGAAGCAATGCTACCGTTGGGCGTTGTTTGACCGTGACCCGATCAGTACGTGGTCGAACTATCGCACGCTGTTGCTCGGCGATGCCGCACACCCGATGCTGCCGTTTGTGGCACAAGGTGCAGCGATGGCGATGGAAGACAGTTGGGTACTCAGTCAGCTACTGGCACAGACCGCAGCACAGCAACTCGATGCCGATCAGGTCGGCACGCGCTATCAGGCATTACGGGCGGCGCGCTGTACACGAGTGCAGCAGTTGGCACGCGATAACATGCAACTGTTTCACCACCGGATGCCGTTGTTGCGGTTTGGCCGTGATCTGGTCGCGCGGGGCATGAATGCGATCAGTCCTGCGGTGGCGACCAAGCGAGTGGCTTGGATTTATGATTGGCAAGCGACTGATTTGGGGATGTCACACGATTGACAAAATAAAAGCACAGGCTTAGATTTGTGACGTATCGTTTTGATAGACAAGCTGACTTTTGGTACAACACTCAGGAAGACCACAATGAAAAAACTTTTTTGGGCATCAACGATCGCATTGGCACTGAGCGGCACAGCACACGCGGGTTGGGGTGACTTGCTCAACGCTGCCGCGCAAGTCGCAGGTGGTGCAATGGCACAACAGCAACAACCGACTAGACAACAAAACGCCGCACCTGCCGCTAGTACAACAGCCAACATCGCACCGATTTCCACCAGTGAACTGGAATACATGAGCTGTGCTAATCTCAAGGTGAACAGCCGCCAAGCCAACCGCGACCTCGAAGAAAACCGTCGTCAACTGCAACAGTTGGATGCGCTGGTCAAAGATCCGGCCTACCAACAACAAAAAAGTTCAGAAGCCACCACCAATATGATCGGCGGTTTGATGAGTCAGTTTGGTAAAGGCTCAGCTGCCGAATATGGCCGCGCCATGACCCAAAATAGTACCAGCGCGTCGGTTAATGCGGATATCGAACTGCAATTAGCGCTGAACAAAAAACTCACTGCTGATGTCGAAAATATCGATATTTATTTATCTGAGAAAAAATGCGGTCGTTAATCACCGTACTGAATCAATCCGCCAAATAGCGACTGCTGTTTGGCGGTTTTTTATAGAGATTGAGCCGCTAACTCCCGCCGACTGACAAACTCCCGCCGCGCACCACTGATCGGATCAGTAAATGCAATCGACCGTGCCAACAACTGCAACGGTTGACTAAAATCATCGCCTTTGTCGGCCTGAAGCACCGGATAAAATGGATCGTTCAGAATACCCAGCTCTAACGCCGACAAATGCACCCGCAGCTGATGCTGTTGGCCAGTCTTGGGAAACAGTCGATAATATGCCGTATCGTTACTGAGCACTTGGATTAACTCAATCCGTGTTTCTGCATTCGGTGCAACATCATGCTGTTCAGCCATCACAAAAAATGGCTTCTCGCGCTTATATAAAAAGCTACTGCGGGTCAGCGGAAAATTTAGCTTTGACCGATACGCCGCCACCGCCTCATACACCTTATCGACCTGCCGCTCTGCAAACAGCCGATGATACTGCGGGCTGGTCTTGGGGTTGCGCGAAAATAGCAACACCCCTGCGGTTTCACGGTCTAAGCGATGCAGCGGCGCAATCTCAGCCTCATTAAACTGTTGTTTGAGTCGCGTCAGCGCGGTCTGCCGCACATAACGTCCGGCCGGATTGGTCGGCAAAAAATGCGGCTTATCCACCACAATCAAGTCAGCATCGACGTGCAAAACCTCCAATTCAAACGGAATCGGCGTTTCATGCAGCAACTCACGATAGTAGAGTAAGCGACGCTGCGCTACATACGCCGCATCGGCGGCAATCGGCGTGCCATCCAGCCACAACACCGAGCCTTCTTGCATGCGCTCATACCAATAGTCACGCGAAATCATATCGAAGCGCGCCGCCAAAAAATCCAACACCAACGGCCAATCACCCTGCGGCAGCCAGACTTTGCACGGGCTCACCCCGTCACGCATCAGTTTGCCCGGCTGATCGACCTTGAGACGACGACTCAACGCTGTGAATTTCCACGCATGTAGCCGTTATCGGCCAAAAACGCCAGATCAATGCCCGACGGTTTGGCGTAGCTTGAGTTATAGCCTGAGTTTTGATCGGCGGCCTTGTCACCCAACAATAGACGCTCCATATAGCGCGCCAACAGATCCACTTCGAGATTGACATGACTGCCCAGCGTCCAGTCACCGATGGTGGTCTGATCGGCAGTATGCGGAACGAGGTTTAGACTCAGCACGTTGCCATTCAAGTGATTGATGGTCAGACTGATGCCATCAACCGTAATCGAGCCTTTTTCGGCCAGATAACGCGCCAACTCACGCGGTGCATTCACTTCGAAGTACAACGAACGTGCATCTTTACGCACGAGGCTGATTTCACCCACGCCATCGACATGACCGCTGACCAGATGCCCACCGAGTCGCGTGGTCGGGAGCAGGGCTTTTTCGAGGTTGACCCGTGTGCCGCTGCGCCAGTGTTTTAGCGTGGCGCGGTTTAAGGTTTCGACCGACACATCGGCGGCGTACCAATCACGGCCAAACGCCACCACCGTTAAGCAGATGCCATTGGTCGCAATCGAATCGCCGAGTTTGACATCACCCATGTCGAGATGGCCGACCCCGATCATCAAGCGCACATCGCCGCCTTGTGGCTGCACCGACTGTACTGTACCAACCGCTTCAATAATGCCAGTAAACATTTGGATTTCCTTAAAGATCAGCTTCAACGATCAGATTCAACTTTAACACGATGACACCCCTTCACGCGCCACCCCACCCAACTCCGCAAAATGCCACAACTGACTAATCAGCTCATCCACCGTCTGATTCGAACGCCGCGCGGTGTTGGTCACCACAATAAACTCCAGCGTGCGTGCCCGATCCGACTGGCGCTGCCGACTGACCCGATAGCGTGGCACATCTTGCGTGACCAGACTGACCTGCCCGCGTGCCAGATTGGCCGCCAGCAAGGTCGGCAGATCGATATTACCGTCGGTGCTGTAACTGGTCAGAATAAAACGTGCATTCAGCGTCGCAATCAACTGCTGATAGGCGACACTGGCTTTTTTGCTGGAGTTATATGCGCTCGGCCGCTCAGTACGCCACGCCCGATCAATCCCGCTTTTATAACCGGCATGCATCGGCGCAGGGGTATATGGCTTATTCCACAGCGTGAGCGCGTTCAAAATATGATAATTACTGGCATACGCATGCTGATTGTACGGCGGGTCTAGATACACCACATCGACCGGCTCGGGCAGTTGTGCCGCGAGCTTTTCTGCCAGCAGCGCGGCATCGACACAGTGCATCTCGGCCGGTATTGGCGACGCATGAAACACACTCGGCGTCAGCCACAACAGCGAGTCAATCCGATCCAGCGCCGTTGCGGTTTTGCCACCCCAGCCTTGATGAAAGCTTTTAAACAACCCACTGGTATTGCTGACAAAACTGGCCGAATACAACAGCGGTGACAGCAACGCACTCATCTCAGTCGAGCCAATCAGGCCATCGTATTGCCAGCGCGCAATCTGCTCGCGCATCGCATCCAAGCGCATGCCGTTATGCCGCTTAAAAAACAAGCGATCTTGCTGTACATCATATTGTGCATCGTCACGCGGACAAAAGGTCTGCGTCAGCCAACCCTCAACCGGCGCAAGCTGATTGAGGGCATCGAGTGCCGCTTGATAACCACCAAGGGCAGCAAACTCAGGGGCTTTTTGGCAACCGATCACCGCATCAGTCAGCGCAAAGCTATACGGCTCCCAGTCGTTGGCGATCACCTGATAACCGAGTTGCCGCGCCAAACGCGACACTACGCCACTGCCCGCAAACAGATCGACAAACACCGGCGCAGAAGCTCGGCCAGCAGATTTAACCGGACGAGTCTGTGCCAACGCCGACAAGATCAGCGGTAACAAGCGCCGCTTATTGCCTAGATACGGCACCAGCTGATGGAACACATAATCTTCTGTGGTACGCGCCGCATGTCGCCGCTTGTGGTACAGCAGTGCGTCAGTGGTCAGGGCATCGGTCATCGACGTGGCCGCAAGATCAGCCGAATATCCTCACCAACCGGCTGCATCTCAACCAGCTCAAAGCGCAATTGCTCCGCCATCTGCATGAAAGGCAAATCAAACATGGGGCGGGCGGATGCACCGAGCAACGTCGGTGCCAGATACACAATCAGCTCATCGACCAGACCGGCCTGCAAAAATGCCGCGCCCAACGTCGCACCGGCTTCGACCAGCACATCTCGAACCTGCTTGTCATCGCGTAGATGATTGAGTAAGTCGGCCAAATCCATATTCGGCCACGTTTCGACCCCATTAACCTGTGCTGCACCGACCAACAATACCGACTCCGGTTGCTGTAATAACTGCGCATCGGCAGGCATACGGCCTTGCCGATCCAGTACCACGCGTATTGGCTGTGGAATCTCAGCCAGCGGCGTACCGTCCGTAACGGCTCGCACGTTGAGCAACGGATCATCGGCCAGAATCGTGCCGATCCCCGTCAGCACCGCGCCACTGATCGCCCGCCAGTGCTGTACCTCTGCCCGCGCCGCTGCGCCAGTAATCCACTTCGATTCACCCGAGGCCATCGCGGTACGCCCATCCAGACTCGCGGCGACTTTGAGGCGCACATACGGACGGCCACCGGCCATCACCTGCAAAAAACCCGCGTTCAGCGCCCGCGCTTCAGCCTCACACACACCAACCGTGGTTGCAATCCCAGCTGCTTCCAGTCGCGCCCGACCGATACCTGCCACCTGTGGATTGGTATCCAGACTCGCCATCACCACCCGTGCTACACCGGCATCAACCAAGGCATTGGCACATGGTGGGGTACGGCCAAAGTGCGCACACGGCTCCAGCGTCACGTACGCCGTCGCGCCTTTGATCTGTGCATGCGCCTGTTCAGCCGCTTGGCGCAAGGCAAACACCTCGGCATGCGGCTGACCGGCTTTGGGATGGAAGCCTTCACCGATCACCTGACCATCTTTGACCAGTACACAGCCGACCGCCGGATTGGGACGGGTGGTGTATTGGCCGCGCTTGGCCAGCGCCAGTGCCCGCTGCATCCACTGCTGATCAGATGCCAGCGTCTCAGCAGCAAGACCATCAGCAGCAAGCGAGGTTGTTTCGGTGTGATTACTCATGGCGGGTGCTGTCCTGTGTCAATGGCGCTGCGATGGGGCTGCTCAGTACCGGTTGGCCGAGCCGATCAATCTCAGTTTTAAAGGCTTCGATGTCCTGAAAATCTCGATATACCGACGCAAACCGCACATACGCCACCGAATCCAGTGCTTTAAGTGCGTCCATCACTGCCTCACCGATTTGGCGGGCGGGAATTTCACGTTCACCGAAGCGGCGCAAGGTCTGCCCGATCTGTGCAATCGCGGTATCAATCTGATCGAGACTAACCGGACGTTTCTGCAGCGGCAGGGTTAACGAACGGCGCAGCTTGGCCTCATCAAACGGCTCAATCCGGCCATTCGACTTGATCACCCGTGGCATCACCACTTCCATGATTTCAAATGTGGTAAACCGCTCACCGCAGCTTAAGCACTCGCGCCGCCGCCGGATCTGCCGACCTTCGGCTGCCAAGCGCGAATCAATCACCTTACAATCAGGCGCATTACAAAACGGACATAACATACCGCAACCGCCTGCGTGAATTTACCCTGACAGTTTAGCATTTTGCACAGGACAATCGCATTTACACAGCGACTACATTTCGGTTGTCAGAACATCAACCCCACTGCCGTCCAAAGGTCAACATCCCAACTTCATCGACAAGTTGGCCATCACATGCGGTTATATGTTTACTGAGGGACGAGTCATGCCACTGAACAATCCAATTCAAGCGACCCTGCTGGCCACCATCCTGCTCAGCGCGACTGGCGCAGCACAGGCGTTGACCTTTGAGCCGTTTACCGAAGCGCGCTTTAGGACATTACAGGCCGAAAACAAGCCGATCTTGATTGATATCAATGCCAAATGGTGCTCGACCTGCAAAGCACAAGGATTGGTACTCGATTCGTACCAACGACAATACCCCAACAGCGGCATCACCGCCTTGAAAGTAGATTTTGATACCCAAAAACGCTGGGTCACTCATTTTAAGGCACCACGACAGTCTACATTTGTGTCATTTAAAGGCACCGAGCAGGTCGGTTTTAGTGTGGCCGAAACGCGCGCCGGCGACATTTTTAAACAACTCGATACTCTACGCGGCGTGACCACCGCGCCGAGTCGTCCCGCCAGCAGCGCGCCAAGTGGCACCGAACAGCCTAAAGTCGGCTTTTTTGAACGGTTATTTCAACGCTCATAAGCCATCTGTATCAAGGAGTGATCAAGCATGAGCTTGGAAATTGCCGCCATTCCACTGGCTTTTTTGGCAGGCATCCTCGGCGTACTGTCGCCATGTGTCTGGCCGCTGGTTCCGATTGTGATGGGATCTGCAGCAGGCAAAAGCCGGTTTGGCCCATACGCTCTAGCCTTGGGTTTGAGTGTGTCGTTTGCGATTGCAGGCACGTTGATCAGCTTCTTGTTGGTCAATGCCCACTTAGACCCTGAGTTGTTTCGCTATTTTGCTGCAGTGCTGTTGATTGTGGCTGCACTGACATTGATTAGCAGTCAGCTGGGCGAGTGGATCAGTCTCAAACTGTCCAGCCTGACCGCGCGTTTTAGTCCATTTGGTGACGGTCAGGCCGGTTGGACGGGTCAGTTTGGTTTGGGGCTGTTGCTGGGCTTGGTCTGGCTGCCGTGTGTTGGCCCGACCCTCGGCGCGGCGATTGCGTTGGCGTCGCTTGGTCAACAGATGGGTACAGCGTTTTTGGTGATGTTGAGTTTTGGACTCGGGACAGGCTTGGTGCTGCTGATTGCAGGCTTGCTGTCGGCTAAAGCGCTCAAAAAACTCAAACCCGAACTCCTGCAAAACAGCGTCAAGGTCAAAAAAATGCTCGGCGGGCTGCTGCTGGTGTTGGGGCTGCTGGTCTTGACTGGTCTAGACAAACAGCTGGAAATCTTGGCTTTGGGCATTATGCCTGAGTGGGCAACCACACTGTAAGATCAGCGATCAGTTGGGTCAGGCGTATTCTGGTCGGGCGGCACATCTTGCGCCCGATACTGCTTGGCCAGCGTGCTGAGTTGCTCGACCTGTTTACCAAAACGTCGACACGGCGTGCACAAGCCGGTATGTAGGTTCAGCGATAGTTTTTCGCTCAAGGTCAGCGGACGATCCTGCCGCTCGGATAGCAACTGGGTGGCTTGCCGACAATTTAACATGCACAATCCTCCTGCAACATCCATTTGTTCTCTAGGCATTCGCGCAGTTTCAGCCGCGCTCGATAGATCAGCACATGCAGATTGCTGACACTCAGCGCCAACTTGCTGCAAATCTCATCGGTTTCAAGCTCAATAAACTCACGCAGCATAAACACCTGCGCTTGCTGGGCGGGCAAATGGGTCAAACACGCCTCAAACACCCGCCAAAATGCTTGATTCTCGGCAGACTGATCCGGCAGTGTCCACGCCACTGGACGCTCCGTCATGTGCCAATGGCCTTTGTCATTAAACAGCTGATCGATACTGGCCTGCTCCGCGTCTTCGTCACTGAACAGGCTGGAAACAGTCGCAATATGCTGCTGCTTGCGCAATTGATCGATAATTTTATTTTTTAAAATCGCAAATACCCACGTCTTAAAGGCGGATTGACCGGCAAACGACGCTGCGTGTTTAAACGCACTCATCAACGCCTCTTGCACCGCATCTTCGGCCAGATGTGCATCGGCCAACTGTAAGGTGGCAAATTTTAACATTTGCAGCCGCAACGCATTCAAAAACACAGGATTGCTGAAGGATGACACTGGTGAGTCAGTAGTGGACATGAATGCGTGCTCATGTATGGGGGATCTTTTTGACTATAACTGATCATATGGTGTGGTGCGATGACACCCACACTTCCCGCCGCGGTCACCACGCCAACACGTGGCATAGCCCGCAGCTGATCAGGTGAGTCGCGCCAAGCCAGCGCGATGATCAGCACGATTGTCAGCGCGTCTGTTGCCGATCATCGAACAAAACCACCTGATTACGGCCGCTGCCTTTGGCTTGATACAAGGCTTGATCGGCACGACTGATCAGATCTTGTACACTGATCGACGCCTCATTCTTGTGCGGAATCATCCGTGCCACGCCGATACTGACGGTGATTTGCCGGTTTTCAAAGCGCTCGGTTTCGATACGATGCCGCAAACGCTCAGCGACCTGTAACGCCGTGCGTGCGGTAGTCTCTGGCAAAATCAACATAAACTCTTCACCGCCATAACGTGCCGGAAAATCAGTGGTGCGGCAACTGTCATACAGCAAGGCAGCCACCTGTTGTAGCACCAAATCGCCAGCAGGATGGCCAAACTGATCGTTATACGGCT
>Ga0209599_10001693_pt1 | contig 9972 bp, 8 predicted proteins | sample Shrwel_input2_FT_FD_187534 | JGI IMG/M metagenome (GOLD analysis project Ga0209599, IMG submission 187534) | Subsurface microbial communities from deep shales in Ohio, USA - Utica-3 well 1 S input2 FT (SPAdes) (version 2) ... | reverse complement strand
ACTTTTAATTATGCTGTTGGCACATATGATGGTTCAACATTAAATTTATATCATAATGGTTTATTAGTTGATTCTACCTCAGTTTCTATATCTATAACATATAGTGCATCTTATCCTTTATATATTGGATCATATGGAGGAACAGATTTCCCAATGCGAGGATTTATAAATTCAGCACAGCTTTATAGCAGAGCTTTAACAGCCAATGAAATCAAACAAAATTTTGATACTTTTAAAACAAGATTTGATTTATCTGGTACTGGTACAACTAGCGGAGTGGAGGTACCATTGTAATGGCAGGAGCAGGACCAAGAAAAGAAATTGATGGATTGGTATTTGATTTAGATTTTGCTAGTACTAAAACTTTTACAGGTATAGGTGGCACTGCTAGTAGTTTAATTTCTAACAGAGCAGCTTCGTTAAAATTTGGTGTTGCTTTTGAAGGTCAATATGGCGGAAATATAAATTTTGATAATGACAACGATTTTATGTTGATCAGTAACAGTGCCGATGTTCAAATAAGTAATGGAACTCTTTATGCATGGGTCAAAACTAGTATCAATGAGCCATTTTTTAAGAGTGTTCTTACTAAAAATAACGCCTATGGTTTATATGTCAGAAATGGTGTTCCTGTTTGTATAGATTGGAATTCTAATACAGAATATTCATCAAATTTTAATATAGCAGATGGAAAATGGCATCATTTGGTTTTGACATTTCAATCTGGAGTTGTGAATGGTTCTAATCTTTATATTGATGGCGATCTTAAATTAACATTCTCAATGACAGTAAGAAATCAATTATCTGACATCTATATTGGTAGCAATGAAATTCTTCCGGGCTTCGTTAAAAAGGGATTAATTTTTAGTATAGATGCTCATAATGGCAGATCTTATCCTGGAACAGGTTCTACATGGTACGATTTATCAGGATATGATAGGCATTTGACATTATATAATAGCCCAACTTTTGATTCAAGTTCTGGCGGAGCATTAACTTTCAATGGGACAAATCAATATGCTGAAACAGCTAATTGGGGTTTGTTAACAGGTGCTACAAACTTCACAGTTTTAACAACATTTAAAATTGTAAATACACAAAATCAAACATGGATTTCTTTTGGAACAGGTTCAACCTCTACATCCAATCAGGTAGGAATATCAACTACTGCTGTTGGAGGTTTGTATTCTAATAATACTTTGCTCTATGAGGCATCGAACTTTTTATCTAATACATGGAATACCATGGGTTTGACTTATAATGGCACAACTTTGAAAATGTATATCAATGGTAGCGTTGCTAAGAGAAAAAATACTTCATTAAATGTTGGATCATCTAATTTAAGAATTGCTAGATCTATTATAAATTCCAATGAATATGCTAATGTTACGCTTGCTAATTTGCAAATTTATAATAGAGCTTTAACAGATGCTGAAATGTCTCAAAATTATGACATTATTAAAAATATTTATGTAAATACTGCATCTGGTGAAAGAACATTAGGCACTTTGGCAGATCCAGCTCCGAGCGGTTTTGCTTTGAAAAATAATTATCCAGATTTGCCTTCAGGTTATTATTATATCAAAAGCTTGAATATGCCAAGTCCATTATTAATGTATGTTGATATGACTAATGATGGTGGCGGATATGATTATTACGCGATAACAAATGGTTCTTCGGTATCTTTGATTACCCAAGTGCATAGTGGTACAGCATTGGGCTTGGATTTAGTTTATCCAAGATCAATAGACCATTGGAAATCTATGTATGAATTTGTTACAAATGTATTGGGTTCTAATACTACAACATATTTGCAAACTTGTGGAGCAATCTACAGAAATGGTGGAATTGGCAATTATACTACCTATGTTATGAGAGATCCAAATTCTTATGCTGGTGGAGCGCCTGATTGGCAAGTTCCAGATAATGGAAGATGGTGGCTTAGAGACTCTGTTTACGGTGAGCCAAATGGAAATTACACAAATAATGGTTTCTTAAGATTGTATCAGGTAACTTCTTCTGGTTATATTAATAATTTTGATGACTTAGGTGCTGCTCTTACTGGCACAACTTATTTAGTTTCTACGAATGCTAAACCTTAATAAAAGGAAAATAAAAAATGATATTAAACATGATAAATATAGAAGGGCCAATAGGCGAAGAAAAAGATTGGATTTTTTATTTTACAATTAATGATTATAATAATAATGTTATTAGATCTTACGAACAAGGCATTAGTTTTTTCGAACTTTGGAAAGTATTAAATGAGAATTTTCAAAAAGAAACTGTGTTCGGGTTAGTAAATAGTGCAATTCGAAGTGGAAAATTTTCAACATGACAATTTATTATGTAAGAAATGACGGAAATGATTCGAGTGCAGGAACGTCATCTGTTGTCTCTGGAGCCTGGAAAACATTAACAAAAGCCTTAGGAGCCTCTGGGATTTCTGGTGGAGACACTTTATATATTGCCCCAGGCGTTTACAGAGAAACATTACAAGTTGGGTTTGCTTCTACTGGTAGTACAACATATGTTTATGGCGATCCTAGAGCAACAAAATTTACTGGCGTTACTCCAGGTGCTGTTAGAATTACAGCAAATACTTTATATGATAGTTTATCATCACGATTTGAACCATCATCAAATACGTTAATTTCTGTTGCTGGAAAAAGTAATATTGTTTTTGATGGTTTATATTTAGAATATTACAGTGTAGGCTTGGGTCTCTCTTCTTGTAATAATATTCAACTAAGTAATAGCGTCATAACAGGATATAGAACCTCAACAAATATCGCTATAAGCATAAGACAAAATTCCACTTTAGCACCACATAGATTTGAAAATTTAATATCTGTAGGAGCAGGTGCATTTATCAATTTTGACCCTTTTACTAGTGGAATTGGCTTGAGTGGTTTCATGTCGGTAACAAACTGCTTTGCTATTGGGTTGAAATATTTTAATAATGATGTTCTCCACACGCAAACTAGCCCAATTACATTTGCAAACTGTACTTTTATATCGTCAACTTCTTACGCATTGACTACATATGGGATAGGTGTTAGTGCATATCAATTTGTTAATAGTCTGATTTGTTCGAACGAATTTTCTACTGTCACCTGGACTAGTAGTAGCGTTTCTTATAATTCTGTAGTTTGCACAAACTGTAGATTTTCGGGTGGCTCACAACATGGCGGCGGAAATAGTGCCAGAGTGCTTAATAATTGTTCATTTGGCTTACCTGGATTAGACTTTGGTGAACAATTATTATTTGGTTTATCTCATACTCAATTTTTATCAAGTAAACAAAACGGATATTTAGCTGGCACAGGTACAAGTTTTGGTATAGGTTCATCTGATTTATTTGGTTATGCCTGGCAGGGGGTAGCACCTGATATTGGTGCCATTCAATATAGACAATTAAATACAATTTCTAGTTATCTTCCAGCAGATAAACAATTTGAATCTATAACAATTGCTCCAAATTCGACTTCTCAATCTATATATCTAATGCTAGGCTCAACGGGCATAACTTATAATACCCCAGGCTTAGTTGCCTACTATACAAGGGACAATTCTGAGCCTGTGGTCATTGCATTAGGTACGCAAACAGTAAATGGCAGTTGGGCTTCTGGAGGATTTGCTGAAGTCAGTTCTGTCAATACTCCAGGTTTGTATAGACTTGATGTTCCCAATGCTGCTTTTGCTTCAGGGGTTGGTAAAGTTACTTTGTCTGTAAGAGGCAACGGAATGAATGGGGCGTTTTATAATATATTGTTGCAATATACAAGAACACCAGATGTTGAATCGAGAACATTTGTTTCTGGTAATACAAGTTTGATTGAATATATAAATATTACACAAAGTAATTCAGGAATTGGATTAACTGGATTGGTATACAATTCTTCCGGCTTAACTGCTTATTATATAAGGCCAGGTGGAGCACCAACCGCTATTACTTTAAATAGTCAAACCGCCACAGGCGCATTTACATCTGGTGGATTTGTACCTGTGGATAATACAAATATGCCAGGGCTTTATAGAATTGATATACCAAATACTGTTTTCAATTCAGGTGTTTCCAATGCTACTGTATATTTAAGAGGCGCATCCAATATGAATCCCTTAAGAATTGAATACAAATAATTTGGCAAAGTAACATTGAGTCTAAATTGAAGGAAAATAAAAATGATATTGAATATGATAAATATTGAAGGTCCCATAGGCGAAGAAAAAGATTGGATTTTTTATTTCACTATTAATGATTCAAATAATAAAATAATTCAATCTTATGAGGATGGAATTAGTTTTTTCGAACTTTGGAAATTGTTTCATGAAACTTTTCAAAAAGAAGCTATGTTTGGATTGTTAACTATTGCTATAAATCGCGGAAATATATAAAATGACAATATATTATGTAAGAAACGATGGAAACGATACAAACTCTGGAACCTCCTCCAACACTTCTGGCTCTTGGAAAACATTAACAAAAGCCTTAGGGGCCTCTGGTATTTCTGGCGGAGACACCTTGTATATTGCGCCTGGTGTTTATAGAGAAACATTAGAAGTCGGGTTTGCATCTACTGGTAGTACAACATATATTTATGGTGATCCTAAGGCAATAAGGTTTACAGGTGTTACCCCAAGCGCTGTTAGAATTACAACAAATACCTTATATGACAGCCTGTCATCAAACTTCTCTCCATCATCTAATACATTAATTAATATTACTGGAAAAAATAATATTGTTTTTGAATCATTATATTTAGAATACACCAATGTAGGATTAGGTCTTTCTTCTTGTAATAATATTCAACTTAGAAATAGCGTTTTGACATCCTATAAATTCTATTCTGCTTATGCAATTAAAATTAATCAAAATACCACATTGGCACCACATAAATTTGAAAATTTAATATCGGTAGGTGGTTATTTTACTTGGTTTGAGCCACTTACAAGTGGTGTTGGCTTGAGTAGCTACATGAGCGTAACAAATTGTTTGTCTTTAGGAATGCGTTACCATTACAATGATATAATTCATACATTAAATAATCCTGTAACCTTTACAAACTGCACCTTGATAAATTTTGATGCTTGGGCTATGGGCTCAAGGGTAGATTCTGTTGGTGCGTTTGATATTTATAATTCATTTATATGGTGTGATCAGTATGCTAATGTTATGTGGAATGGAAACAGTCGCATAGGTTATACAAATTGTAGATTTTCAGGTCCTTCCGAGCACTATGGTAGTGGGCAAAATCTTAATAAACTTATTAATTGTTCATATGGTTTGCCTGGTTTAGACTTTGGTGAGCAATTATTGTTTGGTTTGACTCATACTCAATTTTTATCAAGTAAAGAAAATGGATATTTAGTTGGCGCAGGAACTAGCTCGGGAATTGGTACTTCTGATTTATTTGGTTATAGGTGGCAAGCTGCAACGCCTGATATTGGAGCTATACAATATAGAAATTTGAACACAATTTCTAGTTACATTCCAGCAGATAAACAATTTGAATCTATAACAATTGCTCCAGATTCAACTTCACAATCAATTTATATAATGCTTGGCGCCACAGGAATTTCCTATGATACATCGGGCTTGGTTGCTCATTACACTAGAGAAAATTCTTCACCAGTGGCAATTACACTTGTCTCTCAGACAGCCACAGGAAATTGGACATCTGGAGGATTTGCTGAAGTTAGTTCTTCTAATGCTGCAGGTTTATATAGGCTTGATATACCAAATGCTGCTTTCGTTTCAGGTGTTAATAAAGTACTAGTATCTGTAAGGGGAGGAGGATTAAATGGGGCTTTTCATAATATTTTATTAAACTATACAAGATTGCCAGATGTTGAATCAAGAACATTTGTTTCTGGCACTGCAAGTTTGGTCGAATATATAAGCATTACACAGAGTAATTCAGGGGCTCCGCTAACAGGGTTGTCATATAATTCCTCGGGTCTCACTGCTTATTATGTCAGACCAGGTGGAACACCAACATCTATTTCATTGGCAAGTCAAACAGTTTCAGGTGCATTTACATCTGGAGGATTTGTTGCTGTAGATAACACTAATATGCCTGGACTTTATAGAATTGACATACCAAATGCTGTTTTTGCCTCAGGTGTAACCAAAGCAACTGTTTATTTGCGGGGTGCCGGTAATATGAATCCAATAAGGATAGAATATAAATAATGGATCAGCGCATAGTACCCATAAATACCATAAATAAAACTGAATATATTTATATACAAAGAAATGATGTATATAATAATCAGCCGCTGACAGGTCTTTCATATAATACCGCTAACTTAAAAGCTTATTATCATAATAGAAAAACTGCAAGTATAAGTATAACTTTGGCCTCTCAGACAGTAAATGGCCCATGGGTATCTGGTGGATTTGTAGAATTAGATTCTGTAAATTTACCAGGCTATTATAGATTTGATGTACCAAATGAATTATATTCCACTGCATATTTATCTGATGTTGTTACATTGGCACTTAGTGGCGCTGCTAATATGTATCCTGTTGTAATAGGTTACCAATTGGAACCTAGTATTACTATTTCAGCCTTAGGAATATACAATAAAATTCTTACAGCAAATGAAGTCGCCCTCAATTATGCAAGTACCAGAGGTAGATTTAGCGCACCAAGAAGCTATGTGTCCCTTGGTACAATTGGTAATCCTGCAACCAGTGGATATGAAATTGCCCTCACACAACCAGCTTATCCATCAGGTTATTATTATATAAAAAGCGCTACAATGACAAGTTCATTGTATATGTATGTTGATATGACTAATGAAGGTGGGGGATATGATTATTATCCTATCACAAATGGAATTACAGTTGCTTATAAAACAGAGTATAATTCTGGAACCGCATTAGGTTTAGATTTGGTTTATCCAAGGTCAAAACTACATTGGAAATCTATTTATGAATATACTCAAAATGTTCTAGGTACAAGTTGGAACACTTATATGAAAACTACAGGGGCAATTTTTAATACAATTGCAGGCAACTATTCAAGCGTACCTATGAGAGATCCTAGATATTATGACACTGGAGCCACAGGATGGGCAGTGCCAGATGGCGGTAGATGGTTTATAAGAGATACAGCATATAGTGAACCCAATGGCAATTACACCCCTTATGGTTTTTTGGTGCTTCAAAATTTACAATCTGACGGCTCCATTTTGGCATTTGATGATGGCGGCGCTTCATACACTGGCAATAGTTATTTAATTTCAACGAACGCGAAACCTTAAAATTATGGGATTATTTCACGCACCTTTTTTACCACCAGACGGACTAGTTATGGCTCTAGATCCGAATAATATAAAGTCGTATCCAGGTACAGGCACGACTATTTTTGACATGAGTGGAAGCAGTAATAATGGTACGTTGACAAATGGCCCTACATTTAATTCTAATGGTTATATATCATATGATGGTTCAAATGATATTGTAAGTATACCTAATAGTACTTCAAGCAATTTGACAGATAATTTTACAGTATGCATGTGGGCCAGAATAAAAAATGCAGCAATATCAGTTCCTCTTGGCAAATATGTTGGAGGTTCTCGTGGCTGGGTGTTTATTTATGATCGATATACAGCTTATTTTGGTGGTAGGAATCAGACTGCAGATGGATACAAAGAAATAGGTGCCATAGGCACATCTGTATCTACAAATATCTGGTATTTTTGGACAGGTGTTAAAACTGGAACATCTATGTCAGTATATCTTAATGGAGGCTTGGGGGGAACAACTTCGTGGTCTTCAGCGGGAGATATGTCTGCCTCTGTTCCTATGTATATTGGCGCGCTAAATAATGCTTCTGATTATTCGAATTGTGATGTATCTCAAATTTTATATTATAAGAGAGTATTGAGTGCTGATGAAATAAAACAAATTTATGACTCAACGAAGTCTAGATTTATTTATTCAGTTCCGATTGTAACAAGTGGTCTTATATTAAATTATGATGCTGGAAGTATATTATCATATCCAGGCTCTGGTGCGACTTGGACAGATTTAAGTGGTTTGGTAAGACATGGTACAATTACTGAAGCAGTTTATGGTGGAACAGGAACCACAGCTTATTTCGCATTTGATGGCACAAATGATGTTGTTACTTCATTAACTTTCACTCCAAATGTTACAAATAAAACTTTAGCTGGATGGGTTAAATTAAGTTCTACATCACAAACTGGCGGTGGTGTAATTACATTAGAAGTTTCTGGCGGTGCATCTTTTGATTCAATTGTTTATAATGAAACTAGTAATGGTTGGGGATTTGGATCAAATAGCTATGCAAGAACAGCATGGTCTGGTATATCTGAAACTTCTACCTCTACTTGGGTTTATATGGCAGCGACTTATTCAAATAATAATTATAATTTATATAGAAATGGTATTTTAATTTTAAATACTACATCTTTTGCCACTTATAATTTCAATTCTGCTGGCAATGCATTGGTTGGCAAGCGGCACACAGGTGGTTCAGGAGCTCATTTAGCAGGCCAAATTTCACATGCTGCTATTTATAATAGAGCTTTGACATCAACTGAAGTTTTACAAAACTTCAATGCTATGAAAGGTAGGTATGGATACTAATGGGATGTGTATTAGGGCCTTCTAACCAAATAATTATAGATAGAGCAAGATTCTTTTTCGACGCTTCAGCTCCCTGGGCGAATCAAAGTGCTACTGTATTTCTCAATCCTTTTTTTAATACATCGTATAGTAATTACACTCTTGATTCTGATACTAATTTTGTTTCGATAGCAGGTACAGGTGTTTCTAAATACTTAGATTTGAAGCAATTACAGCAATTTAAAGTTGGCCTGACTGGCTCTGGGACATTTAATCAAGTAAACAGCTTTACTTGGATAGCAGTTATAGCCAGAGGTAGCAATGCTCAAAGTAACACCTTTTTTAGAATTGACGATAGCACTGGCAATTTCTCTGTTACCTCTGATGGTAATTTTGCGCATCAACATTCTGGAACAACTCATACTTCAACTGGCTTGACATTATTGAACAATCTGTGGAATCATTTAGTGCTAATCAGGAATGGCACATCGTGCAATTTGTATGTAAATAATGTTCTTTCGTTTACATATACATTGGTAAATAATTTTGGTACAGCTGATGTCAACTTTAGGCTTGGGCTTTTCCCGGGTAGTTTAGTCGATGTTGCTTATGTGGCTTGGATGCCTGGATATGTATGTTCATCGGGCGAAGTTCAGTATAATTATAATTTATTAAAAAATAGGTTCGGTCTATCCTAATGGGACTTTCTTATAATCCTTCATCTGTATCAGATGGTATTGTTTTATATTTAGATGCTGCTAATCCTAGGAGTTATGCAGGAACAGGCACAACCTGGTATGATATATCAGGTAATTCAAACAATGCTACATTTGTAGATTCACCCACTTATTTATCAGTTCCACAACCATATTTTAACTTTGATGGTGTTAATGATTATATGAGAATAGTTCGCTCATCATCAATGAGTCCTACAAGTGGATTGACACAAGAGGTTTGGTTTAATTATCCTTCGGTTCCTACAACAGCAATTTTTATTGGATTACAATATGGTGCTTCCACAAATAATACATATGCGCTATGGAAGGAAAGTGCTACTACAATGTGTGGTGGTGTAAATACCAGTGGTTCATTTAGTTTCATTGGTATGGGCACTACTAATTTAGTTGGCAACAGATGGTATCATTTTGTTCATACATATGACGGTTCTACACAAAAATTATATTTAAATGGTGTTTTAATGACCACTGGAAGTCAAAGTGGAACAATACAATATGATGTTAATAATACAAGAGTTTTAATTGGTGCTGATGATAATTCAGGTTATAATTCTGGGGCTTCTTATCCACATCTAGGCAAAATGGGGCAAGTGAGAATTTATAATAGGGGTTTGTCTGCTGCTGAAGTTCTTA
>Ga0209599_10001691_pt1 | contig 9997 bp, 9 predicted proteins | sample Shrwel_input2_FT_FD_187534 | JGI IMG/M metagenome (GOLD analysis project Ga0209599, IMG submission 187534) | Subsurface microbial communities from deep shales in Ohio, USA - Utica-3 well 1 S input2 FT (SPAdes) (version 2) ... | reverse complement strand
ATAAGTTAAAAGGGATAAGTAATTTTTGAGTTACTATTCACAAAGTTTTTTAATCAACGAATTTAGCATTTTTTCAACTTCAAGTGATACATTATTGATTTCTTTTAAATCTTCAATGCCAATGAAATTTAAATTAACGGCTATTTCTAACTGTGTTTGGCATTCGTATAAAGATCCTCTTGAAATTTGAAGAAATCTTGCATAATCTTTTTTATAATTTCTGCCGTAGCCTTCTGCTATATTGGAGGGAACTGAGACTGCACTTCTTTTGATTTGGGACGATATTCCAAATTTTTCATCTTCTGGGAAGTTTGCGGTTATTTTATAAATTGCCGTCACCAGCAGCATCGATTTCTGCCAAACTATTAAATCTCTATAACTATTCATGGCTTGTATTTATTTTTAAGGTTACATCTTATTTCTATCTCTTCAACTTTTCTCTTATCCCTTTTAACTTATCCCTTTTTCTGAACTCAAAACTTCTCTCATCGCCTTCGCTTTCAACAAGCATTCTTCGTATTCAATTTCAGGTTCCGAAAGTGCTGTAATCGCGCTTCCTACAGAGAAGGAAACGTAGTGTTCTTTGGCATTATACAAAATACTGCGAATAACCACGTTAAAATCGAAATCACCGGAAGGTGTAAAATACCCTACAGCGCCACTGTACAATCCGCGCTTGGTTTCCTCGAGTTCCTCAATGATTTGCATAGCCGAAATTTTAGGTGCTCCCGTCATGCTTCCCATCGGGAAAGTTGTTTTGATGATGTCCACGGGTGAGGTGGAAGGGGCTACTTCCGAAACCACAGTGGAAATCATTTGATGGACTTGCTTAAAACTGTAAATGCCACACAATTCTTCCACCTGGACTGAGCCTTTGGTGGCGGTGTGCGACAAATCGTTGCGGACCAAATCGACAATCATGATGTTTTCAGAGCGTTCTTTCGGATTGTTTTCTAACGTTATTTTTGAATTTTCATCCAAATGAGGATCTTCAAAACGTTTGGAAGTTCCTTTTATGGGCTGGGTAATTATTTTTGTGCCTTCTTTTCGTAAATAACGTTCCGGAGAAGCAGAAAGCAAATAATCGGTGTTGTTTTTAAAGAAAGCCGAAAATGGTGCTTCCGAAATGGTATTCAATTTTTGAAAGGTTTCCGATGGTTCGATAATAGCATTTTTAGCAAAAAACTCCATACAAAAATTAGCTTCATAAATATCACCACGATGAATGTGAGTCAACATTTTGTTGACTTTATGGATATATTTTTCTTTTGAAATACGTTGTTCAATGGTTAAGCTATCAAAACTTTTCCCTTTTTCCTTTCCCCTTTTTGTTATTTCCTTAAAATCGTCTTCCACTTCATCATCACACATATTTAAATAACATATTTCGACTTGATTTCCCTTTAGTAAAAACAATTTTTTGGGCTGAAAGAAAAACAAATCCGGAAATTGGAGTCCGTCAAAATTATCCGATTTCAAATGTTCCGTATCATTTTTTAAATCGTACGACACGTACCCAAACAGCCAGTCTTTGGTTTGTTGTTGGTATTGCTTTAAGTCTTCAAACGCATTGTGGTAATCGGTTTTAATAGCAGTAAAAGCGTCTACCGCCAAAACGACATCATAACTGGAATAGTGTTGAGGATAATTATTACTGTCTAAAAAAACGATTTCACGGAATTGTTGTGACCAACTTAGCAGCTGGTTTTTGAATTCTGTTGTATTTGTAATGGATTTAAAAAATGAAGTTCTCAATTTTTTTGGTTAAAAATATAGAATAAATGAACCCGAAACAAATGTTTCGGGTTCATTTTACAGAGAAAAAGTATTTATCCTTTTTTATTATCCCTTAAGATCTTTTATGCATCGACTACTTTTAGAGGTAAGATTCGTGATATGAATTATTTAATACTGGTCGAGAAAATTCTTGGATTAATATTGATCATTACCCACGCCCAATTGTTATCATATCCTTTGTTACCGGCTTTGAGAACTTCTAAAGTGTCTGATCCAAACATTTGTGAATATCCAGCGGATAAAGTAATGTCTTTTTTAAACATATAGGTTGTGACAAAATCTATTTCAGTTCCTAAGTAATTGTCCATTTCTTTTGTCAAATCAGCAGGATTTAAAACGGTTGCCGCAGAAGAGAAGAGATGTGGAGTCAGATTGAATTGCCATTTGGTTGAAGTCAAATTCAACTTTAAATATAAATCCTGAAGACCTACTGTGTTTTTGTAATTACCTACATAAAAATAATCCATCAGTCCGTTAAAAGCATGGTTTGTACCAAACAAGGGATAAAATGATTTGATTTTGTTGCTGGTGTCATCTTGGTCTTTTCCAGATAAATATTCATAACCTAAACCTGCTTTAAATTTTTCGGTAAAATTATAATTAGCGGCAATACCTGCATAATAAGCACTTACAGAAGTATTTTCAGTGACCAATTTGCCTTTACCTGTTTGTCCATATAGACCAAAGTTGGCATCAAACTTATGGTTTTTGTAATCTAAATAAGTTCCAAAAGTTTGAATATAATCAACTTTCAAGTCGTTAGAGGGGACTTCTTTGTACTGATAGCCTACGTTAGCAAACAGCAAACTCAACGCTAGCTTGTTCATGTTTGTATGGTACCAGCTGTATTGCATGTTTTTATAGGAGGTAGTATACAATTCTTTATACAGTTTTTCACTATCGCTATTTACAGCAAAACCGACATCTAACTGATGTTTTTTAGTGTTAAAAGTAAGTAAAGCGGCATCGTGCGATTGTCCTTGCTGTGCCCAGTCGATGGCTCCCATAATTCTTTGGTTATCATAAGATAAGGGCTGGCGACCTATTTTTACGCTCCAGGAAGAATCAATTTCATATTGTGCCCATGCTTCAAATAGCGCCACTCCGTTTTTATCGGAAGTTGTTGTCGTGGCAACATCGCCCCAATTTCTCACATTTTGAAAAGTCAGTTTGACCTTCAAATGTTCTTGCTTGTAGTTGAAATTTAATCTGGAGCGTTGACTAATAAATGAACTTGGAAGTGAACCCTCTTTCATTAGTTCTTTGAAACCGTTTCGGTACTCATACCGTGGTCTTAATTGTATATTAGCGTCAAATTCTTGGGCTTGCATGGTGAATCCAAAAGAGGCAATAGCTAATAAGCTTATTTGTTTTAAGAGTTTCATATTTAAAATATTAATTTTGAATAAAATTAGGACATGTGTGTCTTATTAATAATGATATTTATCATTGGGTGATTATTATTTAAAAGTGACGTTAAAAGTGAAAAATAAAGCGCTGAAGGAGGGAATAGTCAATTATAAATTTTGAAAAACAACTATAAATGAGACTGTTTATCGGATGACAACTTTTATTCGTTTGGTGCTTAAATTTTCAAATTCAGTAATTTTTGTCGAATAGTTTAGATTACCAATAGTGGAAGTGTCATTGATGAAATTTTGGATATAATAATAACCAATGTATCCTTTTTGCTCTAAATACAGGATCATTGTTTTTAAATCGGAAATGGAAATTAAATCGGAATGATACGTAGTTCTTACTTCAAATTTTACTTTGTATTCGAGTAAAACATCCAAAGACTTTTGAAAATTATCAAATAGATTGGATTGTGTGATTTTCTTAAAATGATTAGGTAGTGCTTTAAAATCTAACGCGATATAATCGACCAATTTTAGTTGGATGATTTCAGCCAGTAATGCCGAATTTGAACCGTTAGTATCTATCTTAATAGCATAGCCTAATTCTTTTATCTTTTTCAAAAAAGGAATGAATTGTTTATGACTGGTGCATTCGCCTCCGCTTAAAATAACGCCGTCTAGAAGTCTTTTTCTTTTTTCTAGAAAATTAAGAGAATCTTCATACGTTAATTGTCCTTTTCCGAAAACAATTTCAGGATTGTAACAGTATAGACATTTCATATTACAGCCTGAAAACCAGAGGATGCAAGCTGTAATATGAGGAAAATCTAAAAGAGTAAAAGGAGTAATACTGTAAATAGGTTTAGCAGCAAGACTTTTCGTTAAAATGGATTCGCTGTTTGTGTTCACCTTTTTTGCCAATATTAAAACTTTCAACGGGTCTATGATACCCCATTACCCTTGTGTACACCAAGCATTTAGTTCTTAAATGATGGTTGCTAATTAAAATTTGTTTGGTTTTGTTCATATATTTGATTGTTAAAATTTTGTATGATTGTATCATCGCATTTTGGACAATATTCGTGTTCCCCATTTAAATAACCGTGTACAGGACATACACTAAATACGGGCGTAACGGTAATGTACGGTAGTTTAAAATTGCTCAAAACTTTTTTAACAAATTCCTTACAAGCTTCAGGTGAACTTATTTTTTCACTCATGTATAAGTGCAATACGGTACCTCCGGTGTATTGGCATTGTAAATCATCTTGCAGCAGTAAAGCTTCAAATGGATCACTGGTATAGTCGACAGGAATTTGCGAACTATTGGTGTAATAGATGTTTTCACTCTCTCCGGCTTGAAGTATGTTTTCAAATCGTTTTTTATCCTCTTTTGCAAAACGATAAGTGGTTCCTTCGGCTGGAGTGGCTTCAAGATTGTATAAGTTACCTGTTTCTTCTTGAAATTCTTTCATTTTTTCTCTAATTCTGCCTAAAATTTCCATTGAAAATTCATAACCATAAGTTGAGGCGATGTCTTCTTCGTCATTAGTGAAATTTCGAATCATTTCATTCATTCCGTTTACTCCAATTGTAGAAAAATGGTTTCTGAAATGGGGCAAATACCTTTTGGTATAAGGATAAAGACCTCTGTCGTACATTTCTTGAATGAACTTTCTTTTTTTCTCTAAGGTCGATTTAGAAATGTCTAGCAATTTGTCTAATTGGCGGTACAATTCGGTTTTGTCATTTTTATACAAATAGCCCAGTCTAGCCATATTTATAGTGACCACTCCAATACTTCCGGTCATTTCGGCACTTCCAAATAGTCCGTTACCTCTTTTAAGCAATTCTCTTAAATCGAGTTGCAGCCTACAGCACATACTTCTAACAGCATTGGGTTTGTAGGCATTAGGGTTTTCTACTTTATTTCCTAATTCATCTACTACATATTGACTTCCGATAAAGTTTTGAAAATAAGAAGATCCTATTTTTGCCGTGTTTTCAAACAGGATGTCGGTATTTTCACCATCCCAATCAAAATCTTCGGTAATATTTACCGTTGGAATAGGGAAGGTAAAAGGTTGTCCGTTGGCATCTCCTTCTGTCATTACCGTATAATAGGCTTTGTTAATCATGTTCATTTCTTTTTGGAAATGCTTGTACTGTAATTCAGTTAAGGTACCAACGCCTCTTTCTTTGGCTTTACCCAGTAAATCTGGATTTGAAACGGCAAGGAGATGTTCGTTATTTTTTGTTGGAATTTGATCTTTCAAATCTTCAGGGACTATCCAATCTAAAGTAATATTGGTAAAAGGTGATTGACCCCAACGGGCAGGAACGTTTAAGTTATATACAAAACTTCTAATGGCTTTTAATACGTCTTCATAACTTAAGTTATCCTTAAAAACATAGGGAGCTAGGTAGGTGTCAAATGAGCTGAACGCCTGCGCGCCTGCCCATTCGCTTTGTAAAATGCCTAAAAAATTAGCCATTTGTCCCAATGCTTCTCTAAAGTGTGACGGAGCTTTGCTTTCCACACGACCTCTAACACCGTTAAACCCATCATTTAAAAGGACTCTCAAGCTCCATCCGGCACAATAGCCTGTAAGACAGTCTAAATCATGAATGTGTATATCTCCGTTTCTATGGGCGAACCCTTCTTCTTTAGAATATATTTTATCCAACCAATAATTGGCAATTATTTTTCCGGCCACATTATTCACCAAACCGGCATTTGAATAAGAGGTATTAGCATTAGCATTGATACGCCAATCGGTTTGTTGGATATATTCTTCGATGGTCTGAGAACTGTCTACATAAGTAGTGTCATCATTTAAACCTTCAATATGTTCTCTTTGCATTTTTCGGGTGTGCCTATACAGCATAAAAGAACGCATGACTTCAAAATATTCCTTTTTAAATAGGGTTTCTTCGATTAGGTCTTGTATTTCTTCTACGGCCCAAACCGTTTTACCTTGTAATTTGTTAATTACCAATGTAAAAATATCTTCATCGTAGGCAACATGAACACTGTCAAAACTTTTTATAATAGCATCTTCTATTTTAAAGGCCTGAAAAGGTTTGTATTCGCCACTGCGTTTGATTACAAAAAAATCCATACAGGTTAGTTTAACAATTTTTGTTCTAAATTTTCTGCAGCCGGAAACAAGATGTTGTTTTCAAGATGGATGTGCTTGTGTAAGTCTTGTTCGAAATCATCTATCATGGCAAACGTTACTTTATAGGTATTGCAAGCATCTTGCGGCGGAGTATAATCGTTAGAGAGTTCTTTAATTTTTCTAAAGCGTTCGCCTTCGTTATCATGCTCGTGTTTCATCATTTGAATTGGGTTTAGCACCGTTCCAAAAGGCGGATGATTTAGAGTACTCTCATTATTTTGGGCGGTTACCATTTTTTTGATGAATGGGAAAAGAATCTGCTCTTCTTTTTTCATATGTTGAGTTAATTCATTAGCCGATTCGAAAAACAACTGTTGAATTTCAAAAAGTTCGGGATGTTTTTCTCCATGAACTTGGCACAGTTTGTTCAAGAATTGGGCTATTACGAGTGTTTTTTCTTCTACATATCTGTGGTGTGTTTTTTCGATGTAATCAATTAATAAATCTAAGGGCCAGGATTTGAAGTTTATGGATTCTCCTTGATTTAAATTTGAAACAGTCTCGATTTCATCAAGTATTGTCTCTTTGTCCAATCCTTTTACTTGACATACTTCATCGATTGACTTGTGTCCTTTGCAACAAAAATCTATGCCGTATTTTGAGAAAATAGCCGCGCTTCTAAAATCATCTGCGACATATTCTCCTATTGTTTTTGCTTCCATTGTTTTCATGACTAATTTTTTATTCGAAATTACAGCAATAGCGAATTTGCATTTATGATTTTAATCATAGCGAAATTTTTTTTCCAAAAAAGGAGATACATGATAAATGTCATAAATGGTTAAATAAATGTTAATGAAATTTGTTTGATGAAAAAAGGATAAAAATGTCCTTTTAAAAATTCACTAACCTTAAACAAGTAGATTATGCTTTCAAAATCACAAGCAAGAGCATTTTTTCTCGGAGGGACGTTTGTCACATTTACGATTTTTATTGGATTAACCATTTATTCGTTCATGCCCCAAAACGATCAGTCTAATTACGGGAAAATAGATGCCAAGATTGTTCGCGGAAAGGAAATATGGGAGTCTAATAATTGCATGGGCTGTCATACTATTTTAGGCGAAGGAGCTTATTACGCTCCAGAATTAACAAAAGTTGTTGACCGAAGAGGAGAGGCTTACATAAAAGCCGTCCTAATGTCAAAAGAACCCTGGCAACCCAGAGGAAGGAAAATGGTGGCCTATGCCATGTCTGAAGAAGATGCAGAAGCCATGGTTGCCTATTTTAAATGGATTGGAAAAATCGATTTAAATGGTTTTGACAGAGTCGTTTCACCATTAGCAAAAGATAAACAATAAAAATTACACTTATGAAATACGAATCACAAAAAGTAGCCTATTGGTTTTTTGCCTTGTGTATGTTGCTCTTTTCATTACAAATAGTCTACGGATTTATAATGGGTTTTGATCGAGTTGGTTTACAAGGGCTACACGATATCATTCCGTTTAATACAGCCAGAGCAGTACACACCAACTTATTAGTAGTGTGGTTACTAACAGGTTTTATGGGAGCCGCTTATTATATTATTCCTGAGGAAGCACAACGAGAATTAGTAAGTGTAAAACTAGCCTATGTGCAGTTAATTTCCCTTGCAGTTGTTGGGGTGATAGCCATAATTGGTTTTCACTTAAATCATTGGGAAGGAAGAAAATTTCTTGAAATCCCAAGAGAATTAGACTTTTTAGTTGTAGTCAACGTATTGTTGTTTCTGGGACTGATATTGGCGACCTTATTTAAAAGTAAACGAAGAACCACTACTGCCTTAGTACTTTCTATGGGATTGTTGTTTGCCGCACTGTTATACTTACCAGGTATGGTTTGGTTTGACAGCCAGGTAATGGATTCCTTCTTTAGATGGTGGGTAGTTCACCTATGGGTTGAAGGTGTTTGGGAATTAATCATGGGAGGTATTTTATCGTTCTTATTGATCAAACTAACCGGAGTAGACAGAGAGGTTATCGAAAAATGGCTGTATGTTATTGTAGGGTTAACCTTTTTATCAGGAGTTTTAGGTACGGGTCATCACTATTATTTCATCGGAGTGAATAAAATTTGGTTAGTGATTGGGGGTATTTTCTCGGCTTTAGAACCGCTTGCTTTCTTAGCGATGGCTTTGTTTGCTGTGAATATGTATCGAAAAGGAGAAAAAAGCCACCCCAATAAAATCGCCCTATTTTGGACCATTGGTTCGGCTATCGTATCGTTCATTGGAGCAGGTTTATTAGGATTTGCGCATACTTTACCCCAAACTAATTTATATACCCACGGAACCTTGGTAACAGCCATGCACGGCCATTATGCTTTCTGGGGCGCTTATGCCATGATTGTGTTGGCGATTATCAGTTATGCTTTGCCGAATTTAACGGGAAGAAAACGATATGACAGCAAGCAAGGACATGTGGCTTTCTGGTTGGCCAATATCGGAATCTTAGGGATGACGGTAGCCTTTGGTGTGGCAGGAGTTGTCCAGGTGTATATGGAAAGAAAATTAAAAATGGAATTTATGGAAGTACAAAATGAGATTAGCATTCACTTTTATGTATTGCTGATTTGTGCCACCATGTTTACCGTTGGGATCCTACTTTATATTATTGATTTTATCAAGTACGGAAGACCAACAAGTGAAGCCATTACAGTTACTAATAACGATTAATACGTACAAAATGTTAAGAAAATTAGCCTTAATCTTGGTTGCCAGTAGTGCAATTATGATGAGTTGTAAAAAAGAAAATGCCAAAACAGATGCAGCCGCCATTAGTGTGGAAGGAGATCCTGTAGTTGCAGAATTAACAGCACCACCCTTTGTTCCCAAACCTGTAGGGGACAGACCCGCCAAAAAACTGATCGTCAATATGGAAATTATTGAAAAAGAAGGTGAAATGGCCGATGGTGTAAAATATGTGTACTGGACTTTTGGTGGTTCAGTTCCGGGTAGTTTTATCAGAACTAGAATTGGAGATGAGGTAGAGTTCCATCTAAAAAACCATCCCGATAATAAATTACCACACAATATCGATTTACATGCGGTTACGGGCCCAGGGGGTGGAGCTAAATCTTCCTTTGTTGCGCCAGGTCACGAAGTTACCTTCTCATTTAAAGTATTAAACCAAGGTTTGTATGTGTACCATTGTGCGACTGCACCGGTAGGAATGCACATTGCTAACGGTATGTACGGATTAATCTTAGTAGAACCTGAAGGGGGATTACCTCCGGTAGATAAAGAGTATTACGTTATGCAGGGTGACTTTTATACCAAAGGAGTTAACGGAGAAAAAGGATTACAACCCTTTGATATGGCAAAAGCGGTAAAAGAAGAACCTGATTATGTGGTGTTTAATGGTAAAACGGGGGCTTTGACCGGGGATAATGCCCTGACTGCAAAAGTAGGGGAAACAGTCCGTTTGTTCGTAGGAAACGGTGGGCCTAACTTAGTGTCTTCTTTCCATGTCATTGGAGAAATTTTTGACAATGTGCATGTAGAAGGTGGTGATTTAGTAAATCATGATGTTCAAACCACTCTCGTTCCAGCAGGTGGAGCAGCTATTGTTGATTTTAAAGTGGATGTTCCGGGGACTTTAATTTTAGTCGACCACTCTATTTTTAGAACCTTCAACAAAGGTAGCTTGGGGATGCTTAATGTTACCGGTGAGGATAATA
>Ga0209599_10001689_pt1 | contig 10002 bp, 13 predicted proteins | sample Shrwel_input2_FT_FD_187534 | JGI IMG/M metagenome (GOLD analysis project Ga0209599, IMG submission 187534) | Subsurface microbial communities from deep shales in Ohio, USA - Utica-3 well 1 S input2 FT (SPAdes) (version 2) ... | reverse complement strand
CTATAAAAACCACCTATCTTAACATCATTATATGATATATTAACTTCTTTGTAAAAGTATGGTTTATAATAAAAAAAACTACTAGTCATCTACTTTCTTAAGTGTTGGTAAATTTAATGGTATAAATTGCTTTATTGTTGGAACTTTTTCATTTAATATCGTATTAAATAATTTAGTCATTTTTTCTAAGCTAAAGTTTTCCTTATTATGCTTACCCAATTTTTTAGATTCAACTTTATACTTATCGTAGTTCTTATAAATATCTTTTAACTTATTAATTGCGTTAGAATAATTCACATAAAACCACTTACTACCTTGAAGTAAGAATTGATTTTGCGCTGATGGATGTACTTCTTTTAATTCTCCTTCTAACAATACGGCTCCTTCTTTTAAGAAATCCAATTGACCACTCCAATTACTTGCAATAACCGGCTTACCCGTCAAACTAAATTCTAATAAAGGTCTACCAAATCCTTCACCATGTGTAAACGATACCATTGCTTTTACTTTTGAATGTTCGTATAAACCATGCATTTCATCTTCGGTAAATTCACCATGTAGTAAATAAATCGAAGGACAATCTTTACCAAACTCGTGTGTAAGTTCTTCAATTCTACCTGCCATAGCTTCTCTATCTCTAACCCCAAATCCTGCAGATGATGTTTTAAGAACCAATGCAGGTGCTTTCTTATCACCTCTAAATGCGTGGCAAAAAGATTTAATTGTCATACCTATATCTTTTCTATCATGTCCTAAATCACCTGCTAACCAATGTCCTGTAATTAAAAATGCAAAATCTTCTTTAATGTTATCTAATTCACTAATGAAAGGAACATCTTTTGCTCCAAATGTTTCATTGTTAAATCCTTCAAATAAAACTTCAATTGGTTTTGTAATTTTAAAATTGTTAATTACCTGTCCTGTTCTGTTATCTTTTTCTTGATAAGCTGTTTTAAGTAACACATCTTTTGTAAATTCAGATGGTACAATAATCAAATCCATTCTATTACAACCATGTATAAAATCAATAGGTGCAACTGTCGTTTCTACTCCAGCTGTAATTCCTATATTATATGTTCCTTTTGGTTGAAACTCATTTGCTACCGTTACTTGTATAAATACATCCGGTGTTCTTTCGATTGGTAATCCTATTCTACTTATAATTTCTTTATCAGATTCTTTATTACTATCTAAACCTGTCATTGGTGTAGAACCCCATCTAGTTGATACAATCTTTATATCATACTTATCCAACTTTATCAAACTTCTAACTAAATCTCTAGCGTGGTCACCATATCCACTTCTTGTTGCTACCGGTGCTTGAAATACTAATAATGGTTTTTTAATTTCTGCCATAACTTATTTTATTTTGAATAATTCATATTTTTTTCTAGGTTTCCAATTTTTGAATGCAGTATTCATTCCATTAATTAGAGTTTGACACATATTCTTAACACTCAATCCACCCACACCTAATGCAAAATCTCTACCTAATAAACCTTTTTCTTTTCTTTTCTCTCTACCCATATCATACCAATAACGGATTGAATCTGCTACTTCTACATAATCAATATGATCTTCAAAAATGTATGGTGTAGGAACTGAACCTGTAAATGAACGAGATGTAGACCAAACCGGTGTTACCCAATCTCCCCACTTCAATTTATCTTTCCACAATCTCCAATCATGTAGTGAACCCCATTTCACATAATCAGATGGTCTTGTATAATCCCAATTTCCACCTACTTCATCATTTTGGAATAAGAAACCACATTGGTCTTGCATACCACCCGTTACATTTACAATGATAGGTGTACCTGCCATTATAGATTCAGCAGTTGCTAATCCAAATCCTTCATTAGATGCCACATTTAGTGTAACATCGGCGATATTGTATAGATAATTTAATTGTTCTTCATTCCATCTACCAGTATCAAATAACACATTACATTCTGGTGCATTATCTAATACCACTTTAGGTAAATCGGTACCATTTTCATCTACCGGTTGTGTGTGCATTAGTAATACACATTTATCTGCTTTTTCTTTTGGTAGTTTTGAAATGAATTCTTTAAATGCGTAAATAACTTCAATTGGTTGTTTTCTACGAATATTTCTATTACTCCAATACAATATGAAATCATAATCTTTACCACCTAAAATTTGTTTACGAAAATCTGCAGGTACATCCGTTGGTTTATAATCATCCGGATTAATACCATGTGGTACATAACTTACTTGCCAATCAGCAGGTTGTTTCCATCTTGCTTTATCGGTTAAACTCCAAACTCTATTTGTAATACCAAATGTTTGTTTAGATATTGTACCAATCCAATCACAACTTTCGTAATAATCTCTATTGTATTTTGGGTCTGGTAAATCATCCCAAATATGGTAGAAAAATATTGGTGTAGTTTGTCTGATTTCATGTTCGATATCATATAACCAAATCCAATATCTCGGGTCGGTAAAATGTAAGATAGCATCTGGATTTTCCAAATTCATTACTTCTCTTAACTTTTCAGGAGTACCATAACCACTAGATGGATATATCTTTAAATACGCATCTTCAATTCCTGTTCTACTACGAACATCATCACATAAATCTAAAATTCTTCCTTCTTCAGGATGTTTAACTGCTGCACCGATTTGTACCCAATCGTATTCATTTAACGAACCCATTACTAATTGCTTGCTCATATTTGCAATACCACTAGTCATTCTTAAATCATCTGCTAACAATAAGATTTTCTTTTTTGCCATAACTTATTTTTGTTTCTTAAAATTGTGAACCACTTACTTGTAACTCTGAGTATTTTGTTAATCTATCTCTATAATCCAAATCATTCATATAGAGGTCTAAACTTCTATTAACCAATTTTTGTAACGTAATTCCATCAGTAATTGTAAATACTTTGAAATCTTTGTATAAACCGGTCAATATTTTTACAGATGTTAATTGTGTTTTGTCTGCCATAATATTTCCTTTTAATTTTATATATGTATATAAATATATAATTATTGAAACAAAGAACACAATTTTCTATCCTTAAATTCACACCATCTACAATTCTTATTTTTTTCACCTGGATTTGGTGTATAATCTCCATCTAATTTGTAACTACCATCTTCGTTAAAGACTGAATTTACAAATTGCATAAATTCTTTATAACCTTTCAATGTAGTATTAGTTCCATGTGCCGGTATAAATGCCGATATATGTGGAATAGGATATTCAAAATCTTTATTTACTTTTCTTTTGATGATATGATATTCAACTTTGATTTTTTCTATATCAATACCATACTGAATAGATAGAAAGTATTTGTAAAGTAATAATTGATTGATTTTGGTTTTATCTTTTTTCATATCTTTTGTCCAACCCCTACCACTAGTCTTAAAATCAATAATATAATATTCACCACTTTCTTTATGTTTCAAAAGAACGTCAATAAATCCCATATAATTTACATTATCAGCCACCTTTAGATTAAGCACTTTTTCTACTCCTACCAACTCCCATCCTTTCTTTGAAAACAATCTATCACTATGTTTTTCAAACCAGTTCAATATCTCAATCCCATCCCCATAGAACTCTTCTAATTCCTCTTTAGTACAAACTACCTCACCATCACTAAACTTCTCTTGTTCCTTCTTAAAATTAGATTTAAGAGCCTCTAATAACATACCCTTAAGGTCTAACATATTAGCCTGTTTTTTACTTACTCCGTAAAAGACAGTAAGATAGTGTTGTAAAACTTCGTGCATTGCTGTTCCAAATACCATATTGATATTTGACTTAGAATCACTTAGTTTATCTATGTATGCTAACTTGTATTGTTGTGGACAATTTGCCCACATTGTGTATTGTGAATAACTTACTTTTGCCATATACTCTAATATACGACAATTTCCTTAATTTACCAAAAAATCTATAACATTAGTCTAGAACCTACCAAAAACATATGTAATAATGGTGTATTTGGTTGTGTAGAACCATTGAATTTGTAGTTAAAACTGAATCCGAATCTTTTACTTAATTTGTAATCAAAAGATGAACCCATTAAGAATCCTGCATGTCTATTTACCGTTGTTCCACCCGTTGTTGAATTATAAGATAATGGAGATGACATTACGAATACTTGTGGTGATATTGTAAGTTTTTTTGAATACTGATAAGGTTTAGTCCAGAATGCAACAGCTGATGTTATGATAGAATAATCAAATTTATTATCGGCGTTTTTTAAGAATAGATTTACCATACCAACATTATAACCATATGTTCCGTATTTAGGATGTGGTTTAATCCACGTATATCCTAACAATCCCATATAGTTTCCATCCAAATATGCACCAGTTACTCCGTAAGAGTGTATTGCATCCAATTTACCCTCATTAAATTCCATTTTAGTATAACCACCACCCAATGCAAATTGTTTCAAATTAGACCATATCATTGCATTTGCAGAGAACATTTCATCTCCAGCCATACTTGCTCTACTCCAACCCAATCCTAATATAGAACCAAACTTTCTATCTGCACTTTCTACAACCGAGTAATCTGATGATACTAACATTGGATTTAAGTTACCACTTTTCTTTTTTTCTTCTTTTTTCTTTTCTTCCTTCTTCTCCTCTTTCTTTTCTTCCTTTTTTTCCTCTTTCTTTTCTTCTTTTTTCTCTTCGGATTTTTTCTCTTCTTTCTTTTCTTCACTCTTACTTTCTGATTTCTTTTCTTCACTCTTACTTTCGGATTTACTTTCTGATTTCGATTCACTCTTTGTTTCCGTTTTCGTCTCCGATTTTGTTTCAGATGATGAAGAAGAACTACTACTAGATGATGAACTCTCTCCAGATGATGATGAAGAACTACCCCCACTTTGTGACGAAGATGATGAAGAACTACCCCCACTTTGTGTAGAACCACCACTTGCAGGTGGAGGATTCGATGAACTACTACTTGCCGGAGGTGGTGCCGATGCCGTTGGTGCCGGTGGTGGAGGTGCCGATGCCGCCGGAGGTGGTGGAGGCGGTACATTTATAGTAGGTGGTTTTGCAGCGGCAGATGCTGCCGTACTTGCTGCGGCAGATGCTGCATTACTTGCTGCACTACTTGCCGCGTTTGATGCCGTTTGTGCTACTGCGTTAGTTACCGTTTGTTGAACTACTACATTTGTAGGACATGCCAATGTTGAATATCTAAGATAGACTTGATTTATCCAAAGTTGTAATTGTCCTGTTTGAACTTCTATTGGTGAAAATGTTCTTACCTCATTGTAAAAAGAAACCGTTGCACTACCATTTATCATTGTTGTAGTTGCAACCTTTCTTTCACCGGTACACTTATCTATAAATGATTGGGTATAAGTTTGTCCTTCGGCTTTAAATGCCGTTAGGGATATAACAATTATTAGTAATGTTGATATCCATTTTTTCATTATCTTCTTACTCTAGGTACTCTAGGTGGTAAAGTTCTTTGTGGAGTATTAGGCCTGGCCCATCTATTTGGTTGTACTATTGGTCTACGTGGAATTACAATAGGTCTTTGTCTTTGTATAATGATTGGATTGTAATAAGGAACACCCCATCCGTAATTAAAAAAGAATGGTGATGGAACATACAAATCATCATATACAACTCTTTGTTTTTTTACAACTGAGTCTTTTTGATCAACATACACATATCTTACAGGTGTACAACTAAGTAATCCCAATAATAATACTAATAATAACTTTTTCATTATTTTAACTTTTGTAAAATTCTCAAATTGTTTTTAATCAATTCCATTTTCTTTACACCACTCCTTCTACTTCTCATTGCTCTTTTCTTTTTTAATGCTGTTCCCATATTATTAAAATTTTATTAATTTGTTTTTTAGTAATTCCTTAAATAAATATTCCGAAACTTTCCTATCAGATGGATAATGTACTCCACTTAATTCTCTTACTCTTTTTATATCATTATATAATACATCTAATTCGGCGGCCGCTTCAGGTTTCATTTTTACTAAATGAATAATAATAGTTAAAAATTCTAAACTGTGTCCAGATGGATATGATGCTGAAATAGCAAATGGTGCTTTAATTGGATGTAAATCCATACCATATTCTTTTGCTAATTGATATGGCCGTGGTCTATTAAATTTATCTTTTAAATAAAATAATAAAGGTTCTAAATCGTTTACCCAATTTTCTATTTGTTTTTTTGAAACATCTAATCCTAATTTTTTAGCTACAATTACAAAAAAATCCAAATGATGCTTTTCCATCAATTCACAAAATTTTAAATCATCTTCGTCTGCTTCTTTAGTTATCTTAACTAAATACTCTAATTCTTTTTTTGTTTCTTCGGATGAATTAGAAGGAAATGGATGATTTTCTAATATATCTTTTACAATACCTGCTTTAATAGCTGCTTTTAAAATACCACCATTATCTTTTTTGATTTTTTGGATTTGATCTTTAGTACTATTTCCATATTTAATATCATCTAGCATTACAATTAATTTTTAAATATTCCTTTTTTAATCATTCTATCTAAAATTCTTGCACAAGCGATATCTAATGCCTTCTTAGTTGCAATTGATATAGTTGATTGATTGAATTTAATTGGGTCTATCGTTGCATCTGATAATAGTGTTAATTGTCTATTGGTAGTTGCTTCTCCTAATCCACTTGCACCAAATACTACTCCTGTTTCTGCATTTGTAAATCTAACTTGTAAACCTATTCTTGTCACCATATTATCTTTGATACCATCCTTTAGGTTTATAGTTTCATCTTCACTAACTGAATAATCATAACATTCAATTGTCACAAAGTATTCTGCTAAGTTAATCTTTCCCCTACCATCTAATTTGTTTTCGGATATTCCTGCAGCTGATGCTTGGAATTGTTTAACCATTCTATTCTTAATTTCCGTTTTATCTTCGGTGAATTTGAAACGATTAAGGTTTTCTAAATATTCCATTGAGATATTTGCAACACCCAATCCTACTCTCTTTTCTTTTAATTCAGGATACATTTCATACATCTCATCAGATATACCTGCCTTTAAAATTTGAATAGGAATTTGAGGACCATCGTAATCTAAGAATTGAGAAATATCAATCTTTGTTTCAAACGATGCTTTAAATTGTTCTGTCTTAGTGCTTCCTATTGTTTGAGCAACACCCACAACACTGCTTAACAAAAAGAAACTTAATAATACGCTTAATTTTTTCATACATGATTACTTTTCATATAAATATACCTTTCCGGCATTATCTATACAAATAGCACTCATATTTTCTACCCAATCTCCACTATTGAGATATCGTTTACCATTAATCATTCTATCCGCGGGTTGGTGTATGTGGCCACAAATCACCCCATTACACCCCTTTTTAGTAGCCATACTCAATGCAGTAACTTCAAAATCGTTTACATAGTTTGTTGCTACTTTAACACTACCCTTAATCTTTTGTGATATTGAAATGTAAGGTAGTTTTCTCCACTTACGATATGTGTTATAAACTCTATTTAACCAAAGAGCAAAATCGTATCCTACCGAACCAATCTTTGATAACCATTTATATTTGGTTATAAAAACATCAATAACATCTCCGTGAAAAATATAGTAACTCTCCATAGTATTATTGATATCCAACTTATAATCTTCTCTAATTTCAATTGCTCCCAAATGGGTGCCAATAAATTCTTGTATAAACTCGTCATGATTTCCTCTTATCCAAATGATTCTGGTTTTGTTTGATAATTGTAATAACTTTGATATAACTTTAGTATGTTGCTTTTTCCATTTAGTTCCTCTATTCAAAGCCCACCCATCTACAATATCTCCATTAAGTATTAGTAGTTCGGTTGGATTCTTTTCGATAAATTCTATAAACTCCTCAGCTTTACTATCTTTTGTTCCTAAATGTAAATCAGATACTATTATCGTTTGATATCTCATATCCAATAATTTTGATGGTTTTTGAAAAATTCTGTATTGTTTCGGTTGATGTAGCATTTAATACTTAATATAAACATATAAAAAAATCCTTTGTTTTTAAATCTTCTTGCAGATGTCCATACACCCTTTGTTTTGTGTATTTTCATTACTTCTGCTTTTTGTGAAACCCAATAATCTTCTGCAAATAAATGTGTTTCATCATATCCACCCGTTTTCCAATATGCCTCAGTTTTCCATAATTGAAAACCACCAATAGCAAATGGAGTTCCTAACCAATTACTTAATTGTTGCTGAAAATCAAATAATCTAAATATCCAATTAAATCCTTTTTCGGTTTGAAATGGAACAGTTACTAAATCAGTATTGTATGCTAAACATTCACCTAATACAAATTTATCTTGCAACATTATGTCTGCATCCAAAAATAAAATGTAAGGTGTAGTTACTAATTTACTTCCTTCTAATCTAGCTTTTGCAGGAAATCCACCTTGTATAATTTCTATGTCCAATGAGTATTTAAAATCTCTTTTAACATAATATAAAAAATCTAAACTATCACCTTCATCGGAGTTATCTGCAATAATAACTTTAAGTCCTGCGGAACCCATTTGCTTTGCAATAAATCCAATACACTCATATATGTTATCTCTTTCATTTTTACAAGGTATTACTATTGTTAATAAGTTATCCATACGCATAAATAAAAAAACCCCCACATAAAGTGAGGGTTTCAATGTTAATAAATTATTAACCTAATTCCTCTTCGGCTCCGGCTTCTAATTTGTTCTTATCATGTTCCGCTTTTCTATTGATGTATTTATCAACCGAAGCGATACCGAATGAACCTAAAGTGATTACCAAAAATCCGTTAAAAATATATTCGTTAATTAATAATTCTTTACCCATCCAACCTGTAATCAAGTCTACGAATAATGCAATTACCATCATACCAAACGATAAGAATCCAACTACTGATTTTTCGTTGATATCATTGTTGTCTTTAAATAATTCTTTCCAAAATCCCATAATTTACTCCTTTTAATTGTTATTAAGGTGTAACCTCTATTTATCCTGCCATTTCAGCATCTTCATCTTTTATCTTTCCACACTTCAAACATTCTTCATCACCATCACCATCTACATCACCCCAAATATGTTCACATTGTCTATGTGTAAAATATTCATCAATTTTACCATCTCCATCAATGTCCAAACCATCCATTACACCATCACCATCTTCATCGATTTCAGTTCCTTTTTTCTCAGTTTGTGGTAGTGATACTACTGATTCTTCATTGTTTTTAATCTCCGTAGTTGGTAATACTAATGGTGCTATACTCATTGGAACGATTGGATTGTTCGGTAAATCTGCTGTGTTGCTTAATGATGTACCATCTTCCTCATCCATTTTTTGTACTAACATTTTATCCTTATCAGTATCACTAAACCAATAGTCAATGATTTTACCATAACTACCAATAAATGCTCCCAATAATAATAATAGAAGTTCTTTCCACTCTCCTGCTATTTCCGATTTAGAAAATATAGCGAAGAACATTCCGCCTATAATAAACATAAATCCACCTAATACTAACGCAGTGATATACCATCTACGTTTCATCATATTACTCAATAGGTCTTTAAAACCACTCGGTTGCTCTGCCATTTTATATAAATTTTTATTTTTCTAAATTACCAAGCTGCTGGCTTCTCTTTAAATTCGTCTGCTTCTTTTTTAGGTTTTGGAGCTGGTTTTTCTTTTTCAACTACTCTTTCTCTTTCGATAACTTTAGTTGTTCCACCTGCAGATTGTGCTTGTTGGTTAGAATTTGTAATGTTAATTACTGGAGCTGCTTGTTGAACCGGAGCTTCTTTTTCATCACCACCTGTTAACTTTGTTGTGAACCAACCACCCACACCTAATGTGATTGTTGATACTAAACCGATAAGTATATTCTTAATTGAACCACCGGTTGATTCTGATTTTTCTACTTCTTCTGACATAAATTGTTGTTTTTATAATTTGTTAAAATCTGTTATTCCTAATTG
>Ga0209599_10001687_pt1 | contig 10005 bp, 34 predicted proteins | sample Shrwel_input2_FT_FD_187534 | JGI IMG/M metagenome (GOLD analysis project Ga0209599, IMG submission 187534) | Subsurface microbial communities from deep shales in Ohio, USA - Utica-3 well 1 S input2 FT (SPAdes) (version 2) ... | reverse complement strand
CCCATTCCATCTCACACTCAAACTCTGTTGGGTATTGGTGGAGGGATTGGATAATATCATCATACTCATATTCCCAAACTAAGTCTTGCCAATCTTCTAAATCTCTTGCCATAGTTATAGCCTTCCTTACATCCTCCTCTGTGTACTTATACTTCTTACGGGCTTTGTTGTATCCTTTTTTGTATCCAAAAGAAAGAGCTATACTTTCTGATTCATTACCACCTACGTTATTTCCAAAGATTTCATCCAAATAATCAATACCATCCTCAATAGGTGGTAGTAAGTCTACACCTTCAAGGATAGGTGAGCCGTTCAGTGGGAGGTGGGCAATGATTTTCTTATGATATGGATGGTTTATATTATTATTCTTTCTAATTTCTCGGTCAAGTTCATTCCAATAATAACAGTCTTTAATCTCTGAATCATCTACTACCAATAGGTAGTTGTCTGTTTTAATAAGTTTGTGTGTCATAGTTTATTTGTTTTGCTTATTATTCATTTCTTCTATCAGGTCAAACATAGAGTGAAAGGCATCCATTTCAGTCTTGCCAAATGAATGTATCCATACTCCTTTTCTTTTTACTGAACACTTGTAATCTCCATCAGTATCTTGTTTTATTATACAAGTGCTAAAGTCTTGATACCTCATTTGTTTTCTATTTTAATTCTGTTCTTGCTACCATTGCATCTAGTCTATCAAATGCATCTGCTAGTTGCATGAAAGCTCTTTTCCAATATGAATCCATTGCTGGAGTCATTGAATGGGAAAGGGCAGCTTGTCTCATTTCTATTAGCCATTTTCTGTCTGAAAAATTAATGGGCTTAGACTGTTCAGCTACTAGCTTAGCAAATTCTTCTAAAAACATCTTTGGGACCTTGATAGTATAAGCATCTTCACTCTTAGGATTTGATATTGTAATCTCTATTTGAGGTGTGTCTACGCTTTCAAAGATTAAAGCACTTGCTGCTTCTTTTGACAATTGTTCTAGTGTTTTCATTTTTTTCATTTTTTTGTTTTTTATTTTTTATTGTTTAATTGCATGATAACTTTATTAGCTATTACTAAATCCCTATTACCTCCTGAATCTGAGAAATAAGCTAATGCTTCTAGAATTGCTTCTCTAAGTTCATCTTCTGTATATAATTTTATTTTGTCTAGTACTTCTTGCATGTTTATTTTATTTTTATTTTTATGTGATTCAAGTATACTATCGAATTCATTAGACCAATTTTGTATTTCTTCTTTCATTTCTTTTCCAGTAAATTGTATGCCTAATATCTTAGCAAATCCATTTTCAATATCAAATAACACACAATCTCCATCTTCAATTTGAAGAGAAGGTTCTATTGAACTAATTTGATACTCTGTTGTTTTAAAGTTGGTATCATATACTAATAAGATTAATTCTTTTTCTGTTTTTTTAATGCGTCCTTTCATAATTTATTTGTTTTTGTAAAGTTCTTTAATCATCGTGTTGGTTAGGTGCGCACTTATACGCATTTTTGTTGTGCCATAGTTTATAGCTTTTCGATTTCGTTTTTTACTTGTTCCCAATACTGAAACCTATTCTTCTCCCACTCGTAACCTCCACCTCCCATCCAATCATACATCTCGTCTATCCTTTCATCCACAGATATCAATGCACACTTTTGTGCAGTTTCAATGTCTCCAATGTACATGATTGGATTTCTAGATGGTAATACCATTAAGTACTTATCCACTATTTGTTTTGCTTTTTCTTTCGGCGTCATAGTTTATTTGTTTTCAAAAATTTTAATATTTGCACTTGGAGAAACATCAGCAATCATTACACTCCCACTAGAAGTTATTCTCATTCTCTCTACACTACCAACTCCTATTCCAAAATTGCCAATACTTGAAATAGTAAGCTTTTCCGGTTTTACTTCTGGTATTTCTACCTTAGGTAGAACGGATGCCACTGCAGACATCCCTAACATCTTTAAGAAGTCTCTCCTTTGTGCCATATTACTTGGTTTGGTTTCTTAATTTAGTGTACCTGCTTTGAAGGTTTTTGTGCTGCTCTCTTAATGCTTCATATTTGTCTTGTAGCTCCTGCATGTGGGAAACTTTTCTAATCATGTCAAAGTAGTCCTCCATAAGTATATTGTACTTTTCTTTTTCTGTGAACTCCCTTCTAATTTTTAGAATAATATTATTCTTAAATATTTTATTCATCTTCAAATTGTATTTTAATTACTTCAACATCTAACCAATCTTTTAACAATGACAATACTTCTGCCTTAGACTTCTTGTCAAGAAGATGGTAGTCTTCGCTGATGGTAAACACATCCACCCTCAGCTTTCCGTTTTCGTCAATGTGATGCGCCATTTTATTTATTTAAATTATTCCATATAATTCAGAGTACTTGTCAGTCTTCTTGTACTTAGAAATCTTTTCACATACCTTACAATATGTAGCAAGTTTGTCTACCCTTGTATGGCTTTTGAAGAACTCATCAGCACTCTTAACTTGTTTACATTTAGGGCATTTCTTTACCTTCATTTTGCAAGTGTTATTTTATAGGATGTTGTACTTGATTTTGTAGGGCCAATAGCAGCTTCTCCATTCTCATCAACAAGCGTATGTCCGGCAGGAATCTTCTTCAGTAAATCCTCCCTTTGCTTAAGTGCTGATGCTGACAATTCGTTCCTTGCTTTCAGTTCAGCCCATGTAGAGTCTCCAGAATAATCATACTTAACTCCCGTTTCAGCAGTCTCAATCTTTGCTCCGTGCATTTCTGCCTTGCCGGATGGGTAGTGTTGCAGTTGTGCTAAAGCATATTCGTTCAGCTTCTCCCTTGTTTCTTTTACAAGTTCTTCAATAACTTTCAGCTGAAGTGCTACATCAACAGGATTAACTTCTCCAGATTCAACTTGCTGAATAATTCTGTCTGACGCAATCTTTATGTCAGACTTTGTAGGCTTAAGGTTTTGTAGTTGTAGTTCCATCTTCAATGTTTGTTGTGCGAATAATTGTTATTTGTGGTTTTGCGTTTCCGGAAATAATTTTTTCATAAAATTCAATAGCCTTCTCGCTGTCATGGGAGATTGAACCAGCAACATATTCCCCGTCAACGCTTGTGTAATACCAGATTACATTTCCGTTTACTTCTTTAACAAAATCTACTTTCATGGTTTTGTGTTTAATTGTTCTTTAATTTCTTTAGATAGTTTATATTTCTTCTCTACATCAGCAATGCTTCCGCCTTCTAGAACGTACTTGTGTGCTGCATCAAACTGCGTAGTGCCTTTGTTTAGCCACGGCTTCCCATCGTCTTTCTTCTCCTCATGCGTGTTTGTTTCATCAGCATCCTTTGTGTCATCAATGGCAAACATTCCGTTTAGGGCATACTTTCTGGCATAGGATGACGATGCTCCCGTAATCTGGCTGTCAGACATTCCCTTCTGTGTTTCTGGTTCTCTTGCAAAGGCTGAAACTGAAATAGAATCTGTACCATTGGAAACTTTGACAGTCGCCTTTACATATACCCTATCGCCAACAATAGCCATGTCATCGCTGATTGTCAGTATGCAGTTATGCTTAAATAGTAGTGGCTTGACGGCCTCAAGGATGTCTTCTGCGTTTCTGTACTTGTAGCCTCCAAACTTGTTGAATTGGGACTTAGGTGCTTTAAGTTCGTTCTGAATGTGTACTAATTCTTTCATTGTTTATGTGCTTTTGGGTTTGATGTTATTCCGTATTCGTAAAATGCAGCAAGGATTTTCACCTCTAATTCTTGGCTAACTTCCTCTATCTGTTTCTCATTTAGCGAATCGTGAAAATACTCACGAATGTATTTCTGTACCTTTTCAATTACATTGTCTTGTACTTGTTTCATAATTCTATGTGTGGTGTTGGTGGGAAATATTCTGCTGATGGTAGATTCTTTTCAGCATTGTTTACAATACCTTTTACTCTTTGGTATATGTTTTCATCATGCCATATTGCGTGATGAACTTTAGCTATGAATACCATTCTGTCTGGCTCACTCATTCTTGCAAATGATGAAATGTTTTCTAAAATTTCTTTCATTAATTTAAGGTTTAACGATTGTTATAACTGGCTTTTTCTTATTCCAATAGTGTTTTGCGTGCTTGATGCATCCGCATTGGCAGGTATATATTTCGTGCCTATACCTATCAGCCCTGTGTAGACTTCTTATCTCCCACTTGTGCGGCTTGCTCGTTGTAATCTTCAAGAGTACTTGAAAAAACCCCAATAATGAATAATGGGAAAGGGAGTTTTGATTTGTCTTTCTTTGGCAACTTGTTCCAATCGTACTTGAGGGAATCGTAGTTTCTTGCTGTAAATTCATAAACTGCTTTTAAGGTTTGTTGTGCGTTCATTTTATTTGTTTAATTTGTGTTCAATAGCATCAGCCAAGCTTAGTATTCCGTCAAGCAAAAATTCAAGGATGGTTGCCATGAGTATTAGCAAGAACCAAGCTGTCATTGGCAATGCCAATACGATTAGTAGTAATATTTTCTTCATAATTTTAAGGTTGTGTGCAATTTAATAACTTGTTAGTTAACTGCCAAAATTATTTTCAGATTCAATCCAGCTATGGATTTGCTCAACTATGACACCAATGTGTTCTTTAGTCAATAACTTGGTAATGTCAATTTCTGGCAGCCCAATGAATCCCATTGTAATCTTCTGAATTTCTATGGTAACGTAGTCAAATTGGCTTACATTCCCATTAAACTCCCTTAGTTCATTACTTTCTTCAATCGTGTAATGTGCGTCTATTGAGAACTTGTCTCCGTATGCAAGTGCTATTGTCTTCATAATTCTATTTCTAATGTTGTTAAGTATGTTGGGGAAAGTCTGCCATTCTCTTCGGCCACTCCTCTGTAATCGTAAATTCTTTCATCAGCCCACTTTCCATGACTGTCTTCATGTATGTTGATGAATCCTATTTCAGTTTCTACCAATGCGAATAAGTCATATTCGTGTTCCGTTGCAGTATAATCCCCGTTTTCGTACCAAGTCTGGCAAACTCCGTTAATCCATCCAATAATAACATGTCCTTTAATAGCATCAAGATTGTGTCCGCAAACTTGAACAGCAAGTCCGCTACGCGTAACGCAATCGTAATCTGATGGCATACCTGCCTTGTATTTTACTTTTTTGTAGTTCATATTTCTGAATATTTAGGGTATCTCCCGTTTTTTGTAATGTTTATTTGTATTTCCTTAACCCTTCTGTCATCTGTTATGTCAAGGGAAAGTTTTGAGAATGTGTAGACGCATCGCTGCCCTTCATGGTATATTTCTATTGGCACTTCATCAAGTCCATACTTGTCATCTAACATCTTCAGCTGATTAAGTAATGCTTTTGCTGTCATAGGTTAATCAATTCAATTATTTCTTCTGTGGATTCTATGGCAAATATTTTACTTGCTGAACCCTGCAAGTCTATTATTGAGCCAGAACCATTCCTTGAAATTTGCAGGATTAATGCCGAATTAATCCATTCGTTGCCATACGTTGTTGTTACTTTAATAATCTTCATTGTTTTCAAATTTTTCGGTTTCGTTTTTGTAATATAATGCTATTCCTATCAGCCTATTAACAAGCTGCCATTCTGTTTCCATTGCTATTTTCATAGCATCTTCAACATTTTCTATTTCATCTCCTGCAAGTTCCATAATTGCTCTTACCATTAATTGTCTGTCCATTGTATTAAATTGTGTTGTCAGCTAATTTGTGTCCAATAATGTTATAAAGTTCAGCAGTTGGCCATCCTCCATTTTCTTCTATTGCCATGTCTTCCAATGTTTCATGCTGAATGTCCTGCATGGTAAAGGTATTGTCAGTTGCACTAAGTCTAAAGTTTTCTCTTATAATCCTTTCAGCTTGTTCATAATTTTCAGCTTCAAATTGGTGGTATTCCCTAACCCAAATTGTGCATTTTCTGTCAATGTGAAATTCAAATTTGTCCATGTTGTAAATTTATAAATGATTATTGTTAAAAAATGTTAAAGGGTTGTTAAAGCTGTCCTTCTTCAGCAAATGAATAACTGCCGTCTTCCGTTAGGATTATATGGTCAAGCAAACTAATGTCAAATAGCTTACATGCCCCATTAATCTTGTCTGTCATGCTTTTGTCATTGGCTGATGGTTTGAGGTTTCCAGATGGATGGTTATGGGCCACAATAAGGCTTGATGCTGAACTTTGCAGGGCCATTGTCATGATTACCTTAACATCGCATACAACCCCAGAAAATCCTCCTGCACCTACCTTATAATAGCCTATTACTTTATGTGCCCTATTTAGGCATACTAAAATAAATTCTTCTGTCCATTGAATCGTATCAGCATTAAAAATACTTCTCAATACCTGCACTACATCATCAGAATTTTTTATATAAAATTCATCTCCCTTTGTAGCTTTTACTTTAATCTTCAGTTCTGGCAATTTAATTTTTTTCATGTGTTATGTGGTTTGAAGGTCATATAAAAGATTGTCAATGTATTGCTCATGTGCAATTACCTGCATTATCTGGGTGCGTTCCTCTAAATTAATACGGCATAGGTGCTGTAAATATTCAATAAAACTCCAATGCGTGTAATTTTCTGCCTTGTATTGGGCAAAGTACTTGTTTGTTAGTTCTTCTAATTTTTTCATGTGTGTTTGTGTTTAGATTGTAAAGGTATTCTCTGAATTGTTAAAGTGTTGTCAAGGCCTTGTTAAAGAGTGTTAATTTTCATATTCGCAATATATTTCCTCCTTTCCATCAACTATCTGCATTACTTCAATGTATAAAAATCCATGCTTATTAAATATTTCAGCATCCTTCATGCAGTATTCAAGCCTGACGTATGGGCCATACCTTCTGGATGCCCCAATTTCTCTGTCTTGTTCGTTTCTAATTGCGTTAATATAGTAGTTCATATTAGTAAATTTTTCAATCTTCTGTAAATTCGTATTCGTTTATTTCAAGCTGTTCGGCTATATATTCATCGCTGAAATAATATTCGTATGCTTCTGAAATTCTGTCTAAAACTTCTTCCATGTGGTTTGAGAACTTGTATTGTGCATTTTCCAAAATATTCATTTCGTCTTCCGTAAATTCATCAGAAATATCATTCTCTTCAAACCTAATTATTGTGTCTGGATATTTTGCCCAAGTTCCTTTGATTGTATAGTATAATCTATTGTGCATACATTCTGGAATTTCAAGCCACTCAAAGAACATTTTTTCATTGTTTATGACTATTCCATTACTTGCGTCTAAATGCCTATTTCTGTCAAGGTCATAATATACTTTTCTACTTCCACTATTCCCAATAATTGGCTTACCATAATCAGCATAGGATGGGCAAAGGTCTACAATTTCTGTATGTCTTGGCTCGTATAAATAGCAGTCATCAAGTGCATATTCGCTGAACGTATTATACTTGTATAATCTTTCCCTATATTCTTCAATGGCTTTACTTTGTGCATCCTTTGACAATTCGTTGAATTGGTAAATATTTAGTTCTATGGTTTTCATGTTATAATTTTATAAATTGGCAATAATTTTTAATTTCTGACAAGTCAATACGGCCATACATTCGGCTTGAATAATATCCCTGCATCCTATACCTTTCAATCCAATTTGTAAGGCTATTTAGGGCATCCTTCTGGCTTTTATAGTATTGCTTGTCCATTTCTATTGTGAATCCATCTGGGCTTAAAATCTGGTACTTTGCCATGCTTATTTTTTAAATGTTTTATTCCATTCTTCAATCATTAAGTTTTGCAGTTCCCTAAGTTCAGCAAGTGTATTGCCTACAAATTGCTCAAAACTATAATGTATGCCATGTATTTTGTCCTGCATTGTCTGGATGTTGCAAATGATTTGCATGGCTTCGGCTTGTTGGTCAAATGACATTTTTTTAAATTGGTTCATGGTTTATTGTTTTAAATTTCAGCAGAAAATTGACATTGGCCTTCCCTTTCAATACATTCCTCAATCTTTTTGCCAAGTTTATAATCGGCATATTCGCTAAGCATCCTATCCGTTATTCCTGCTTCATCAAGTTCTGAATCCGCATAACCATTTCTTTCGGCAAAAAATTCTTCAATCTTCTGTAAATTTTCTCCCAAAATTTCCTCAATCCTTTTTAGTTCATCTTTTACTTCCTGCAAATTGTCTTCTTCAAAATAGTATTCAATGCAACTTGGTTCACATTCAGCATCTGCCGAAAATCTTGATGCTGCATCGCTTGGCTGAACGCCAAACCAAAATTTACCTTCAATGTCTCCGAAAAAATATCTTCCCATGATTAAAATTTTTAGTGTGTTGTTGTTTATTTTAGTTTTGTTTCCAAATTTCTCCTAACTGCTCAAATGTTTTCCAAGATTCCAATACATTTTTGCCATATCTGGGTTTTTTGATGCAAATGTTAATGTACTTCATTTCTGAACGTTTTTTAGCATTGCGTTCTATTGTTTCAGCATCTTTCCATGAATCACATACAACAATAAACTTATTTGTCTTTCTTTCAGCCATGCCCCATCCCGACATAAATTTGTCTGTCATTGTTACATAAATAGGTAACTTTTCTAATTTTACAATGGCTGAATCTGGGCACAATTCAAGCCTGCAAATTTCTTCCCTTGCTTGTTGTTCGTTGTTTGAGTAAACATAAATAACTGCATGGCCTTTGTCATGTTTTACTTTTGCTTTGTACTTAATCATTTCAAAAAATTTAAGGTTAAAAAATTGCAGGTTTTTGGGTTAGCCTGCATCCCATTAGGGTTAGTTAAAGAAAATAAATTCAACGCACTCCGCGTGTTCATCCATTCCCATGTCTTGAAAAGTTGTATAGCATCCATCAGCATCAGAAACAAAAACAAGGTTACAAACTTCTGAAACGATGGTTTTTCCGTAAATTTCAATGGCTTCTTTTAGTGTGGCTTTGCTCATTTTGTGTGTTTTAGTGTGTTATTGTTTAGAATGTAAAAATAGCTGACTATTTGTTAAATTGCTCACAATGGTATGTTAATCAGTTGTTAATATGCCATGTTCATCAATCAAGAAAATTATGTTGTATGTCTGGCTTTTGTATGCGTGTCTGTCCATTAATTGCTCTTCAAATTTTGCAATGTTAATATGGTACAAATTTTTGTCCAATACATAATTAACGGCATCGTTAATATTTTTGAATGTTTCTACTTTCATCTGTTTACATTTAAAAAGTTATACTTTATCAGCATCTCTAAGCATTCGGCATCCCATGTTAATTTGGCCCGTTTTAGCTCCTTAATTAATTCTAACCTATTTTCCCAACATCTGGCCATGCTCCAAACTTCTTCAACGCAATTAAGTCCATAGCATTGCTCAATTTCTTGAATTGTCATATTATTCATTTTCAAATGTTTGTAAATAATCAGCATTTAGTTCTTCTTCCTCTCTGAAAAAACTGGCTGTGTTCATCCAAGATTTTTCCATGTGTTTATCAATTTCCTTTGTGCTGTTTGTGTCTTTTACTTTGTAGGCCATGACAAGGTGGGCGGACTCATGGTAAAATTTCCATAGTGAATATTTCATTTTATTAAATTTTAAGGTTAAAAATATTTATAAGCAATTACGGCCTCTGTATTGAATCTGTCAAATGTTACGCAATAGCAGGAAAAATAGCTAAGGCCATAAATTCCATGCGTAAAATTGTTTCTGGCTGTCATCTGAAACATATCAAGAGGTAAGGCCGTTTTTTCGCTATCCTCCTTTAAAATTACATAGCTTGTTGAATGGGCATCTGATAATTCCCTATCTTCTAAAATTTCGGCCTGCAAATTGTCGGGAAGTTCATTGAAGTCAAAAATATGTGAACGATTGTAATTTCTGGTCATGGTATAAAAATTTAAGGTTTAAAATTGGCCCGAATTTCACGGGCCTAAATTCTTTATTCGGCTTCTTCGTATGGTTCAAAAGTTTCCGCTTCGTGGTAAGAATCAAAGAAATGTTCTTCGCCCGTGTTGAAATCAGTAA
>Ga0209599_10001685_pt1 | contig 10033 bp, 9 predicted proteins | sample Shrwel_input2_FT_FD_187534 | JGI IMG/M metagenome (GOLD analysis project Ga0209599, IMG submission 187534) | Subsurface microbial communities from deep shales in Ohio, USA - Utica-3 well 1 S input2 FT (SPAdes) (version 2) ... | reverse complement strand
AGACAAAAAATATCAATAAAAATGAACAAACAACAAATAATCGATTCATTCGATCCCTCACAACCGGGATTAGCCGATGCAACCGTTTTCGGATTGCCATTTTCGGCAGAAGATTCTGAAATTATTGTAATTCCGGTGCCTTGGGAAGTGACCGTCAGTTATGGAGCAGGAGCCTCAGAAGGGCCCGATGCCATTATGGAGGCTTCTTTTCAAGTGGATTTAAATCATCAGGATTTTCCAGAATTGTGGAAATTAGGGATGTACATGGAAGACGCTCCAAAACATTGGAGAACTAATTCGGATAAATACAAATCATTGGCACAGCCTATTATTGAGGCTTTAGAAGCGGGGGAGGACATCGAAACGTTTCCGGCGTTACAATCAGATTTGGATAAAATCAACAAAGTGTGCCGTGAATTGCATACCGAAGTAAAAGAAAAAGTTCTGTTTTGGATGAACAAAGGCAAAAAAGTAGTGCTGCTTGGTGGAGATCATTCAACGCCGCTAGGGTATTATGAGGCTTTGGCTATCAAACACGATAACTTCGGAATTTTACATCTGGATGCCCACATGGATTTGCGTATTGCCTACGAAGGATTTACTTATTCGCATGCTTCCATTATGTACAATACGCTTCAAATTCCTCAAGTGGCCAAAATTGTTCAGGTCGGAATTCGCGATTTCTGTGAGCAGGAAGTGGAAGTCGTTCAAAAAGCGAATGGTAGAGTTTTAGTTCACACTGATGCCGATTTAAAAGCGGAAACTTTTGAAGGCAAAACATGGGAAGCACAATGCGATGCAATTATAGCTTCATTACCTCAAAAAGTGTGTATTTCTTTTGATATTGACGGCATGTATCCTTGGTATTGTCCTAATACAGGAACTCCGGTTCCAGGAGGTTTTTCTTTTGAACAAGCGACGTACTTGTTCAATAAATTAGCTTCAAGCGGAAAAGAAATCATCGGTTTCGATTTGGTAGAAGTAGCTCCGGGAGAAGACGGAAGTGATTGGGACGGTAACGTAGGAGCGCGTATGTTATTCCATATGTGCGGGGTTTTAGCTAAAAATAACGGATTGAATACAGGTAACCGAATTCAGTTTCCAAGAAAATAAGTTTATATAAATACTTAACAAAGGCGGACTTTTAGTTCGCCTTTGTTTGTTTATGGATATTTTGTAATCATTCAAAAAAATAATGTAAAGCGATTTTAGGTTGGTAGTATTTACTTTGTAATGTAAACTTTAAAAAGAAACGTTATGAAAAGGATTGCATTAATTATAGTAAGTGTTTTAGGAATGATTTCTTGTAAAGATTCCAATTTGTCTGGAGTAGAAGATTTGAATTTGGAAGCAGAACAAAGACAAAAAATTATTGATTCCTTACAAAAGGAAACTGAAAAACAACGAATCATTGATTCTATGCAAGCGGTAAATGCAAATAAAGTGCAAACCACCAAAAAAGAAGTGGTAGTAGTCAACCAACAGGAAAAGAAAAAATGGAGTGGTGCTGCCAAAGGAGCAGTAATTGGCGCGGGTGTTGGTGCCGTTACAGGGGCTGCAGTTAGTGATAATAAAGCAGAAGGGGCTGTTATAGGAGGTTTGGCTGGAGCAGGTGTTGGTGCTGGTACCGGAGCAATTATAGACGAAAGTAAAAAATAAATAAGAACAAATTTAAACTTAGATTGTAAAAAGTGCACTTGTGAAAATAAGTGCACTTTTTTTATAAAAAGAACTATAATTGGTTAAATTTGAGTACTAAAAAATTTTCAAATGAAAAAAATTAAACGGGTTTTCCTTTTTTTATTGATTTTACTAGGGTTATTAGCAATAGGATTTTATGCTTATTTGTATTCGACCAAACCTCAATATGAAGGCGAAGTCCACATAAAGGGTATTAGTAAGGAAACATCCGTTTATTTTGATGAATTTGGAGTTCCCCATATTTATGCAGCTTCCGAAAAAGAAGCCCAAACGGTTTTAGGCTACGTACATGCACAGGATCGTTTGTGGCAAATGGAAATAATTCGCCGTATTGCACCCGGAAAATTGCCGGAACTCTTCGGAACGAGAGCGGTGAGCATGAGTAAGTTTTTCATGAGTCTGGGTATCGATGAAGCTTCTGAAGAAGCAATCAAAAAAATGGATAAAAACGGGAAGCCGTACCAATTGGCAATGGCGTATTTAGACGGAATCAATCAATATGTCGAAAACGGAAAAACACCAGTTGAATTTACTTTGTTAGGAATTAAAAAAGAAAAATTCACGCTAAAAGATGTAATGAACACCTTTGGTTACATGTCCTTTAGCTTTGCTATGGCGCAAAAAACCGATCCTTTGCTATCCGATTTGCGAAATAAATTGGGTGATGAATATTTAAAAGAATTAGGAGTTGACTACTCTTATAATACACTAAAAATAAAAACAACACCACAACAAAATCAGCAATATGTTGCCATTTCAAAAGCAGTGGCCGATTTGTTAGATGCTTCTCCGGTTCCACCTTTTATCGGTAGTAACAGCTGGGTACTTTCACCAAAAAAAACGGCAACAGGTAAAGTGTTATTCTCTAACGATCCGCATATCGAATATTCTCAGCCAGGTACATGGTATGAAGCGCATATTGTTTGTCCGGAACACGAAATTTACGGCTATTATTTGGCCGGAACACCGTTCCCGCTGTTGGGACATAACCGTCAGTATGCTTATGGTTTAACCATGTTTGAAAATGATGATGCTGATTTTTACCAAGAGGAAAATAATCCGGCGAACGACAACCAATATAAAACAGCAACGGGTTTTGCGGATTATGTGGTAAAGAACAAAGTGATTAAAGTTAAAGACAGTACTTCGGTTAATTTTAGTTACAAGCTAACCCATCACGGACCGATCATGAATGGGGTTTTAAAAGATTTTGTTTCAGATAAGCCGGTGGCTTTCAATTGGATTTACACTCACGAAGAAAACAAAATTTTAGAAGCTGTTTATAGTTTGAGTCATGCAAAAGATGTCAATGATTTTCAAAAAAATATCGAATTAATTGTTGCTCCGGGATTGAACATTATGTACGGAGATGCTCAAAATAATATTGCTTGGAAAACATCGGGGAAATTATACAAATTTCAACAAGGGGTTAATCCTAACTTTATTCTGAATGGCGCTAATGGCAAAGATGACAAAGTAGAATATTTAGATTTTGCAAAAAATCCAGGAGCCATAAATCCGGATTGGAATTATGTGTATTCGTCTAATAACATGCCAGAAGCTATTGATGGTTATAATTACCAAGGATACTATTTGCCAGAAGACAGAGCGCGAAGAATCACCCATTTGTTAGAGACTAAAAATACATGGACCAAAGAAGATATTAGTAAGATGTTGGTCGACAATACCTCTCCGGTTCAGGTGGAAGTCGTGCAAAATGCCATTGCTGCCATGGATGTAAAATCGTTATCCAAACAAGAACAAAGTGCTATTCAGCTTTTGAAAAATTGGAAAGGTTCTAATAATACTAGCGATGTAGCTCCAACTATTTACAATAAGTTTATTTATTTCTATTTAAAAAATACGTTTCAAGACGAAATGGGCGAAATTGGATTTGCTCAGTTTTTGAAAACCCACGTAATGAAGCAATGTATTGCCAATCAAAGCAAAATTAAAAACTCGCTTTGGTGGGATAATAGTACTACCAAAAACAAAAAAGAAACCCAATCGGAAATCTTAACACAATCTTTTAAAGACGCGATAAAAAGTTTGGAGTCTCAGTTAGGAAATGATATGAATTCATGGACATGGAACCGCGTTCACAAAGTAGAATACAAACATCCATTAGGAAGTGTGGCAGTATTACGACCATTTTTCAATGTCGGAATATTCGAGATTGCCGGAGCAAACGAAGTAATCAACAACGTAATGTTCGATGTTTCTGATGAAGCAGAATACACCATAAAAGCAGGACCTTCTACTCGTAGAATTGTCGATTTTAATGATGTAGAAAACTCGTGGAGCATATTGCCAACTGGGCAATCTGGAAATCCGATGAGTAAGCATTACAACGACCAGGCGGAAATGTATACACAGGGAAAATTCCGAAAAATGAAGATGAACCAGAAGGAAATTGAAGCGACTTCTACCAAATTGGTTTTTCTTCCCAAATAAATATGATAAAATCATTCGTCTTTTAGAGGCTAAACCCCTAAATTTGCACAACCGCTTTATAAAAATTTAATGCAAACAAAAAAAAAAATAGCCATAGTAGGTTCCGGGTTAGTAGGAACTTTATTAGGGATTTATTTAAGAAGGAGAGGGCATACCGTTCATGTTTATGACAGGAGTCCAGATATTAGAAAAATAAATTTTTCAGGTCGATCAATCAATTTGGTTTTGTCAGATCGCGGTATAAAAGCGCTAAAAGATGTTGGTTTAGATGACGAGGTCTTGTCTATCGGAATTCCTGTTGAAAAAAGAGCTATACACGTTGGGAAAGATGCTGTAAACAAACAGTTTTATGGCAAAGATGGTGAAGTGATTTATTCCTTATCTCGAGGATTGCTCAATAAAAAAATGGTCGATTTGGCCGAAAAAGAAGGCGTTGACTTCTTTTTTGAAAGTAAAATTTGGGATGTTACGCTGGCAGATGCTACCCTGCACATGGGAGAAGAAGAACGGGGTGAATGGACCGAACTAAAATATGATCTAGTCTTTGGTGCCGATGGTGCTTTTTCTAGAATTCGTCATCGTATGCAACGCCAAATTATGTTCAATTACTCACAAGAATTCTTGAATATAGGCTACAAAGAACTGAATATTCCTGCAAATCCTGATGGAACTCATAAATTAGATAAAAATTCATTGCATATCTGGCCCCGTGGACAATTTATGTTAATGGCCTTGGCTAATTTAGACGGAAGTTTTACCTGTACGTTGTTTATGCCTCATGATGGCGAAAATTCATTCGAATCTTTGAAAACGAAAGAGCAGTTGGTAAGCTTTTTTGCGACTCATTTTCCAGATACGGCAGCCGTTATTCCTAATTTGGTCGAAGATTTCTTTAAAAATCCAACCAGTTACTTGGTGACGATGAAGTGTTTTCCTTGGACATTTAGCGATAAAGTGGCTTTAATTGGCGACGCTTGTCATGCTATTGTACCTTTCTACGGACATGGGATGAATGCTGGTTTTGAAGATATTACCGTTCTAAATGAAATGATAGACAAGTATGGAGATGATTGGGCGAATCTTCTAAACGATTATGAAAACTCGAGAAAGCCTAATGCCGATGCTATTGCAGAACTTTCTTACCGCAATTTTATGGAAATGAGTTCTAAAACGGCCGATGCTAATTTCTTGCTTCAAAAGAAAATTGAAAAATGGTTCTCAGACAAACACCCTGATCTTTGGGTACCCTTGTATTCTCGAGTGACCTTTAGCCATCAACCTTATTCGGAAGCCTTAGCAGAAGGCGATTTCCAGAATAAAATAATGGAAGAAATCATGACCATTCCTAATATCGAAAACAAATGGGACAGCGAAGAAGTAGAAAATAAAATCATTCAACTTCTTAAGTAAGAATAAAAAAGAAAGGCAATTTGATTACCAAATTGCCTTTCTTTTTTATAGCTATTGACACATAAAATCTATTCCTCTCGATGTACCTTGTTAAAATCGAAAGCGGGTTTACAAATGGCAATATATTCGCAAGGTTCCTCAAACGGATTCGAATATTGGACTCTGGTATTCTTTTCAATTTTTATCGATTGTCCTGCTTCCAAAATAATGATTTCGTCTTCAATGATGAATTGCTTTTTCCCTGAAATGATGTAGGTGTATTCTTCAAATTCCGGCGTTTGAAAAGGCTCACTCCATTTGGGTGGTGCAATCATGTGGGCAATAGAAATGTCGGGATTGTTGGTAGTGGCATTTCCGTGATGTTCTTCAATGAGTTTTCCATCAATGGTGGGCACTACAAATGGTGCTTTTTGAATAAAATACTTTTTCATAATTACTTTTTAAAAATAAAATACACCGCTAAGACCAAAAGGCACATGCCAATTAAATGATTCCATTTTAAAGTTTCGTCTTTAAAAAAGAGCATCGAAAACAAAACAAATATAATTAGTGTGATTACCTCTTGGATGACTTTTAATTGTAATAAGCTAAAAGGACCTCCGTTTCCATTGTATCCTATTTTATTGGCTGGAACTTGAAAGCAATACTCAAATAGCGCCAATCCCCAGCTAATTAACACAATCGTAATCAATCCAGCATTTTCGAACCATTTGAGTTCTTTAAATTTCAAATGCCCGTACCATGCCAACGTCATAAAAACATTTGACAAAATCAACAATCCTATGGTAATGTACCCTTTCATATACTATTGCCTTTTCTCTTATCCCTTTTTAACTACTTCTTCAAAACCTTCATCAAAACATTAAAGGCTCCACGAATAAAGCTAGCACTCGTCACCACTTTTAAGACTGATTTGCCAATTACTTCTCCTGTGCTTGGCCCTTTGCTGGCTTGTTTTTCTTCTTCCTTTTCGGCTACTTCTTCCGAAATTTCTTCAATTTTTTTGGATAGGATTTCGTAGGCGCTTTCACGATCGATTTCCTCCTGATATTTTTCAACCAATTTCGACTTTGAATTGATGTTTGAGATTTCACTTTCGGTTAAAACATCCATGCGACTTTCAGGCGCACGCATCATACACGCTACAAGCGGAGTGGGAATTCCTTTTTCATTCAAGGCGGTTACTAAAGCTTCTCCAATTCCTAAGGATGTGATAATTTTATCAGTATCATAGTATTCAGAAATCGGATAATTCTCGGCGGTTTGTTTGATGGCCTGGCGATCGTTGGCGGTAAAAGCACGTAAGGCATGTTGGATTTTTAATCCTAATTGCGCCAACACTTCTTTAGGAACATCTGTTGGATTTTGAGTAATAAAGTACACTCCAATTCCTTTAGAACGGATTAATTTGATGATAGTCTCTATTTGGTTTAGTAAAGCTTTGCTGGCTTCGTTAAAAATCAAATGGGCTTCATCAATAAAAATAACCAGTTCAGGTTGCTCCACATCTCCTTTTTCAGGCATTTGGTTGTAAATTTCAGCTAATAAATTCAGCATAAAAGTCGAAAACAACTTGGGTTTGTCCTGAATGTCGGTCAAACGAACAATATTGACATAGCCGTAACCATTTTCGTCTATACGTAGTAAGTCGTCTATTTCAAAAGATTTTTCGCCAAAGAAAATATCGGCACCTTGTTGTTCGAGTTCAATTATTTTTCGAAGAATAGTGCCGGTGGTTGCGGTTGAAATCTTTCCATACAATTCAGAAATTTCTTCTTTTCCTTCTTCGGTAATGTAGTTCATCACTTTTTTGATATCCTTCAAATCTAGTAAGGGCATTTTTTTATCATCGCAATATTTAAAGATAACAGCCACCACTCCAGCTTGAGTTTCGTTTAAGTCCAAAATACGTGAAAACAAAACCGGACCAAATTCGGAAACTGTGGCGCGAAGTCGCACGCCATCTTGATGCGATAAAGTTAAAAGTTCAACGGGGAATGATTTTGGAGAATAAGGGATATTGATTTTAGCATGTCTTTCTTTTATAAAATCCTTTTCTTCTCCTGCTTTGGCAATGCCTGAAAAATCCCCCTTTATATCCATCATTAAAACCGGAATTCCGTTTTGGGATAATTGTTCAGATAAAACCTGAATGGTTTTGGTTTTTCCAGTTCCGGTGGCCCCAGCAATGAGTCCGTGGCGATTCATCGTTTTTAAAGGAATCGTGATAGGGATTGCTTGGGGTTCTTTGTCAAGTATCGCGCCGCCTAAGTTTATATTTGTGCCTTTGCAATTATATCCTGTGGTTATATCGTTTTTGAATTTTTCTGTTTTTTCCATTAGTAAGGTATTAATGATTGCAATTTATTAAAATTTGCGAACTCTTTTTTATTTATTCTTGTTTTGAATTTTTTGATAAAAATGCATTCGGTTGTAAAAGATTTAATTTTAGAGCGCTAGAGTTGCGAAATTTCATACAAAAAAGAAGTAATAGTATTAATTATTCATTTTTTAAATTGATAAATGACTAAATTTGAGGATAATGTAATTTTGAAATGAAACAGATCGCTTTTTATTTGTGAAATAGCGTGTTTTATTGTAAAAAAAGTTTTTTTATTTAGAGTAAAAAATTAAATTTGCTCCCACTATATAAATAATACACAAAAATTATAATCAATTAGAAAATTTAAATTTTAGAAAAAATGGCAAACAACGTAAAAGTTAAGAAAGAAGGAAGTTCAAAAGGAGGAGATAATTTCTCTGCTATTGTTATTGTAGCTTGTTTAATTGTAGGAACATTAATTTGGAAATTTGTGATGGGAGCTACTTCAAACTTTGAAGGAGGAAACCCAGAAACAGGACACCCTTTAAATACGTTAGGACAAGTGTATAAAGGAGGTATTATTGTACCTGTATTATTAGGTATGTTGTTAATGGTGGTTGTTTTTTCTATCGAGCGCTTCTTTGTAATTTCTAAAGCTGCTGGAAAAGGAAATTTAGATACATTCATGAAAAAAGTACAAGCTAGTGTTAACGGTGGTGATATTGATGGTGCGATTGAAGCTTGTGATAAGCAAAAAGGATCTGTAGCAAATGCAATTAAAGCTGGTTTAGTAAAATACAATGCAGTGAAAGCAGAAGGTTTTTCTTCAGAAGAAGCTACAGAAACGATCCACAAAGAAATTGAAGAAGTTACGGCTTTAGAGATGCCAATGTTAGAAAAAAACATGACTATTATCTCTACAATGGTTGCTTTAGGAACTCTTGGAGGATTATTAGGAACAGTATCAGGGATGATCAAAGCGTTTGGTGCGTTAGCATCTGCAGGTACTCCTGATCAAGCAGCGTTAGCAACAGGTATTTCTGAGGCACTTATTAACACGGCTACAGGTATTTCTACTTCTGCTTTAGCAATTGTTACTTATAACTACTTTACTTCTAAAATTGATACTTTAACGTATTCAATTGATGAGGCTGCAAACACTATTGTAAATACTTACAGACGTTTCAAAGGAAGTTTAAAATAATATTAATAATTCTAAAAGAAACGGTACGATTTTTGTAGCTTTCTTATAGATAAAAATACAGATAATGGCTAAAGTAAAAATGCATAAACCAGCCGGTGCAATCGACATGACTGCGATGTGTGACGTGGCTTTCCTTTTGCTAACTTTCTTTATCTTAACCGCTACTGCGAAACAACCAGAACCGTTAGCTGTTGATACACCTAGCTCTACAGTGCAAACAAAATTGCCTGATACGGGTTTAGCTACACTAACAGTAGGTAATGGAAAAGTGTTTTTCGGAATGGTAGATAGACCAGTTAGAAAAAGAACTCTTGAGCTTATGGCAGAAGAGTTTGGCGTAACTTTCACAGAAGAAGAAATGAACCGCTTTGCGCTTATTGATGGGTTTGGTGTTCCCGTGGCTAATTTGAGTCAGATTATTAATATGTCGAGCTCAGATAGAAACCGTCAAGGATTGCAGCCTGGAATTCCAAGAGATACAGTTGATGTAAAAAAAGACGAATTATCTCGTTGGATTTATAACGCACGTATTGCAAATACAGAGCTTACAAACAATGACCTTAAATTTGCAATCAAAGGCGATGCTAAACTAGAATATCCTACTATCAAACAGGTAATGGATGTTTTGCAGAAACAAGATGTAAACAGTTTCAATTTGGTAACCGGTTTACGCGGAGAAAATTTCTAATATAACAAGATAAAGAAATGGCAGAATTAAATACCGACGGCGGTGGTGGCAAAAAAGGCAGTGGCAAGGTAAGAAGTAAAAAAAGCAACTCTAAAGTAGATTTAACTGCGATGGTTGACTTAGCTTTCTTGCTAATCACGTTCTTTATGTTAACTACCTCGTTATCAAAACCTCAGTCGATGCCTTTGGGTATGCCAGACAAAGCTGATAAAGATAAGCCAGAAGAAGATATTGAAGTAGCTGATAATAGAAC
>Ga0209599_10001684_pt1 | contig 10034 bp, 8 predicted proteins | sample Shrwel_input2_FT_FD_187534 | JGI IMG/M metagenome (GOLD analysis project Ga0209599, IMG submission 187534) | Subsurface microbial communities from deep shales in Ohio, USA - Utica-3 well 1 S input2 FT (SPAdes) (version 2) ... | reverse complement strand
CCGCCTGTAGCAATGGCATTCTGATTTGTCATGCCCTCAGTGGCGATCATCATGCAGCGGGCTATCACAGTAAACAAGATAAAAAACCAGGCTGGTGGGACAGTGCAATCGGACCTGGAAAACCGATTGATACCAATAAATTTTTCGTGGTTTCCCTGAATAATCTCGGTGGTTGCAAAGGTTCGACAGGACCTGTCACCCTGAATCCTGATACAGGAAAACCCTTTGGTCCTGATTTCCCCATCATCACCGTGCGTGATTGGGTGAGCAGTCAAGCGCGTTTAGGTGACATGCTCGGGATTTCGCAATGGGCGGCAGTGATTGGTGGCAGCCTTGGCGGAATGCAGGCCTTGCAATGGTCGATTCAATATCCCGAGCGTTTACGGCATTGCATCGTGATTGCCGCCGCGCCCAAATTGTCTGCGCAAAATATCGCGTTTAATGAAGTTGCGCGCCAAGCGATTCTCAGCGATCCTGAATTTTATGCAGGCAATTATTATGAATACAACACCGTGCCGCGCCGTGGTTTGATGTTGGCACGAATGGTGGGACATATCACTTATTTATCCGATGACTCGATGCGTGCCAAATTCGGGCGTGAATTGCGCGAGGCAGAGGGCAAATTAAACTACGGTTTTGATGAAGCTGAGTTTCAAGTTGAAAGTTATCTGCGTTATCAAGGACGTTCTTTCGTGGATCGTTTCGATGCGAATACTTATTTATTGATGACCAAAGCCTTGGATTATTTCGACCCCGCTGCGGAATATGGCGACAATCTCACCGCTGCGTTGAAAGAGGTGCAAGCCAAATTCTTGCTGATTTCTTTCACCAGTGACTGGCGATTTTCATCAGCACGCTCGCGGGAAATCGTCAAAGCTTTGCTCGACAATCGCAAAGTGGTAAGTTTCACCGAAATTGAAGCCAATGAAGGACATGACGCATTTTTAATGCCGATTGAACGCTATATGCAGGTATTTGGCGCGTATATGAAACGGGTTGCCGCAGGAGTCCAGCCATGAGCTTACGCAGTGATTTAGCCCTGATCAGCGAGTGGGTCAAACCCAATGCCCATGTTTTGGATTTGGGTTGTGGTGATGGCACGCTGTTGGCGCATTTACGCGACACCCGCCAAGTCACGGGCTACGGTTTAGAAATCGACCCTGACAATATTACCCGCTGCATTGAAGCGGATATTAACGTGATTCAAAGCGATTTAAATCAAGGTTTAGCCGAGTTTGCAAACCACAGTTTTGATTATGTGATCATGACCCAGACTTTGCAGGCGGTGGAGCGTCCCGATATATTATTGACGGAAATGTTACGCGTGGGCGAAGAAGGGATTGTGACTTTTCCCAATTTTGGTTATTGGAAATCGCGTTTGCAATTGTTTACCAAGGGAAAAATGCCCGTTTCGGACGCATTGCCCAATACCTGGTATGACACCGACAACACCCATTTATGCACGGTGCGAGATTTTGAGGATTTATGCGCCCTGCATAATATTGAGATTTTGCGCTGGGCGGCGGTCGATTTACAACATCGCACCAGCCGCTGGATGAATTTAATGCCGAATTTACTCGGAGAAGTGGCGTTATATCACTTTCACCGCAAATAACTCCTTGTGCTTTGTCTCCTTGGCAAAGCACACCCCGCCAAGTTACCCTTCCCCATGCAAAAAACTCTGATTCGCCGCGCCTTATTTACCGTCGGCTTTGTATTCTTATTCTTGCTGCTGTGGCACAGTGCAGACCAATTACAAAAATTACTACAGCATTTGCACTGGGGCTATTTCGCATTGTCGGTGCTGATGGGTATTTTAGTAAATTTTGTTGCCAGCCTGCTATTTAAGCAATTACTGAGTAAATACACCATTCACGTTTCACAATTCATGATTTGTAAACTATTTTTCTTTGGACAAATTACCAAATATATTCCGGGTAAAGTTTGGGCACTGTGGTATCAAAGCACTTTGCTGCAAACGCTAGGTTCAACCAGCGCGTTAATTTTTGCAAATTTCGATTTAATGGGGATTTTGCTGATTAATGTCAGCGCAATTACTTTAAGTTTATTATTGCTAAAATACAGTGTAAGCCTTGCCATTCTAGTCTTTATCGCAGGTTTGGCAGCCAGTTGGATAGTGGCGGCTTATTGTCCAGTATTTATAGTGATTAAAAAAATCATCAGCTATTTCAAAAAAATGCAGCACAAAGTCTGTGACTGTCATCCAAAATTAGCCTTTGGCAATGTCGCTTTATTTTATGTACTTTTGGCAGCGGGAAATTTTATCGCGCAATTATTAATGCTCTATGCGGTGTTCAATTTCAGCACGGAAGAGGCGACACAATATATTATTTATTTAGGCTTGGGCTGGATTGTGGGCGTGTTGGCAATCGTTGCGCCGGGCGGGATTGGGATTAAAGAATTTTTCTTTGTGTTTTTTGCGCATCTTTTTAATCAAGCAATTTCTTTGGAAGTGCTCACGTCAATTGCGGTGGTTTCACGTTTTTGGCAAATTTTGCAAGAATTGCTCGGGGTGCTGCTGGTTATTTGCTATGAAAAAGTTTTTAAAAAATTGGGGCGTACTGCTCCGAATTCAGATTCAAAGACAGCGTAAATTTACCTGTCGAGAAAACTTCTTGGAGGCAAGCCCAAGAATTCTGTCAAAAATTATCCGCGTTATTGGAGCAAGCATTTCGTTTGCCGAGTGAAGCAGAATGGGAATATGCGTGTCGGGCGGGCACAAGTAGCGGTTAAAGGTGTATGGCGGCTACGCCTTATACACCCTACGAACTGCTTGTAAATTCAACTGCGTAACTCCTAAATATGTTAAGACAGCGAGTGAGTCGTTTAGTGTGGAAAACTTTCTCCAAGAAGTTAGAGAATCACATCGGAGCTATCATTTATTTCATTAACTATGACAACAAAATTTACAGCATTACGCCTTAATTTGAGGAAAATATTAGGCAAATTTGTAAGTCCTGATTCTGATAATTCGCATAATCAATTTGTAATATTACGAGAATATGATGGTTTAATCACTACTTTATCTCGCGTGGAAAAACATGAGTAAATTTAATATACCAATAATTAACCTCTCTAGACTTGGCACTATTGTGGGAATGCTGATTATTTTAGGCGCAATACTGTTCAATTCGTTTTACATCATTGAGAGCGGCACGGTGGGCGTGTTGGTCACTTTTGGTAAGTATGGCAATGAAGTGGTCGAACCGGGTCCACACTTTAAGCAGCCCTTAATTCAAAACGTGCGGAATTTTGATGTAAAAATGAACACGATTAATTATTTGGGGCGAGAAGATCGGCGGGTTTCTGAGGGAATTATCAACAAACCGCTAATTGATGTGCTGGACAGTAAAAATTTGCCGATTGGATTGGAACTTTCCGTGCAATTCACCCCCATTGCCGAGCAAGCGAATCGTATTTTAGAGCAGTATGGCGAAAATTATTTTGAAAAGCTGATTAATCCTTTTGTGCGCAATGTGGTGCGTAACGTGGTGGGGAAATATCAGGCAGAAGAAATTGCCATGAAACGCCCTGAAATTGAAGGTGAATTACAGGTACAATTAAGCAAAGAGTTTGAAAATACGCCGTTTAAGCTGAATACGATAGGTTTGCGCAACATTAATTTACCTGAAATTATTCTGAGTAAAATTAAAGAAGTGCAGCTTGCAAAGCAAGAAGAGCAACGTTTGGCAATGGTTGAAGAACAAGCGAAGAAAAATCAGCAGATTAAAACCATTGAAGCGAACACCAAGTTGATTGAAGTCACCACGCAGGCACGCGCTGAAGGTGAACGTAAGCGTATTCAAGCGGATGCAGTTGCTTATCAAATTGCGGCAGAAGCCAAGGCAAATGCGGAGGCAAATCGTTTAATTGCGACATCAATTACTCGGGAATTAATTGATTATCGCAGTATTGACCGCTGGAATGGCGCATATCCTCAGACCTTAATTGGCGGTAATAGCACGGGCGGTATGATATTGTCTTTGCCCAACACTGAGCCAGCCCCGACGAAATCGGTAGCAAAACCTGAAACAGGGCATGTAGAAAACTTTTTAAAGTAAGCGGTTAAGTATTTTAACTGCGCCCCTAAATCCCCTAAAGGGGACTTTAAAGATAAAATCTTTAATGTTTAGTCGTAGGGTGGAATAGCGTAGCGTATTCCACCAAGAAACGTGATAGTTCTAGGGGGATGGTGGAATACGCTACGCTATTCCACCCTACCACTCAATTTTCTACTCTTGCTTAAACCGCAAACGCATTTCTGCCAATTCACTGGCAAATCCCCCCGACAAAATCGGGAAACGACACCACGTTTTTGGATCAAGACTTTCATCATCCAAGTGAAAACTCGGCGCGTAACGTTCCCGTTTCCACTGATTACGTGTCCACAAATTAAAAAAGCGTTCAATCCAAATCAGCAATTGTTCAGAAGTATATTCTGGGTAACGATTTTGCAATAAATGCAAGATTTCATACGGGGTTTGTCGATCCCGAATCGCGGCTTTTTCCACTGTATTTAACAAGGGATAAGGCATTAAATCCTGCTCATCGGTTTGTGACATTTCGCTGGGACGCAATTCCGCCGTGGGTTGTTGTTGATTGACCAAAGACAATGCCGAAAACGGCGCAAGTTGAATCGGCCCTTGCTGTTCCAACCACTGCAACCAATGCCGAATAAATTCTTTATCAATTCCTGCCAAAGGGCTAATACTACCACTGGTATCGCCGTCCATCGTGGCATAACCCAATGCTGCCTCGGAACGATTACTGGTCGCCAATAACAACGCATTTTGAAGATTTGCCAACAGCCACACCCCCGGCGAACGGGTTCGTGCCTGAATATTTTGCAAGGCAATATCATCTTTTTCCCAAGTCAATTTGCGCTGCAAAGCCTCAGAAACGATGTCCACATAGCCCTTTACCAACGCATTAATATTCAGTTCTAAATAATTCGCGCCCAAACTGCTCGCCAACGTTGCCGCCGCCTGCTGCGTAATTGCGGAAGAGTTTTCTGTCGCTTGATACACGCAAGTTAATAATTGGCGCATCATTTCCAATTCGTTATTGGTTTTGGGCAAATGGCAATGCGCCAGTTTTTCACTGAAACCTGCCGCGCCCAACTCCTTCACGCCCAACTCCACCATCAAACGCACCAAACAAGCAATCGCTGACGAATCCGCACCGCCACTCAGCGACAGCATAAAACCCTGTGCACGACTTTTACGCAAATAATCAAATAAACCCAAACTCACTGCGCGGGTAAATTCCTCTTCTTTCAAACTGGGGCTGTATTCCCATGCGTGCAAAGCCTGATTTTTTTCCTGATTGCTGGGGAAATAATTCGGATAATCAAAACCCAGCACGATACGCGCCTCTAAATTCGGCACGGTGTCGCCCGTGCGGGCTTGCACCATGCGGGTAATATCGACATCGATTGAGGCGGTTACTAACTGATAATCTGCAAAACTAAAACGCCTTCCCGTGCCCAGCAAAGTGCCGCCGCTTGCAATCATACAATCCCCATCGTAAATCGCACGTCCTGCCTCATTGCCCAACAAATTGCTATACACATAACTTGCACTGAAGGCACGAGAACCTTCCAGCACAAAACGCTCGCGTATGCTGTGCTTGTCAAAGGCAAAATGACTCGCGCTGGGATTGAGAATAATATCCACGCCCGTTTGTGCTAATTCAATTCCTGGACGTTGCGCCACCCATGCTTCTTCACAGATTTCAAAACCAATGCGCACCCCGCCACAGCTAAAATAAATATCGCCAAAGGGATAATGTTGCCCTTCAATTTCGATTTCAGTACGCGCCCCTCGCGCCCACGGTTTAAACCAGCGCGGTTCGTAATGAATGCCATCGCCCGCTAAAAAACGTTTTGCCACAAAGCCCGCAATTTTGCCATCGACCGCCAAACACACCACGTCATAAACCCGATTTTGATAACTCAATGGCAAACCCAACGCGACAATCATCCCCTGAGTTTGTGGCACAAGTGCTAATAAACTGCGTTGCGATTGTTGCAATGTGCCCGCCGCGAGAAACATATCTTCACACCCATAACCGCTGATGCACAATTCAGGTAAACATAAAATGCTGACCCGTGCGGCGCGAGCGGCATGAATTGCGGTTTCAATGCGTCGCTGATTGCCCTGCCAATCCAAAGGCGTTTGGTTTAATGCTGCCGCGCCCAGTTTGATATATCTCATAACAACGCGCTCCCTGCCTTACGCATTTGATTAATCATGAATTGTTTTAAGGTGTGTAATTTGACATCCAAGCCCAGCGGATAGGTTTGCAACATGTCGGAATATTTCAAGGCATCGGGACAGTTTGCCAATTGTTCTTTGACGCGGGTGCGAATTTTATCCAAGTGCGGTAACTCTGTCACCAGTTGCCCATTGCGCATAATGGGAATTAATAAATCCTGATAAGCGGTGTTTTCTGCCAGCAAGGTGCGCTGGTTGGGATTTTTCATTAAGACAATATTCGGTGCGCCGCTGGGTCGATTGTGCAGGTCATAGAGCATATCCCCCAAGAATCGCCCGCGTGCATCGTGAAAACGCCGTACTTGCAAAATCCCAGGAGTGGAAGTTTTTGCCACATCGTCGGAAATTTTCAAACGATATTCCCATTCGCCTGTGCCTTGGCGCAAAGCACTGAGTTTATACACGCCCCCTAAAGCCGCATGGTCATAGGCTGTCACCAATTTCGTGCCGATGCCCCAGACATCAATCATTGCCCCCGACTGTTTTAATTCAGCAATGGCGTATTCATCTAAATCATTGCTCGCCACGATTTGGGTGTGTTCAAATCCTGCGGCGTTGAGCATTTTACGGGCTTTCTGGCTTAAATTTGCCAAATCGCCCGAGTCCAAACGAATGCCTGCTAATTTATGCCCGTGTTCGCGTAACCAATGCCCTGTTTTAATCGCTTGTTGTACGCCGCTTAAAGTGTTGTAGGTATCTACCAACAAAGTGCAATTATTCGGTAGCGATTCCGCATAAGTTTGAAAAGCCTCTGCTTCGCTGGGGAAAGACATCACCCAACTGTGGGCATGTGTGCCTTTGACAGGAATGCCATAAAGTTTCCCTGCCAACACGTTGGATGTGCCCATGCAGCCGCCAATATACGCGGCACGGCTTGCAGTCACTCCGCCGTCAATGCCTTGGGCGCGACGCAGACCAAATTCCAGCACGGGGTCTGCGCCTGCGGCTTGGCAAATGCGCACGGTTTTGGTGGCGATTAAAGTCTGAAAATTCAGAATATTCAGCAGCGCGGTTTCCAACAATTGGCATTGCAATAATGAGCCTTGAATGCGCAATAAAGGCTCGTGCGGAAATACGATAGTGCCTTCGGGGACTGCATCAATATCACAGTCAAAACGCAACGCGCCTAAATATTCTAAAAAATCAGGGGGAAATAAGGCTTTCCCATCATTGCCCGTGAGCAAAGATAAATAGGCTAAATCGCTGGAGGTGAAACGTAAATCTTCTAAATATTCGATAACGGTGCTTAAACCTGCGGTAATACAGAAATTTCCATGAAAGGGGGCGGTGCGAAAATAGAGATGAAAAACGGCTTTTTGTTCTAGTTGCTGAGATTTCCAATAACCATACGCCATAGTTAACTGATATAAATCAGTGAGCAAGGAAAGCGAATGTCCATATAATTGCTTGAGATGATTCATGATAGTTCTCAAAATGCAGTCGAAAAACGGGAATTTGGCGGTGCTGGTAGTTTGTCAAGAATCAGGTATGATCTGCGGTTTCTAGCCTGTTGCCTGTGGTGAGTAATTACAATGTCCTGTTTAGTCAAACCCCCAAAATCTTTATTACGCTGTGTTGGTAAAGCGATTGCCGATTATGAAATGATCAAACATCAAGACCGTATTCTGGTTGGCGTGTCGGGGGGGAAGGACTCCTTATCGTTACTTCATATTTTGGCACATTTACAACGTTATGCCCCTATTCATTTTGACGTGGCGGCGATCACTGTTGATCCTGAAATTGAAGGTTTCGACCCCTCAGTGCTGAAAGCTTACATGGCAGAATTGGGAATTCCCTATTTCTACCAAGAACAGGCAATTATGGAACAGGCGCAACAATCGATGAAAGGCGACTCGTTTTGTGCGTATTGTTCACGGATGAAACGCGGGATTATGTATAACACTGCGCGTCGCGAAGGCTATAACGTGCTTGCCTTGGCGCAACATTTGGATGATTTGGCAGAAAGTTTTCTGATGTCGGCGTTGTACACGGGCAGTTTGCAAACCATGAAAGCAAATTATCTGAATGATGCGGGCGATGTGCGGATTATTCGCCCCTTGGTTTATGTGCGAGAACGTCAAACCCGAGATTTTGCCCAAGTGGCGCAGTTGCCTGTCGTGCCTGATAATTGTCCCGCCTGTTTTACCAAACCGACAAAACGCCATCATGTGAAAACTTTGTTGGCACAAGAAGAACAAAGTCATAAGCATGTGTTCAAAAGCTTGCTGCATGCGATGCGCCCCTTGATGCTGCAAAATGCGAGTGATGGAGTGAGTGAGGCGGATGAGGTTTTGTAAGCTGCACTTCGTTTTTAAGGGTGAAGCCTAAAGAGGCAGTGATATTAAAATAAGAAAGCGGGTCATTACAAAAGAGAAGCTTCAATGCTGACTTGCCCAAACTGTAAAGCAACGCACATCTAGCATGCTGTTTATTATAAGAATGATGGTTCACAGCGCTTTCATGTTATGCTCATATTTTCAACTTAAAAAATGAAGAGGCTTGCAATGAAGCAATGCGAAAACTTAGAAGAAGTCCGGGAACAAATTGATTTATTAGATCAACAAATTGTGAAACTGTTGGCGACGCGCAGCCAGTTCGTGAAACAAGCCGCAAGTTTTAAGAAAACCGTGGCAGAAGCCCAAGCTCCTCAACGGGTAGCGCAGGTGATGCGTAAAGTGGAAGGTTTAGCACATGAACACGGCGCGAATCCTTTGTTAATCGAGCGTGTTTATCAAGCGATTATCAATACTTCTATTGAAATGGAAATGCAGCACCTTGCCCATTTAACCAAAGACTAAATTTTATTTCAGAGGTTACGCAGTTGCAATCATTCTTCTTTAATTTACAATGAGCTACGATTATTTATCGAACAATCATCTTTTCGGTAAAATCCAATAGTGACTGATTCAACTGCATAAGCCTTAATTATGTTTATTCATTTCCAGCGCACGGAATACAAACATCTTGAAACGTCTGATGATTTATTTGTTGCTGAGCAGTTTTTTAACCGCTTGTGCAGCTTTGCAACCTGAAATTTTAACCCCAAAAGTCAGCCTCACCGATTTACGTTTGCTCAATATGGGGTTATTTTCACAAAGTTACCGTTTAGAATTGAATATTCAAAATCCCAATGCGTTTCCCTTGCCTTTGAGTGGCTTGACTTATGGGCTAACTTTGAATAACACAGCGTTTGCAAAAGGACAGGCGAATGAATCCATCCTCATTCCCTCGCATGGTGAAAAACGGTTAAGCTTAAATGTGGTCAGTGATTTAAGCAGTTTGCTTGGGCAGTTGCAACAATGGCAAACCTTGGGGCGCAGTCTGAGCTATAAATTGGATGGCGAACTGAGTTTATTAAACTGGGCACCGAAAGTACCGTTTAATTATCAAGGCGACATTAAGATTAAGTGAGAATGCACAGGCAAAGCATGCTGGGCATTGTTAATTTTCAATCTTGAATATTTAGGAGTTACGCAGTTGAATTTACAAGCAGTTCGTAGGGTGTATAAGGCGTAGCCGTCATACACCTTATATTATGATTTAAATAATAATTAAGCTGAGTTCGGGATAAGAAAGAATAGAAAATTTGGTGGTAGGGTGGAATAGCGCAGCGTATTCCACCATCCCCCTAGAACTATCACGCTTCATGGTGGAATACGGCTTGCGCCTATTCCACCCTACGCTTGATATTATTAAATGACTTGCAAAGCCCGCTGTGTATTGGGCACAACCGCATAT
>Ga0209599_10001682_pt1 | contig 10034 bp, 12 predicted proteins | sample Shrwel_input2_FT_FD_187534 | JGI IMG/M metagenome (GOLD analysis project Ga0209599, IMG submission 187534) | Subsurface microbial communities from deep shales in Ohio, USA - Utica-3 well 1 S input2 FT (SPAdes) (version 2) ... | reverse complement strand
CGTTACGCACCCGTGCGCCGGTCTCAAGGAAGCAAGCTTCCTCTACCCCTCGACTTGCATGTGTTAAGCCTGCCGCTAGCGTTCATCCTGAGCCAGGATCAAACTCTTCATCGTATAATTGTTGAAACTTGCGTTTCGTTTTTTTAGACAAAGAATGCTAGGTTTTTTCGAATCTCTCAATTCTTCTTACTCTCATTTTTGTTGTTTTAAATGTCTCCATTTAAAACGGCTGTCAATTCAATATGTCTATGAACGTATTCTTATTTTTTGTCCGCTATTCTCATTCGATTAGCGGGTGCAAAAGTAGAAATCTTTTTTTAATCTCGCAAATAATTTTTGATTTATTTTTTAATCTTTTTTCAAAGCTTAAAACCTTAATTACTTACTCAATATTTCAAATGAACTTCCCTTGTTTTGCGGGGTGCAAATGTAGAAACCTTATTTCTAATTACCAAAACTTTTTGAAACTTTTTTTTGAGAAAATTTTCATCCCGTTTTGATCACATTACCTTAAGAACTTCCCTGTTTTGCGGGGTGCAAAGATAACATCTTTATTTTTCTATTTCCAAATCTTTTTTCATCTTTTTTGTAACTTTTTTTTAAAGTCATCACTATCAGATGTTTTTTAATTTGGAACAGTATTTTAAAGAACTTTACTTTGTTTCGCATCTCTCTTGTTGTTCAATGCGGGTGCAAAAGTAACACTTCTTTTTACTTTTCCTAACCTTTATATAACCTTTTTTTGAAGTTTTTTACAGCTTAACTGAAAACCAATGATTTAGAGCCGGAAGTTTTTTTTGAAGTTCTACAAAAGCAGGAATGCCTAAAATAAAATAACCCACCATAGGGCATGGTGAGTTATGGTACATATAATATGTGTATTATTTATTCCCTTCTGATTCTTTAAGCTTTGCGTCTTGCTCCGCTCTAATAGCTTTTACCTTTTCTCTCCAATTTTTTTGGAGTTCATTATAATTGTGCCCTAATTTGGAATCTTGTCGAGTTAATCTTCCATCTGTAAAAGACCTATTCAATATACTTTCTATTAAATAATCTTCGGCAATATTATTAGGTTCGTATTTCGTTTTTAAATTAATATCGAATAAACTTGCCGTATTATTGGCCCAGAACGCTTTCCAACCACTTTTTAAATCATGAATCAAATCGAAAGTGGTGCTCCCTGTTTGACGGTGAATTAACTTTACCAGGATTTGACCGTCTTTTCTACTCATCTTTTTCAACTGCTCTTCAAACTCATCAGTAAGATAGCTTTCCACTATTTTAAAATATTTTTTTTTATCTCTTTCTGATTTCAACAATTTCATCCCATTATTTAAAGCCACTAATCTATCGGCGGCGATCTTAGCATATGGATAGGTTTTTAAAACTCGACGTTGTAAAATCATAAATCTTTTTCGCTCGTCTTCTGTTTTAAAGTTGTAGGCACGATTAGTCAACACCACTTCTTCAAGCTGGTATACGACTTGATTAATACTATCTGCTTTATTTTCAAGCTTTTTTTCAATTTCTGTAGAATCAATCTTTATTTCCTGTGCCTTTGAATTCAATGCAAAGAGTAAAAAACATACTATTATATATAGGTATTTCATAAACGTATTTAAGTTTTTCCAAATTTATATAAATATCTATCAACTGTTATACCATTTTTATAAATTAGCAAAAAAATAATTTATGGCAACAAAATCGATACTAAATAAGAAGTCGATTGACTTTTTGGAAAAATACCTTAACAACGCCTCACCAACTGGCTATGAAAGTGAAGGGCAAAAAATTTGGATGGACTATATCAAACCTTATGTAGATACTTTTATTACCGATACATATGGAACTGCTGTTGGAATCATTAATCCTGAGGCTCCTTATAAAGTAGTAATTGAAGGCCATAGCGACGAGATTTCTTGGTATGTAAACTATATTACTGATGATGGATTAATTTATGTTATTAGAAATGGAGGTTCGGACCATCAGATTGCTCCTTCCAAACGTGTAAACATTCACACCAAAAAAGGAATTGTTAAAGGAGTTTTTGGTTGGCCAGCAATTCATACGCGCGGAAGAGGTAAAGAAGAAAATGCTACTCAGTTTAATATTTTTATTGATTGTGGATGTTCTTCAAAAGAAGAAGTTGAAAAATTAGGCATTCATGTGGGATGTGTAATTACCTATCCGGATGAATTTATGATTTTGAATGAAAATAAATTTGTGTGTCGCGCCATTGACAATCGAATGGGTGGTTTTATGATTGCCGAAGTTGCCCGTTTATTGAAAGAGAACAAAAAGAAACTGCCTTTTGGATTGTATGTTGTAAATGCTGTTCAGGAAGAAATTGGACTTAGAGGTGCCGAAATGATTACGCAAACCATCAAACCCAATGTCGCGATAGTGACCGATGTTTGCCATGACACCACTACCCCAATGATTGACAAAAAAATTGAAGGAGATCTTAAAATTGGCCGTGGTCCGGTGGTAGCTTACGCACCTGCCGTGCAAAACAAATTGCGCGAACTGATTACCGATACGGCTGAAGAAAAGAAAATCCCTTTTCAACGTCATGCTACTTCGAGAGTAACCGGAACCGATACCGACGCTTTTGCATATAGCAATGGCGGGGTGGCTTCGGCTTTAATTTCGTTACCGCTACGCTACATGCATACTACTGTAGAAATGGTTCATAAAGAAGATGTGGAGAATGTGATTAAACTGATTTACGAATCGTTACTTAAAATTGAAAACAACCAAACTTTTTCTTATTTCAAATAATTAGAGTCTCTATAAAATTAAAAACCATTCAATTCTGAATGGTTTTTTTATAACTTTACAATAAGCAACTCTTAAAATATGCAATCAAAGGCCACAACCGTCAACGAGTATTTGAATGAAATTCCTGAAGACCGAAAGGAAGCCATGTCTAAATTAAGACAAGTAATACTTCATAATATACCCGAAGGCTTTCAAGAAGGAATGGGTTATGGCATGGTGGGCTATTCTGTGCCACATAGTATTTATCCTGCTGGTTATCATTGCAATCCTAAAGATCCGCTTCCGTTTGTCGGAATTGCTTCTCAAAAAAACTTTATCGCGTTTTACCACATGGGGATTTATGCCAACACGGAGTTACTAGATTGGTTTACTTCTGAATTCCCTAAACATTCTAAAAAAAAACTCGATATGGGAAAAAGTTGTATTCGATTTAAAAAGCCTGAGGACATTACTTTCGAACTAATTGGGGAACTGATGCAAAAAACAACCGTTCAGGATTGGATAAACACGTACGAATCGGCATTCAAAAAATCAAAATAAGCCACATTAACCTAAAATCAAAAAGCTATGAAAATTTTAAAAAGGATTATTTTTGGCTTACTGGCTCTTGTCGGAATCATTTTAATTGCAGGTTTGCTGATGAACAGAAACTACGCCATGGAACGCGAAGTCACTATCAATCTTCCGAAAGACAGCGTCTTTCAATACATAAAACACATCAAAAACCAAGATCAGTTTAGTGTTTGGAATAAAAAAGACCCTAATTCTAAAAGGACCTTTACAGGCACAGACGGCCAAGTAGGATTTATTTATTCCTGGGACAGCACCATGGATGAAGTAGGTGCCGGTGATCAGGAAATCAAAAAAATTGTAGAAGGAGAACGTATCGATTTTGAATTGCGTTTCAAACGTCCTTTTGAAGCAAATGATATGGCTTATTTTAGTACTGAATCAATTTCACCAAATCAAACTAAAGTAAAATGGGGATTCACTGGCACTATGCCTTACCCTATGAATGCAATGATGCCTTTGATGAATATGGACGAAATGATGGGAAAGGATTTACAAAAAGGATTAGATGATTTGAAAATCATCCTTGAAAAGAAATAGTTTGCCCGGTAAAGAAAGGTATTTTTCAAATAAAAAATTAAACAAAAAGCCTTACATTTCTGTAAGGCTTTTTAAACTTAAACTGTGGTCCCACCTGCACCACTATTAACTTAATCATATTTTACTCTATTTCCTTGTATTTACTGGCTTAAATGGCTGTAAATACTGAATTTTTAGAAAAGCGAAATCAAGCTAAAAATGATTTAAATAAAAAAATTCGTCCCCTGATTCGTCCCCTATTGAATTTATTTTATATTTGCTTTATGGCAAAAGCGAAGTTTATACTTAAAGAACCGAACTCAAAAGATGATACTTTAATTTATCTTCTTTACAATTATCAATACAACCGTTTCAAGTATTCAACAGGGGAAAGAATAAACCCTAAAAATTGGAATCCAAGAACTCAAAGAGCAAAAGAATCGAAGCAATTTCCTGAATATCCTGAATTCAATACACGTTTAGATAAAATTGAGAATGGAATTAACAATGCTTTTCGAAAATTACTTAATGATGGTTTACAACCCAATAATATAATATTAAAAGCAGAACTCGAAAGCGAATTAAGCGACAACATTTTAAAACCAAGAAAGCAAACTTTTTTTAACTTCATTGAGAGTTATATAAAAGAAAGCATCGCAAATAAAAGGGAAGGAACGATAAAAGTTTATAACACAACATTTAGGTATTTAAAAGAGTATTCTTCTAAGTATAAACCTGTTGATTTTGAAACAATAACTTTAGAGTTTTATAACAATTATACTGCATTTCTATCTCAAGAACTATCACTTTCGGCAAATACTGTAGGCAAGCACATTAAGACCATAAAAAGCTTTATGAATGAAGCTACAGAAAGAGGAATCAATCAAAATTTAGAGTTTAGAAAGAAAAAATTTAAAACTATTCGAGAAGAAGCTGACACCGTTTATTTAAGCATCAAGGAATTAGAAAGTTTTGAAAAACTAAACTTATCATCTAGCCCACGATTAGAAAAAGTAAGGGATTTATTTTTAATTGGTTGTTATACTGGTTTACGGTTTTCTGATTTCACACAAATAAAATCTGAAAATATAAATTTAGAAAAATCAATGCTTCTAATTAGAACTCAAAAAACAAGTGAAAGAGTTGCAATCCCCTTACACAAAACAGTTAAAGCAATTATGCAAAAGTACAACTATAAGCTTCCTAACCCATATACTAATCAAATAATGAACGGCTATATTAAAGAAGTCGCTTCTTTGGCAGGTTTAAAAGAACTTATTGAAACAACCATAACTAGAGGCGGGATTGTAGAAAAGAACGTTCTACCGAAGTTTAAACTAATCTCAACCCATACTGCAAGAAGAAGTTTTGCAACAAATATATATTTGGCTGGAGTTCCAACTATTTCAATTATGAAAATCACTGGGCATAAAACAGAGCGCTCATTTATGGCTTATATTAGGATTAGCCAAGAAGAAAACGCAGATAAATTACTAACTCATCCATTTTTTAACTAATGATTATAACTACACTATCAGAATTACAAAGAGATTTTAATTCTAAATTAGAAAAAGCAAACAATAAAGAGTTTATTATTAGCAATGAAATTGAGCAAGTTACTAATTATGTTAATACGGTTCCAGCAGTAAGAGGTATCTTCAAAAAGCCAATTAAACCAACTTTTATTAGTAAGCCTAGAAGAGTATTTAACCTTAAAATATCAGGTATTTCAATGCCATTGTTTAATGAAGCATTTTATGAATACATGTATCAAGGAGAATGTAAAATTGAGTTGAATTCAGACAACAATGATACTTTTTTACATAATAAATCAATCGTTAAACAAGCCTTTGAATTTGTCGAATATTACAAATGGCTAAAACAACTACAAATAACTCCTCAATCATCAACTAAAAAAAATAGTTCCCTAACACATAAGCAAAAACTACTTGCATTGCATTATTTAGGATTAGATATTAGTAATTACGACAATACTAAAATTGCTAAAATTTTATCGGAAATTCTAGAACTAAATGAAGATAACACAAGACAATATCTCTCATATCTATCAGCTGGTAAAAATGATGTGAGAACAAAAAATAATCTTGAAAAAGCATATCAACTATTTGAAAATCAAGGATTAAGTGAAATATCCACAACTATAAAAAAAGATTTAGAAAAACTGTAAAAAAAGTTTGTAGTTACTACACCACCTACTACTCGCAACTCCTCATAACATCTTTGCGTCATTATAAACTTAAATACAGTAAAATAATGACAAAAATGATGTTTACCTCAATTGAACTTCCAGAGTTCAAAAGAATGCTTGAAGAAGCCATTTCAAAGCAATTAAAAAGTTTTGTTCCAAATCAAAATGTGGAGCAAAAGCAAAACCAATTACTTACAAGAAAGCAAACCGCAAATTTTCTTTGTATCTCACTTCCAACTCTCCACGACTGGACAAAAACAGGAGTTATTAAAGCACACCGAATAGGCAATAGAGTGCTTTATAAAATTGATGAGATTAACAATTCTCTAAATCAAATCAATACTTCATCAAAGAAAGGAGTTAGTTATGGAAACTAAAAAAAATGACTACTCCGTAATTGTATTTTTCAAAGAGGAATCCAAGCCAAAAAAATGGAATTATGTTCACAAGCTAAACGGCTTTGGAATGTTTCTTAATACGAATCATTCAAACTGGGAATACATGAACGTTTATGAGCGTAGAACAGGAAAATATCTTAAACGCTTTCATAACGGCAACTTTATTCCGCCTTTTATTTAGCCATCCTTTTTTTTTAACCTTTAAACAAAACCTTTAATAAATAACCTTTTAATGGTTTTAATTAATGTACAACGATTCAGATTATGTTAGTCAAAAATACCTATGGAACAAGTGTTGCTTTTTCGGTTAGACAATTTGGTGTAGTACCAAAAACCGAATTTACGGGCTCGGCTTTACAAAGAAAAAAGCAAACACAAGAAGAAAAAGAAAACAAGAAAACAAAGTCAAAACCAAAAGAGAAAAAAGAAGTTAAACCCAAAACTTTGTCTGCAAGGTCAAAACGAAAAATCAGAAAAAAGCTCATTTGCTTTGCGAGATGTTATAAAAATCTAAGCTTCGTTACGCTTACTTTTTTAAACAAAGTAACCGACCAACAAGCGATAGACTTACTTCGAAAATTTATTGATAATGCAAAAAAGAGAAGTAGCAATTTTCAATATATATGGGTTGCTGAAAGGCAAACAAAGAATGATTTATTTAAAGGGAATATACATTTCCATATGATAACCAATAAATATTGGAAAATTGAAAAATGGTGGAATTATTGGCTTGATTTACAACAAAAAAACGGCATCACCCCAAGAGAAAAGGATTACAAACCCTCTTCCGCTTTTGATGTAAGGCAAATAAACTCCAACAACATCAGGGTTTTAGCCTCTTATGTAACAAAGTATGTCACTAAAAACAACGACAAGTTTACTTGTCAAGTATGGAACTGTTCCAGGCAAGTATCAGAATTATATACCGATTTTTACACCCATACTGATTTTGTAGATGAGTTTAAAAAACTAGACGCTATCCTAAAAGAATTTGAAGTAAAAGACCACATAAACAGACCAATACTCAATGTTAAAATGATAAATCTAAACAGACAAACTCTTAAACTTTACAAACGATTAGACGAAAAAAATAAAGCAATAACTAACTAAAAAAATATGATAACTAACAATTTAAAATTAAAAGAAATACCAAAAAACACAAAATTCGCAACATATAACTCAAATGATAAAGACATCATTCTAGGAGAATATTTAATAGCAATTTTAATTTACAATGGAGCCTCAATCAATCAGATTTTAGATCAAGCGAACGAAATTGAGAACAAAAAAGAAAGAGAAAAAGTAAAAATAATAATGAATAAGATTATTTTAGACTTTATTAATCTTAATCCCGAATATGCACATATACTTAATCAGGTTGGAAAACAATGAGTTATTAAATTCATCAGGATTAGATTTATAATTTAATAAAACATTTTAATTCGCCATTTTTAATTATATTTAAATTTGAGTTGTGTTTTAAAACATTCATCAATACAAACTATTAAAAATATTATAATATAAAGAAATGAATTATATTGACTACGTTAAAATAAATGGTTTTTGGGGAGATAAGACTGTTGAAATTGATTTTACAAAAGATATTAATTTTATTATTGGTGTAAATGGTTCAGGAAAAACAACTTTGATAAACCTAATTGTAGCAACTTTAAAACTTGATTTCAGAACATTGGATAGAATACAATATGACAAAGTTCATATTAGATTAAAAAGTTTTGAAAACAAGAGATTTAAGCCATATGTTGAGATTGAAAAAAAACATTCTGAAATAATTCCATATCCAGAAATTATCTTTAGAATTAAAACAAGTGCGAGAGAGAAAATAAAAGAATATCCACTTAACGAAATTGAAGAAGAAAATCTTTTTAGGTATAGAACTGATAATTTTCTTCCTAGAAGACTCGGAAGCTTAAGAAGAAAAGAGCATGATGAAGATATTTATAAATTAATTGGTGACTTAATTAATATTAATTGGCTCTCTATTCAAAGAACATCAAATAAAAATTTTAAAGATGAAAATTATGAAACTTCTGTTGACCAAAAAATAGACGAGCTTAATAATTCACTTTTAAGATATTTTGCTTTATTACAAAAAAAAGCAAGTGAAGAGTCAGAATCATTTCAAAGATTTATATTTCTTTCTCTATTGGCTGATGAAAGTCAAGAAGAGCTGTTCAAAGTTTTGTATTCAATAAATTCTGAAAATGAAAAGAAATTGTTAAAAGATATTTTTTCTGAATTTAAATTACCCGAAAGAACGTATTCAAAAAAAATGGATAGGCATTTTGAGTCTTATGAGAATTCAATGAAAAAATTTGATGAAACTAAAAAAATAGACATTAATGATGCAACTTTTTTAACTGGGACAAGAAGGATACACGGAGTAGTTCAGAAATGGAATGAATTAATAAATAAACAAAAAGAAATTTATAAATTTAGAGATACTTTCTTAGAAGTTGTGAATTCTTTGTTACAAAGGAAGAAGTTGATTATTTCTGACAGAAATGATTTGCAAATTAAAACTGAAAGTGGTAAAATTTTTCCACTCAAAAATTTGTCATCAGGTGAGAAACAATTAATTATAATTTTAGGAGAAAGTTTGTTGCAACTATCTACCCCACATGTATACATTGCTGATGAACCTGAACTTTCACTTCATGTAGCATGGCAAGAGAAACTTGTCTCGAGTTTAAAGGCTATCAATCCAAATTCTCAAATTGTTTTTGCAACACATTCACCAGACATTGTTGGACGCTATTCAAATTCTGTTATTCAAATTGAAAAATTTATTAAGTAATGGAATTTACTAGGACAACATTTGGTTTGCAAAACCAATTTTTATTTTATGATGTAGATGTAGTCTTATATTGTGAAGGAGGGGATAAAAGTTGGTCAATTGAAAGTGTCAAAGAAAATTTTTTCAATGACAATTCGATTGATATTATTTTTTGGAGAAACATATTCCAAAAATTTGATAGTGACTTAAAAATAAAATTTAAAGCTGTTGGCTCAAAAACAACAGTTAAAGCAATTGCTAGAGAAATTATTGACAATAATTTTAAATGTGTTGCTGCTGCAATGGATTCAGAATTTGATGAAATTCATAATAAAAAATTAGTTCACAACAATGTTTTCTATACTAATGGTTATAGTTGGGAAAATGATGTATGGTCAGCTGAATTAACAATTTCAATTTTAGAGGATATTTCGGGAGAGAATATAAATCCTAATCTAACAAGTATTTGTTTTGATAATTTTTTAGATGGAGTTAAGCACGGAGTTTATGCAGATGCTTACTTATTTAATAATAATTTGTCCTTTTTTCCTAAAGAAAGACATTTAAGGATAGTTGATTGCACTTTAGCAGTACCACCAAGGGTGATTCCAGTTGTTTTTAACCAGTTGTTAAGTGAATTAAACGGTGTAGAATTACAAGAAATTATAAATTATGGCACTGAGAAAAACATTGATGCAAAAAAATATTGTTATGGACATTTATTAAATGATTTTTGTTATCATCTTGTAAGATATATTTC
>Ga0209599_10001674_pt1 | contig 10075 bp, 10 predicted proteins | sample Shrwel_input2_FT_FD_187534 | JGI IMG/M metagenome (GOLD analysis project Ga0209599, IMG submission 187534) | Subsurface microbial communities from deep shales in Ohio, USA - Utica-3 well 1 S input2 FT (SPAdes) (version 2) ... | reverse complement strand
GTACGCGGTGACTGTTGTCAAACCAGTGATTGACAATGGTGATGTTGTACCGGCTGCGGCAACTCCACCTGGAGGTGTTGATGTAACAATATAAGACGTAATTGGTGTTCCACCAACAATTGCTGGGGCAGTAAATGCCAATGTGGCTGTTGTTGCGCCAGTAGCTGTTGCTGTTCCAACTGTTGGAGCGCCTGGAACTGACCATGTTCTTGTTGAGTTACTAGCGGCACTTGCTGCTCCTGTTCCTACACTGTTAGTAGCTGTAACAGTGAATGTGTAGTTTGTACCTGTTGTCAATCCAGTTACTGTAATTGGTGATGCTGTACCAGTGGCTGTAATTGAACCTGGAGTACTTGTTACTGTATAAGAAGTAATTGCTGATCCACCATCATATTCTGGAGTGAATGCAACTGTAGCAGTTGTTGTGCTTAGTGCTGTTGCTGTTCCAATAGTTGGTGCACTTGGTACTGATGGAGCATCTGGTTCATACTCATCACCAACAAATAGTGCACTATTTGTAACTGTAACAGTATTAGGAATGCCGGCGCCTGTCAATGCATCATCAATGTTGGCCTGTAAATCAGTTGTGGTCCAAGCGTCAATAGGATATAGTGCTAAAGCAACTGAATCGTTTGTTGCATTATAGTATTCATATACCATAACAGTAGCCAATTGTTCTGCTGTTGTAATAATTGCTTTAATTTGTGTACCTGAAAGAGCACCTGTGCCTGTTACAGTAAAAAATGCTAGATAAGGACCCTGTGGTTGAATTGGTACATTACTTTGAACCGCATTTGCTCCACTGTTAACATACGAACCACTATCGTAGTTTAATACCGGTAAGTTATCACCGTTTGCTCGTTGAAATTGTGCCATTTTGAAATCTCCTTTAGATATAAATGTATAACAGTATTTATCATCGGATAATAAAAAACAGGAGATTAATCTCCTGTTTTATACTAAAATTACTAAACCTATTAAGGTGTTGTAACTGAGTTACTTGGATCTGAAGGGACAGATGTACCAACAGCGTTAGTAGCAGTAATAACAAATACATAATCAGTACCTGTTGTTAAACTAGTAATAGTGATTGGTGATGTTAGACCAGTGCCTGTTCCATCGGCTGGAACTGAAACTACGTCATAGCTAGTAATAGCAGATCCACCATCATACTGTGGTGTAAACTGTAGAGTAGCTGTTGTAGCACCTGTTGCAACTGCTGTTCCAACTGTTGGAGCGGCTGGAGCGATTGGGCCTGTTGGTGGATATGTTACTTCTGTGAATGTAGCTCCTCCAGTAACGAGAACATCGTTTGGTTGACCAAGTGCGGTCAAACCAGCTCTGATAGCGGTTTGCATTGTTGCAGTAGTCCATGCGTCAATTGGGTAAACAGCAATGCCTAAAGTTGCACCACCTTCGTTGTCATCAATAAATTCATAGATATGAACTGTAGCTAATTGTTCAATTGAACGAATAGCGTATGTTACTTGAGTACCTGTTAGAGCTCCATCACCTGTTACAGTGAAGAACGCTAGAGCTGGACCCTGTGGTTGAACGGTAGCACCGCTCTGAACAGCATTTGGTCCACTGTTTACATATGAACCCGAATCATAGTTTAATACTGGTAGTAAGTCACCATTAACTCTTGGGAATTGTGCCATTTTTAAATCTCCTAATGTGATGAGGTTTGCATTTCCTCTACACTTATTTATCTTTTTTTGTGAAAAATTAATAGTATTACATTAATTTTTATAGTTTTATACTTATTAACCTATACGCCAGTTAGTACCATCGCACCACACACATACAGTGTTTGACCCACTGTTACCTACGATTGCACCAAAGTTTCCTACTGGTGCTAAGTTAGCGTCACTGACAAATGCTTTAAATCCTGCTATCGCAAATTGACCGGATGGTAATGTATCTACTGTTAGAACAGGACTTTGAGTAACACCGGCTTCAGTAAACAAATAGTTTTTAGAATTAGTTGTTAATTTAATACCATTTACTGATGTTAATCTATTTGGTAGTGTGAACTGAGCAATCTGTTGTCCAGATCCAGTTCCACTTACGGTAAATGTTCCGGCACCGCCACCTGTATATACTCCGGTTACCGTTGTAGCAGTGCTACCAAGTGTTATTGCATCACCTACTTCCATCAATGCCAACACTTGAAGCATGTAAGTAGAAGATGCATTAGTGAATGTAAGAGTATTTCCAGACCATACTAAATTATCATACTGATATAATATATCAAATGTAACAGGAGGAATATTATTTGTTACTGTATCACCTTCTGGTAGTGTTAGATTACCATCTGTACTAAATGTCCAAGTATATGATGTTCCTGCATTGGCTTGTATAGACACATTACCATTAACATTGACAGCGACATTAGCAAAGTCATCAGTACCGAGAATAACAGTTTCACCGTTGCCAGCAATGTGAATGTCTGGGCCTGCGGTTAGAAAGATATCCAAATAAGCACTAGCGTTAGCAGAGTCTGGTTGTAGTTTTAAGTTTCCTGTACCAATGATATTAATATCATTGAATGTAACATTGCCTGTACCAAAATAATTTTTTAAATTTGCACCTGAAATTTGAAAAGTATTTGCTCCCGTATCTACTGGAATGACAGCAGAATCTGTCATTGTTGATAATGAGGGTAAATTCCCTATTGTTGTAGTTGCCATTTTATTATTAAATTCCTATGTTATTAAATTATCACCAGATTCTGTTACTAATAAATCTCCAGATTCTGTTACGATGAATAAACCGTCAATTGGACCAGTTTCTACCCATGGTCTTCCAATCACTGGTGATACAGTACGATCTGCCCATGTTGTAAATACATTATATATACGATAACTGGGTGTTCCTACGGCTTGACGAACTGGCTCTGCTACATATAATAGTTTCAAACTAGCTTTAGCTTCTTGTAAGGTTAAACCTTGTTCGGCAGCTAAAGCAGGAGCATTCAACTCAATATATGAATTCCAAGAAACATATCCTACTGGGGTTGGTGGTAGTGCCATATTAACTCTTATCCACTTTAACTTCAATTATTCCAACATCAGTACTATTATAGTACTCAAGTGCAATACCAATTACTGTTCCATTAGATGGAGGTACTACTTTAGTTGCCACTCCGGGAATGTCACTAATAGTCATGAGATCACCTTTAATAATTTCACCTACAACTTTACATGGTGTACGACCAGTTAGAGCAATGATTACTGAATCTTGTAATGTACTATTCAATACATAAGCAGGATTTGTTGATACAATTCCAGCAATCTTATATTGTCCTGACTTATCAGCTATAGTTACTTCGGCAGTACCTCCAACCATCAATACTGTACCAGAATCATAAGAGAAATCTGAATGATATCTTTCACCTAAGTCGGCATATGTTGATTGAAGTAATGAACCAGAAGATAATGACCAATTACCAGTAATTGTTCCAGCTGTTGTATTAGCGCCAGTAGTTAATAATGGAGTTTGTACACTGGTTGAAGTTACTAGAGCAACAGTAGTAAGAGTTCCTGTACTGGCATTATATACCAATGGTGTTGTTGTTGCGTCTACTTTAGGAGTTTGACTACTACCAGCGGCACCAACCATAACTGGATATAAAGTAGTTGTTGTATTATCATCGGTAGCATTAAGAGCAGATCCTGGACCGGCTGGACCAGTAGCGCCTGTGGCTCCACTACCAGTAGCACCTGTAAATCCAGTAGCACCTGTTGAACCAGTAGCGCCAGTACTTCCGAGTCCACTAGCACCAGTGGCACCTGTAGCACCTATAAATCCAGTAGCACCTGTTGCACCAATTGGGCCGCCACTTGGTCCCGTAGCACCTGTAAATCCAGTAGCACCTGTACTTCCAAGTCCACTAGCGCCAGTAGATCCTATAGTTCCAGTAGCACCTGTTGCACCAATTGGGCCTCCACTTGGTCCTGTAGCACCTGTGAATCCAGTAGCACCTGTACTTCCAAGTCCACTAGATCCAGTGGCACCAGTAAATCCAGTAGATCCTATAAATCCAGTAGCACCTGTTGGGCCTCCACTTGGTCCCGTAGCACCTGTAAATCCAGTGGCACCTGTACTTCCAAGTCCACTAGCTCCTGTAGCGCCAGTAGATCCTATAAATCCAGTAGCACCTGTTGGGCCTCCACTTGGTCCCGTAGCACCTGTAAATCCAGTGGCACCTGTACTTCCAAGTCCACTAGATCCAGTGGCACCAGTAAATCCAGTAGCACCAGTAGCGCCAGTAGCACCTGTTGGTCCACCACTTGGTCCCGTAGCACCTATAAATCCAGTAGCGCCAGTACTTCCAAGTCCACTAGCACCTGTAGCACCAGTAGATCCTATAGTACCAGTAGCACCAGTAGCGCCTGTAGCTCCACTTCCCGTGGCACCAGTTGAACCAGTTGAACCAGTGAATCCAGTAGCACCAGTTGGTCCACCACTCGGTCCAGTAGCACCAGTAAATCCAGTAGCACCAGTTGCTCCTGTGGCTCCTGTTGAACCTGTAAATCCAGTAGAACCTGTGGCGCCGGTGGCTCCACTTCCAGTAGCACCTGTAAATCCAGTAGCGCCTGTAGCGCCACTTCCAGTAGCACCAGTAGATCCGATAGCGCCTGTAGCGCCACTTCCAGTAGCACCAGTGGCACCTGTAAATCCAGTTGCACCGGTAGTACCTCGTAATCCTGTAGCACCAGTGGCTCCACTTCCAGTAGCACCAGTAAATCCAGTCGCACCTGTTGATCCAATACCAGTGGCACCAGTAATACCAGTGGCACCAGTAATTCCAGTGGCGCCAGTAGATCCATCAAGTCCAGTAGCACCTGTAGCGCCAGTGGCGCCATCAAAACCAGTAGCACCAAAACTTCCAGAGGCACCAGTAGCACCAGTTGCTCCTGTGGCTCCACTTCCAGTTGCACCTGTGAATCCAGTTGCTCCCTGTGGTCCCTGAATTTGACCTACGTTGACCCAAAGTGCACCATCATAAACCCATAAGTCACCCGTGGCTTGATCTAATACTCCATCTGCAGCCACTGCTCCTGGAAACGCTGCGTTTAATGTTGTTTGTGGATCATTTGGTGGATTGACATTAACATCTGGAACAGATCCAATAATTCTAACCGCAGTTCCAGGATTACCAGTAGCGCCAGTAGCTCCGTTTCCAGTAGCGCCAGTGGCTCCTCTAGGTCCAGTAGATCCAGTAGCACCAGTCGCACCTGTGGCACCAGTAGCACCAGTAGCACCAGTAGCACCAGGATTTGTTAATTGAGATACCCAACTTCTGGTACCACCAGTGGTTGATGCAAGAACATATCCATTAGCCGCTGGAATTCCTAAATTAGGTTCTGAGTCTTGAGGGGCCAACCATTGATATCTATCTAATGGGACATCAGTAGGTAAGGTAGTTTGAACTCGTCCGGATAGTAATTTAGCCATTATGGTACAAATACTCCGATATTTTGACTTGCTGGTGAAAGATCAGCCGAAACTATTACGTCAAATGTATTTGGAGCACTAGCCATAACTTGTAATTGATCTCCATCATCAGCGATAGGTTCACGTTTTAGTAAACTTCTTCCTTGAAGAGGTATATACGCTGTATCTCCGGCTGGTACAACTGCTCGTCCAACATTAATTATATCACCATCTTGAGTTAAAATTTGACAATCAAGATATGCTTCTGTTACACTTTTATTTGTCACACTAAGTGGAGTTAAAAAGAATATCTGTCCTGGAAGAATAGCTCTAGCTGGATCATCCGGATCACGAGTTTCATATTGTTCAGAAGGATCAGGAACACTATAGTCTGGTGCATTAGCACCCAAACCAGTGTAAGGTCCAACTGGACCAACTGTGGTAAAAACTGAATCAGACACATCTATTGAGTAAAGATTTTCTGGATAACCAGTAGATGGTGTACGACAATAAATTCTATTCGGTTTGGCTGGCATGACTTAAATCCTTATTAAAAATTACTAAATGCAATAGCTGATTTCGTGGCAATTCTGCCAACTGCTTGATCAAATGGTGGTCCACTTAGTTCTCCAGTATCAGCACTAATTTTCATACCACCAACAAATAGAGCAGAACCTTGATCATCTTGACCACTTGCAATAACTAATCCATCATCTACTTCTATAATACTACCCTCAATTGTTGTTCTATTAAACGCTGGAGGAATTTTAGTTAATGCAACACCAGATGAAACTGCAGTCCATGTATGTCCAATAGCAGTAATAGTTGATGGTTGAGTTCTTATAGTTGGAGTAAGTGTGGTTGTGTTTAAAGCTACAATTAAAGCGTTAATAATACCCGCCGCTTCTGCATCAACATCAGGAAGTGCTATCATTTGATCACGCATATTGTCCCAAGCAAACAAAAAAGCATCTAATTTATCCGGATCAATAATTGATACACCAAGCGTATCATAAAAACCTTTTGCAAAATTTTCCATTGGGATTTGATCTGCAGACTGAAGAACCCAAATCATACATTGTAAAAAATTTGCTGCATCTTCTCTTGTATATAATTCATCTGTAGGTGTCCATCCAAAAGTATATACTTGACCAGTAGCTGGATCAATTGTAGTACTTAGTGCAATCCACATATTATCAATAATTGTATCAGTCGCGTCAGTAATTGCAGTTGCAGCAACTGGCTTAAGAACTAAAGTAACACCAATTACACTAGTTGGAAAAATAATATTTCTTTTACCCTCTGCCCACATTGTATAGTCACCAAACTGTGTACTACATGCAGATAGAATAATTTGACCACCAGATAGTGCTAAAAAGTGTTTGTGTGCCCATAAACTAATAGCGTTAACAGCGTTAACTAATCCACCATTCTTTGCACAATATCCAATTCCATTAGCCACCACAGGTGTTGCACCCCAAGTCATTATGTTAGGGAATATACTATATGGAGAAATAATTGCAGCATCTGCTAACGCAACACCTGATCCACGAGGAACAAATGGGTTTCCAAGTAAAGGATCTAGTGGAGGAGGTACAGTTCCCCAAGTAGGAATTGTTCTTACGGCAATTTTATGAGCATAAGGTACACGACGAATCACTGATCCTGGACGAAATGAAACTGCAAATCCTTCAGTTGGATCATCTAAACTATCTAATCTCCATCCTTCAAATACAATACCCTCAATGAAACATCCACTACCCATACGAAATTGATTTGTTTCTTCATATCCAACAACAGGACGTAAAAAAACACTACGATGAACTGAACGAATAATGGTATCATCTGGCATGTCTAAATGACCCTGTGTATAATATATACCAGCACCAACATCAATTAATGTTATTGCATATGGATCTTCTAGTTTTCTTTCTTCTGCTATGGCTAATGCTCTTTCAAATGTAGCAACAGAAGTATCCCATGTTGTACCATTATTGGCATCATCACCAGTAGGAGATGTTTGTATAAAAATAGTATTGGCAATTGGAAGACTAGCACCAACTTCATCAATTCTATCTGTAGTACCATCATTAACTTTAAAATAAACTTTTGCATCACGATAGTTTACCGCTAATTCACCATACACCAGATCACTGAGAGTTGGTACACTATCTAGTGTACCTTTGTTTTTAAGTATAATTGTATTTGCCATTATTACCAAGTACCTCCGTCTATAATAGCGCCGTCTATTTCAGTTGCCACAATTGTACCAACAACGGTTAAAGTATTAGTTCCGTTAGTCCAAGTGAAATTATTTGAACCAGCAAGAGCCCCATTCTCATTATATTGAACTTCAGTATCATCTCCAGCAGCCTCAATTTCAATAGTACTATATTGAGTTAATACTTCTGTATTGTCTGGGTTGGGACCAATAACGTTTGGATCGTTACCAATGAATAACTGATATGTGTCGGTAGCCCAGCCGAATTCCCCAACTGAAAGTTGAGGAAGCTGATCTATATTACCACTTCTTACTTGTATTTTTGAAATCTGTATGATTGACATAGTATATTTACCATATTATATACTATTTATCATTGTCACACTATAACCATTTGGATTTTACATTCAGATTTTATCCAAATTTACTATAATATTCTTCTACTCTTTTCCACCATAATGATCTAAAATGTTCAAATTCATTACCTTCTAATATGAATTCTTGATAAATTGGTATACCAACCATCAATCCCTGTTCATCTTCATCAGGTTTTACACACATCATGATTACACCTTTTTTAATATTTGTATTGTGTATTTCATTATGTGCTTCAGCATAAGCACAAAGTTGTATAAAATAATCGTCAATCCATTCACGTTTCTTTGGTTTATTAGATTGTTTAAAATCAATGATACTTTCATTAGTAAGATGACGACCAACACAATCAGTAGTACCCGCATATATTTTTGGGAAATATAATGGTACTTCTACACCCCAATATTCATCACAGTTAACTAAACCTTGTTTAATAACACTATCAGCCATGGCATGACTTGAACGATGAAATGGATTCTTTGGTTGATCACTTAATGACCCATTTTTTACAAAGTTCTCTAAGTATGTATGCATCTTAGTACCACGATTAGCAGCATCAGTAGTAATTTTCTGAGCCTTTTCTGTACCAACTCTTTTTCTCCACTCATTAAGAGCTTGTTTTTTCTCTTTGGGTTCGGTGGCTGATAAGATTGTAGTTACTGATGGTACTCTAGATTTATCTGGAGTATTATATTGACGAGCGCCATTAACATTTTCTCTGGTCAATGATGCATATTGAAATTTTGGAATGTACATGAGCTATTATAGTTAATTGACTACTAATAGTCAATTATTTTGGATGTATTAATCACGAGCTTTGGCTGCACGTTGAGCCATTTTGTCTAATGTACCAGTAGTATCATCTGGTTCTTCAATTTCACTACTATAATCAGAATCACCTTTGAATACAACCTCATTACCTTTTACATCAGTAATAAGATTACTCAATGGTGGACTCTGTATCATTTCACGAAATTGTTCTTCACTGACAGATATACCGTTTTTAGATAAAATAGATAATAATGCAGTTAAAGAAAAAGGTTTTTTAGTAGCAGTATCTTTGAGTCTTCCATGCAACTGACTGATAATTGCAGTCAGTTTAACTTGCATGGAATTATCTTCTACATCTTCACGAATGAATTCAGATGATCTCACTTTAGCGAAGCTCTCTGCCTGCAGATCCAATTTCATCAGTTTCATCTGATGATAAGTCAGGCATTTCTTCTGGTTCTGGAACATCCATATCAGTTTCATCATCCATACCTAAATCAGCATCCATTTCACCATCTTCAAGTCCAGCATCAAAAGCCTCTGGTGATTCGGTTGATCCAGATCCAGTTATTTGACCAAGATTACTAGTCAACTCTGATTTAGCAGTTGATAATGATTGTAACAATGTTGTCAATGATTGACTAGTAGATTGATTGTATGTTTCACTTTCTGCTGTACCAATTTCATTTGAAATTCCGTTAACAACAGCTGGTAATTCTTCAGCATTCATCTTTGAAACTTGTTCAACCATTTTTTGAATTTGATCAATTAAGTCTTGAGCTGCTAGAATAACTTGTGATTTTTCAACTTCTTCGTTTTCAACTACGATAGATGTTTGAACTCTAATGTCTTGATAATGATTGCTTAACATTTGTTCCATCATAACTAATTTTAAATAAGATGGAGATGTTTGTGCAGCACTACCACTACGGCGTGCCTCTTTTAATAACCCAGTAACACGATTAAGCATTAAACGGGTTTTTTTCTGATTCATTTTATTTAAATCAAGATCAACTTCAAAATGCTCTTTAAGAGCTTTTTTAGTTAGAGCGGTTTTACTTCCCTGAAATTCCATTAAGTTCATTTTTAATTTCCTTGTTATGACAGACATTCGCCAATTTATAGTATTTATCTATTTCGGCCATAATTCTCTTATGTTTTATATTGTCTCTCTGTAATTTATTAGTATATATTACGCTTTGACAATAATCTTTACAATCTTTCAATTTAAAATGTATTTGTTTCTCTACATTTACACTTGTTAAC
>Ga0209599_10001673_pt1 | contig 10075 bp, 14 predicted proteins | sample Shrwel_input2_FT_FD_187534 | JGI IMG/M metagenome (GOLD analysis project Ga0209599, IMG submission 187534) | Subsurface microbial communities from deep shales in Ohio, USA - Utica-3 well 1 S input2 FT (SPAdes) (version 2) ... | reverse complement strand
AAAAAGGCACATGCGAAAATATGAATGGTTTAATTAGGCAATATTTACCTAAAGGGATTGATTTAAATCAGGCAGATCAGCATTATTTAAATCAAGTTGCCATGTCACTGAATACTCGTCCTAGAAAAGCGTTAGATTGGCTTACACCATTAGAGAAATTTGCTCAGCTTGTTGATTATCATAAGACTTTTCAAACTGTCGCACCTCATGTTTGAATTCGCCCTGTATCTTCTTTAAATCTTGTTTGGTAATTGCTGTCGAGTTTTTCTTTTTCTATTTTTATATCTTGTGTTAATGTAGTTTTCATTTCATTAAGAATTTTATATATTTTTTCTAAAAGTGAAATTATATTTTCATTTATTTCTTTTAATTTTTTAATTGTTCCAATAAAGAATGGTTCAAGAGGCATTAATAGGATGTTTTCTCCTTCTTTAGATTTTAATTCAGGAGAAATACTAGCACAAAATTGTTTGAATTGTTCTGTTAGATTTTCTATTTCTTTAATTAAATCAATACAATATATTAGTTCTTCATTGTATTTATCCAAATCAATATTTATTGAGGTTGTAGTCGTATATTCTAGTAGTAAATTTTCTATACCATAGGTTAAACCTCTAACTTTATTCGTAATGCTATTGATGTTGATTTTTTGATCTACTAAGATATCTTTTGATTTATTATTAGATACTGTTGGTTCTAGATGCTCTTTTATCTGCTCTTCTAATTCATTATAAAAAAAAGTATATGTTTTTTTGTTGCTTAAATTAATATTTCTAATTTCCCCTAAATTATGAATAAATTCTTTTCTAATAGATTCGATCATTACTAAATTCCCACCCTCTACAAATTTTATTTTAAAAATACTTAATCCTTATATTGACATAGTGGCACACTATCGGCAAGATGTAAGAACACAGCAAAATCTGTGTACGGGCCTAGGAAACCTATGAAACTTACTCTGAGCGCATAAAATATCGTCGCTTAAGCGGCTATTTTTTTGCCTAAAAAGTCTGATCGACTATACTTGTTATGGCAGATCGGGCAGGGCAGCTTCGCGCTGGCCGTTCTCAGAGTACGGTTTTCCTAGCCCTGTTCGGTCTGCCACCATTACCCTAGGAAAGTGATGGCGGTAGGTTTGCAAAAACTTACTCTGAGTATAACCATGAAAAAAACAATTCATGCGATCGAGCACACGCCTATCTATAACTGGCAAGACTATAAACAACGCCTGAAACAACGTAAATTTGCCCAATATCGTAAAAACTTTTTAGATAGCTTTGCTGCCTTATGCACTGTTTTATTTACGGTTTCTATATTTTATTTTGGAGGGCGATAACACATGAACACTGAATTAATCCCATACGTTCCCATTGCCCCACGTGTCAAAGTCAAACATCGGGAGTTTTTAAACCTCTGCTATCTATTCTTTGAAGTTATAGACAGATCCGTATATTCTACGGTTAAAATCAATCACATACACACCAAAGGGTGGCTCGCAATTTGTCCAGATCAAATCAACGATCTTGCTGCAGAGTATGACCTTGGGCCGATTAATCTCAATAATCTAAAAAATGCGTTTCAAAGCCTTATATACCCAAAATTTAATGGCGAAAAATCCATTAATAGTCCGATCTGGAATAATCAGGAAGTAACCATTTGGGAATTCCAATTAAATCAGATTGATAGGGTTGTAGAAATGAAAACGACTTATGATGATGCATCATTAAAAATGGATAGCTCACTCGGTGCACTACGTGTTTGGAGAAAGTCGCTTGAAGCTTCCACTGGTGATAAGGATGTCTTTTACAACAACAATGATTTGAACTATCTCCTACAAGACCTTGAACAGAAACTGGAAATCGTCCAGCAATATATTGAAGATACTGAATAAAGAAAAAAGCCTCCGATTGGGGGCTTTTAATTTATTGAATCTGAATGATTTTTTTAAAAGATGATTCTGATGGACTCTTTTGTGAGTCAGGAATTGGAATACCTTGTTTACCAGATAAAGAAATATTTGGAACTACAGATTTAGCAGCTTCACGTTGAGCTTCTTCCGCAGCAATAAGCCTAGCTCGATCTATTTCAGCTTTACGTTTAGCTTCTTCTTCAGCGATGAGTCTAGCTCGATCCTTTTGACGTTGACTATCTTCATCAGGTTTTCTTTTTGCATCAGCAGATGTAGGCTGTCTAATAATGGCGCTTGGCACAGCTGCAAACCTCCGTATTACATTAGGGGTTGAGTCAGCATTAAGTCTAGGTTCTTCCTGTTGCAAGTTTGATGAGTCTATATCTGGCGATAACCCATTAGTAGAAACAGTATTATTTAATGTTACAGGTGAAACTGTTGAAGAGGGTAATGACCCAGTTAATATTGGTGGTGGTGGTGAAGCTGTTGAGGAAACAGGTACAAGAAATTCTGCTGTAAAGCGTTTTGAAATAATGCCAATATCATTTAGGTTTTGCTCTTCAGAGTTACTATCAGAGCTATAAAATTCGCCACCTATTTGCCAACCAGATACAGCTACTCTGGCTTTTGTATTAGACTTTCTCATAGCAGAATAAGATGTGTTTAATATCGCAGCGGAAGTTATAATTCTTACCTCCTCCAATTTGAGTTCCTTTTTTTCTTTAAACTCTGCTATTACTGCTTTTTCAAGTTCTAAATATTTTTTTTTATCTAAATCATTTGTATCAATAGAGCTATTTGCATTTGTATAAAATTTATATGCCATTTTGTCATCATGATTCATATTACTTTCGATTAAAGGGAGTCCAAAAATTATTGCACTTGATGTATCTAGCAAAATTGACTGGAATTCTTTATTAGTGAGTTTTAATAGGGGTTTTTTACTATTATCTTTCAATGTCTTATCAGCTCTAACATCCACCTTTAATGTGCCTTTAGAGTCCGTATATAAAACAATAATACTGCCCACATAATCAGAGAGAGTTTCTATATCATAGATTCGTGTATTAAGAACAAAATAATCTTTAAATGGTTTTGGACGATCTTCATATGTGAGTATTTTATTTTCTGGATTTGGCTTTTTACTAAACCAATCTGATATTTTTGCACTGACAGACATGTTGCTAAAAATTGTGATACAAACTAAAGCTATTTTAAATTTTTTCATTCTATTTCCCTCTGTAAAAATTCAATTATTAGTGTCTATTAGGTTTTTGAATGAGTTAATTTAATAAAAAATAAGATTATGTTTTATAAAGTATAAACTCTGATTTGAAATGTAAAGATGCCTCCGATGGGAGGCTTCTTTTATTTTTTTTCTAAATCTTTTGCATAGGCTTTGCCTAAACCTAACAGTGCAGTTTGCCCTTCAGGTGATAGTTGGCGATAAGCCTTTAATAATAAGCTTTCTTCACTGGTGAGACCTGCATAGTCGGGATCTATACCTAACAGCACATAGCGAATGTCCACACCATTCTTATGTAAGTTATGAAGATACGTCCATTGATCAGGCACGTTTCCACGTACATAAGCCCCTAATGTATTGTCACTTGCACCAATCTCTCTAGAAAGAGGCTTTGCTTTCAAATTCTTTTTTTCAAGCTCCTCTTTAAAGCGTATCGCAATCTCCGCTGAAATAGTCGGGTCGATATCAGGCATAAAAATATTTCCTTTTTATCTTTAAAGGTAAAATATATGTGCTATAGTGGCACTTAGCATACCGCTATGGTCTAGGATACCGTATGAGCACAGAAAAAACACCTTACTACCACCGCACAAGGGCATCAAAACAAGATCAACCTCGTGAACGAGTAGTTCTCTACTTGCCACGTAATGAAGTCATCGAACTAGATGCACTTGCAGAAAAAACCAATCGAAGTCGTTCCAGCATCATTGGTGAACGCTACAACGTAGGCAAAGCGCAAGAGGGCTAAACAAATGAGATTCAAGCAAAAGCGTGAACACCGTTACAACGTCAATTTAAACGATGACGAAGCAGAGCTTTTCGGACTAATCAACCGTATGACAGGTGAGCATACGGGTGTAATCATCCGAAAGCTTGCTTTGAAGCAAGCACTAGAGGTCTTATCTGGCGATGATTCAGTTGATTTTAGTCTAGAAAACTTACTAAGCAAAGGCACGCTTGAGCACCTACAAGGGAGCTAAAATGCCGACCAATCAAAACATTACTCTTAGTCAGCAAGAGCAGGCCATCATTGAAGAGGCCAGAGTCCAACTAGGACTCGGAACAATGGAAGAAACAATAGAATTTCTTTACCGACAACGACTTAAAGAAAAACTTTATAGCCTAGCAGGGCGAGAAATCGTCAAAAAGAAACGCAGCTTGTAGAAGAACTATGTATCCAGAAACACAAACCTTAGTAGTAGATCGGCTTTATAACGACTACGGCTTTAAAGTCAAAAACGGTAAATTACGTGGCGGTCGTTGTCCTGAATGTAATCATAAGGAACGTTCAGCATGGGCACATGCTGAATCTCCTTGGGTCATCTTTTGCCCACGTAAAAACGAATGTGGAAAGGAGATCTCAATTCGTGATCTTTATCCCGACATTTTCGAAAAGTGGGAGAAACGATTTAAACCCACTCAAGAAGATCCAAGCAAAACCGTTAATGCCTATTTAGTTGAAGGACGTGGCTTTCCACTGGAGCAACTCTCTGTACTGACCTATTCACAGGAATATTATAAAAGTCCAGATTATGATCTTGGTTCGATCAGCTTACGCTTTCCCATTATTGATCAAGAGGGCAATGAGGGCTGGTGGCAACGGATTTTAGATGATCATGGAGTACTTCAGAAAACTACATTCAAGTATGGATGGAAATCAGAAAACCATGCTTGGATGACACCTAATACCAATTACATAGATTCAAAAGAGATTTGGATTACTGAAGGTATTTTCGATACCATCGCACTTTGGCTTTCAGGTATTACCAGTTTTTCAGCTCTAAGTAGTAACAATTATCCAGCCATATTCCTTACCATTTTAGCCAGCAAGTGTGATGGTTTAGGTAAACCAAGACCTAAACTTGTATGGGCATTTGATAATGATCAAGCTGGCCACGATGGGATATTCAAGAATTTAGAACGTGCGGAAGCCGACGGTTGGAAGTGTGAAGTTGCATTACCACCTGGTGGACGTAAAAAAACAGATTGGAATGACTTATATAAACAAGACCGACTTACATTCGGCTATTTAGAAACTTATAAATACTATGGATCTTTGCTTATCGCTGAAAAAGCTGTGGATAAAGGCATACTTATCTACAAGCACAAAGGAACTAAATCCTTTTCATTTGATTTCAGGAACCAAGTGTATTGGTTCAAATTAGATATGGATAAATATGATGACTACATGAAAGGCATCAATTTTGAAGACAAAGACAATCAAGACTGGGCACAGGACGAAAAAGATAAAGCAATAGAAGAGCGTCGAGAAGCAGCAATTTTGGCAGCAGCTGAAGCGAAGCTAATCATGGATTGTCGCCCACGGGGTTTGTACTACCAATACATGGCTGAAATTGACGAAGCCGACTATTACTTCCAAATAGATTTCCCACGAGGTGGTAAAACCATTAAAAACACCTTTAGTGCAGGGCATATATCTTCAGCTTCAGAGTTTAAGAAGCGACTTTTACACATTGCACCAGGTAAATTTTATAAAGGGAATAGTAATCAACTCGACGCATTCTTAGAGCGTGAACTCACCGACATTAAACGAGTTCAGTTGATCAATTACATTGGCTACCAAGCAGAGCATAAAACTTATGTTTTAGGTGAATTGGCATATCAATCAAGTAAGCAATTCAAACTAAACAAAGAAGACTATTTTGAACTTCCAAATAAGACCAATTTAAAGTGTAAAGCGCCATTTGCTTTAGAGATCAATCCAAAATTATCAGACTATAAAAAACAATGGATTACCGATTTTATCGATGCGTATAGCGTCAGAGGACTCATTACATTAACGGCATTTTTTGGCAGTCTTTATGCCCAGCAGATCCGTAAAATACATAAATCATTTCCATTCTTTGAAGTGGTCGGGGAACCTGGTACGGGTAAATCCACACTTCTTTTATTCCTATGGAAACTGTTTGGCCGTATTAAATACGAGGGGGTTGACCCAGTAAAGTCTACGAAATCAGGCTTAATTCGTACCTTCAGGCAAGTTTCAAATCTACCAGTAGTTTTAATTGAATCAGAACGTGAAAACGAGAAAGGCACGATTAAACAGTTCGATTGGGATTCACTTAAAACATTATTTGATGGTGGATCGTTAGGTGCACAGGGGATGAAAACGGGTGGTAACGAAACATACGAGCCACCATTCATGGGCACAATTGTTATCAGTCAAAATGCTGAAGTTGTATCAACTACGCCAATCATGGAGCGTATTGTTCATACAAAGTTTTGGAAAAGCCAACTGACCAAAAACAGTCTCTATGCCTCACGTCGACTCGATAAATATGAGCCAGAGGATGTTAGCCAATTCATATTGCAATGCTTATCAAAAGAGACAGCAATATTAGAAGCTTACAAACTTGGTTTTGAAAAATACGATGCGATTTTGCACCAAGAACAGAACAACATACGCAGTTCCCGTGTCGTTCAAAACCATGCCCAATTCATGTCGTTATTTGATGCTCTGTGCAAGCATGTTTGCGAGGTTCCATTAGAGATCCAGAAGCAAGTCCATGCCGAATTTATCGCAATGGCTCAAACACGGGACAAGGTGATCAAGTCAGATTCAATCATGGTTCAGAACTTCTGGAACACCATTGATGAAATGGAATCTTCTATTCCTAAATTGGCACACCATGACAGCGTGGTGAACCATTCAGCCAAATCAGACATCTTCGCAATTCATTTTGCCAGTCTCTACAAACTTGCTGCAGATTATCGCTATTCACTTCCTGAGATAAACGAATTACAGACTGCGCTTAGGCATAGTCTGCATTACCGCTTTGTTGAGGCAAATAAACCGATGCAGAGCAAAATTGCCAACATGAGCAAACGATGCTGGATCTTTGAAAAACCAGTGTCATCACGGGACTAATCCCATAACGAAAGGAGATAATTATGCCTAACGAAGCCAATCTGAATTTTGTCGCATACACCATCGTATGTACATTTAAAGATGCAGGACTAGATACAGCATACATTCAGGAAAAAACACATCAGTTCGTGCAACACAACAGTAAAGAGGAATCTCTGAAATGGGCTTGCAACTATCTTGATGCTAAAAACCTCAAAATTTTTGCAACAAAATTAGGGGTAACCACAGAAATGCTGCATATCACAGCAAAAGTAATGTCAAAGATTTGAATTAGAGCACACATACAAAAGCGGTCACTTTTGTATGTGTCACACAACTACGGAGAGCAATTATGCAAAACGATTCTAACTTAGAAACCCCAAAAGCTGAAATTCCTGAATACTTACAATGTGAACCACGTAAAACCATGTCTAATTATCAATGTAGTTGTGGCGGACTCGCTCTTCCAGACTTTGATTCATACAAAGTGGACGATGAAGTTAATTTCATGATCCAAAAAAGAAAACGTATTGGTAATGGTGAAATCCTTGTAAATCAGAAGGCCCACCACGGAAAAATTACCAAAATTGATGGGGATGACATTACTGTTAAAGCTACAGTACGAGTTTATGTACTTTGACGTTATGAAATTACTCCAAAGGATGCACCAGGACCAATCGAATATTTCCGCTTAGGTAAATGCAGATGCGAACTGGATCAACAGAGGGTATCAGCATGAATATGGCTGTCTTAAATCTTAAGAAGATGGGTAGACCATCAAAATTAAAAAGCACCCATGGTACTTGGTGGCATTCTGAATTAATCGTTCTAGAAAGTATGCTCGAGGAGCATAAAACATTTACAGAAATTGCGGATGTACTAGATTGTACTCCAAAGCGAGTGCGCCAAAAGTTTGAAATTCTTAAACTAAAAGATTTCCCACCAACAAAAGGAGGTCGACCAAAGCATCGGTTTCGTCGTACTAGAGGCAGTTGGTGGGACTGTGAAGTTACCGTTTTAAAAATAATGCTTAGGGAAAAATTCAAGGTTCCTTACATTTCTGAAGTACTAGATCGAGACACGAACTGCGTCCATACCAAAATTAAATATTTGCAGATAAAGGGTGAGCTATGAACGGAGTGAACAAAGTTATTTTGGTTGGCTCGCTTAAACTCATTGCCAACTCTGATGAGTCCTTATTAAGTTTATTACGAACTGAATTATTTAGACGTAATGATTTGCCATTCTGATCCTTTTAAACACCTCAAATGCGCCTCCGAATGAGGCGCATTTTTTTTAGAATATGTTTATGTAAATTTTAGGAAATATTATGGCAGCGGGTATCGAGTGTCGTGGCAACAGCCTAAGAATGTGGATTCTCAATAAAGGTGAAAAACTTAATGAGCCTTTAGACTGGCCAGCGACTCCAGAATATACAGAAAGAGCCAAACAATGGGCAGAATTGATCACTTTAGAAATGAAAATGGGAAAATTTGAGCTTTCAAGACATTTCCCAAATTCAAAAAATTTAAAGGAAAATCAAATTTCCTTTTACGCAAAAATTTATCTTGAAGACATTAAAAAAGATGTAGCACCAAGCACTTATGCATCCTATGAAGGTCACGTAAAAAACCACATCAATCCGAAGTGGGGAAAACTTCACCCTGAAGAAATCGAAACCAAGCAAGTCAAGAAGTGGATTAAGCAGCTGAAGGAAACCCATAGCAGTAAAACTATTCGTGAAATCATCACAAGATTCTCACAAGTCCATGCCGTTTGGCGTGATGAGAATAAAATTGCCTTTGACCCATTCCAAAATATCACCATCCACCAGGCAGATACACCTGAGCCAGATCCATTTACCAAAGCTGAAATTAATCGATTACTTCAGACCGAAACGGATCTAGATATTGAGTACCTTTTACCTTGTTTGTTCTGGACAGGTCTTTCAATGTCAGAACAGATCCCGATTGCATGGGAAGACATCAATCTAGATAAAGGAACAATTCAAATAAATCGATCTTATGTTCGTGGTGTTTACCGAGTAACGAAAAATCGTCGTCGTAAACGTGAAATTAAACTGTTAAAGCCAGCTTTAGACGCACTTAAAGAACAATATCGCATTTCAGGTAATACTCGAACGCAAGTGATAGAAGTGCTGCAACGTGATAACCACAGCTATAAGGAAGAGCGTTTAAGATTCGTATGGCTCAATCGGGAACGATCGACACATTTTGAATACCATGAATTACGCTATCGATGGGGTAAACATCTGAAAAAAGCAAAGGTTCGTAAACGTGGAATCAACCAAGGTCGGCATACATTCGCCAGCCAATTATTATCGAGTGGACAAGTACCACCAGAGTGGATCGCGGAGCAGCTGGGGCACGCAGATACATCTATGATCTATAAGCATTACGGCAAACTAATAGCAGAGGATATGCCAGACTATTTGTCCAAAATTAACCAATATATCCAGCAGTAATACCAGTTATTGTTATTCACGAAATAATTACTCTTAAATGCACTTATTAAGTACCTGAATTATCTAGGTACTTTTTTTTTATTACTCAATTACTCGGCTAAACATATCACTCAAGATTGGCTAATTTCCCTTTTAAATTTTGCGATCGTTGTCCTGGTGCAATGAGTGTACCAATGGCCATATATTCCCATATTTGCCATTTTTGAGCCTGTGTAAATATTAAATCATTGTTATATATTGAATTATTTTTAATTTGTGTGGGGTTCGAATCCCGTCATTCACCCCACATTCGGAGCATAGCACAGCCTGGTAGTGCACCTGGTTTGGGACCAGGGGGTCGTAGGTTCGAATCCTACTGCTCCGACCATCATCTTAAAGATGAGATAAAATGCCGCTAAATAGCGGTTTTTTTACGTCTGGATTTTTATATCTTATTTAATTAAATAACGAAAACTTATTTACTCTTCTAAAATTATTTCTATATCCGAGCTTTCATTATTTAATCAAAAGTATTTGAGTCACAATTGAACTATAGAATGTTTGATGCAGTATTTGTTTTTATAAGAT
>Ga0209599_10001671_pt1 | contig 10090 bp, 1 predicted proteins | sample Shrwel_input2_FT_FD_187534 | JGI IMG/M metagenome (GOLD analysis project Ga0209599, IMG submission 187534) | Subsurface microbial communities from deep shales in Ohio, USA - Utica-3 well 1 S input2 FT (SPAdes) (version 2) ... | reverse complement strand
CCTGCTCGATGTTATAGACCGTACCCTGAGCCCTATGGGCAGCCGCCTTTTAAAACGCTGGCTGGCACTTCCCCTGAAGGATGCTAATAAAGTACGTGCACGCCATGAGGTGGTTGCTTACTTTAAAAACAACCGCGAGGTACTGGCACAGTTCCAAACTCAAATAAAACAGATTAGCGACCTGGAGCGTCTTATCTCTAAAGTGGCAACCGGTAAGGTATCGCCACGTGAGGTGATATATCTTAAGGAGTCGTTAGATGCCATAGTGCCTATAAAGCACCTGGCGCTGGAAAGCGATAACGAAGCCCTGAAAGCCATTGGCGACAGCCTGCATGCCTGCGAACTGCTTCGTGAAAAAATAAAAACCACCCTGAACCCTGATGCTCCCGTAGCCATAAATAAGGGCAACGCCATAGCTACGGGCATCCACCCGGAACTGGACGAACTGCGTAGTATTGCCTTTAGCGGAAAAGAATACCTGGAAGGTATTGAACGCCGTGAAAGCGAAAAGACAGGAATCAGTTCCCTGAAGATTTCGTTTAATAATGTGTTTGGATATTATATTGAAGTCCGCAACACGCACAAAGACAAGGTACCTGCCGAATGGATACGCAAGCAAACCCTGGTGAATGCCGAGCGTTACATTACCGAAGAACTTAAAGAATACGAAACCAAGATACTGGGCGCCGAGGAGAAAATCCACACGCTGGAAACCCAGCTTTTTGAGCAATTAGTGGTTTGGATAAGTACTTATATAAAACCGGTACAGCTTAATGCGGGGCTTGTAGCGCAGGTAGACTGCCTTGCCGGGTTTGCCCAGCTTGCCATAGACAACAACTATGTGCAGCCGGATATAGACGACAGCTACGAACTGGAAATTAAGGAAGGACGCCATCCGGTTATAGAAAAGCAACTACCGGTGGGTACTCCGTACATTACAAATGACGTATACCTGGACCATGCACAACAGCAGGTAATCATGATTACAGGCCCTAACATGAGTGGTAAGTCGGCCATACTGCGCCAGACGGCCTTGATTGTGCTGCTTGCGCAAATGGGTAGTTTTGTACCTGCGGAAAGCGTACGCATGGGCGTGGTGGATAAGATTTTTACCCGTGTAGGCGCCAGCGACAACATCAGTATGGGGGAATCGACTTTCATGGTAGAGATGAACGAAACCGCCAGTATACTAAACAACCTGAGCGACCGCAGCCTTATTTTACTTGATGAAATAGGCCGTGGTACCAGCACCTATGACGGTATTAGTATAGCATGGGCAATAGCCGAATTTATCCACGAGCATCCTGCAAAGCCGAAAACACTTTTCGCTACGCACTACCATGAGCTTAATGAAATGCAGGATATCTTTGAGCGCATACAAAACTTCAACGTAAGTGTAAAAGAACTTAAGGATAATGTGCTTTTTATCCGTAAGCTGGTTAAGGGCGGCAGCGCGCACAGTTTTGGTATTCACGTGGCTAAAATGGCGGGTATGCCACAAACCGTGATTCAGAAAGCACAGAAACTCCTGAAGAAGCTGGAGAAAGATCACAGTAGCGAGGCATTGGCAACAGGCAAAACAGTCGCTAAAGACGAATTGCAGCTAAGCTTCTTTAACCTGGATGACCCGCTTTTGGAAGAAATAAAAGAAGAGATACTAAACCTTGACATTAATACGCTTACTCCGGTTGAAGCACTGATGAAGCTGAATGAACTGAAACGAATGATTAGTAAATAGGTTATACGGTTATTTGGTAATGCGGTGATTCGATGGTGGATGCGGTGATTTGTATGATGCGGTGATTCGTGATCTTGAAAACTGCGACTGAAAGCTTTTTTGTATTTTTAAGCAAATCGTTATCAGAATGTTATCGCAATGAAATTTTGTTTGCGCAAATTTTCTCCCGAAAACACTTGCAGGTATAAAAAACTGCTGTATATTTGCACCCGTAATAATGACGCTCTGAGCGAAATTCATTGACATAACGCGAAAATAGCTCAGTTGGTAGAGCGCCACCTTGCCAAGGTGGAGGTCGCGGGTTCGAATCCCGTTTTTCGCTCAAATTACTACCTATTAGGCTTGAGTGGTGGAATCGGTAGACACGCTGGACTTAAAATCCAGTGGGCAGTAATGCCCGTGCGGGTTCAAGTCCCGCCTTGAGTACGAAATACAAACCTTGAAAAAGGTTTTTACTGCGAAAATAGCTCAGTTGGTAGAGCGCCACCTTGCCAAGGTGGAGGTCGCGGGTTCGAATCCCGTTTTTCGCTCAAGCTTTAAAAGCCTCAACGCTGTTGAGGCTTTTTTATTTTCTCCCACTCACTGTTCCGTAGCACAAATCAATTTCAAAAGCTATAACATTCTGTGTTAATCTCATAAGAATACCGCCAGTTACTTAATAGAAAGCTCCGGGAATAATGCTTCCTGAAATAAACAGAATGCTATAGTTTTTGATTCGTATTTTTACACTTAAGCTTTACGCATAATATCCTTTCTGTTACCAATAGGTTATAAATACCCGTAAAAGCTATTAAGTACCGTCGCTACGCCGTATATTGCCAACTATAAATAATCCCCTTTATTTAAGATATGGCTTTTAAATCTGAAAGAAAATACAACCGCCCCATAATTAAGCTCCATCAACCCGATGATACTTACAAAAAACTGCCATTGCCTGAACCGTCCGGCAAATATCCTTACCGGCTGGATGCAGACGGTTTTGTAAAACTGCCCGAAGATAAGTTCAGTTTTACCATGGTAGGCGACACCGGCGGGGTGCGCTATCCTGACGGCCAACGAAAAATTGCCGCACAAATGATTAAGGATATTGCCCAAAGCCCCGAAGGCGAAAAACCAGCCTTTATTTACCACCTGGGCGACGTAGTATACCATTTTGGCGAAGCGGAAGAATATGCCCGACAGTTTTTTAAGCCCTATGAAAAATATCCCGGACCTGTTTTTGCCATTGCAGGAAACCACGATAGTGATGTTAACCCGGCTAATCCAATACCTTACAAGAGCCTTGATGCGTTTACTGCTGTTTTTTGCGACAGCCAAAGCAGGGAGATCCCATTTAGCGGCGGTTCTGCACGCAAAAGCATGACACAACCCAATGTGTACTGGACGCTACAAACACCCCTGGCAACCATCATTGGCCTTCACAGTAATGTACCTAAGTATGGCTACGTAAGTGATGAACAGCGTGCATGGTTTATAGAAGAGCTTAAGGCAGCAGCAAAAGAGCGACCGTCTAAGCTGGTACTGGTTTGCATACACCACGCCCCTTACACCGCCGATTTTAACCACGGCTCCAGCCTGCCGATGATTTCTATGCTGGACGGTGCCTTTGAAGCAGCAGGCGTTTTCCCAGACGCCGTTTTTAGCGGACATGTACATAACTATCAACGCTTTAATAAATCTTACGCTAATGGTACAGTGGTACCGTTTATTGTATGTGGTGCAGGTGGTTTTGATGAACTCCACTCCTTAGTATACGAAGGTGACCCTATGTATAGCGATGACCACATGCTGCTTAAAAACGTACAACTACAAAACTACTGCGACTCAAAATATGGGTTCCTGAAGCTTACTCTACAGAAGGACGGGGAAGTTACCTCACTTCATGGTGAATATTTTTCACTGAATGACGATGGTACCGAGACGTCGGATGGTTACTACGAAGACATGTTTACCTACAAATCAGGCAAGGAGCAGTAAATTTTCAAGATTGCCATATAATCGAAACATAGTCATAATCAATAGGTAAAATTACATTTAAACATTTTATAGCGCCAAAACGTAAAAAAATATTGCATCTGTAAAAAACTGTTGTATATTTGCAGCCTGTTACTGAAGCAATAGCTACTTAAATAGTATCAGCCTGCGGGTGTGGTGAAATTGGTAGACACGCCAGACTTAGGATCTGGTGCCTCACGGTGTGAAGGTTCGAGTCCTTTCACCCGCACAACAAGCCTCTGAGAAACCAGAGGCTTTTTTTATTTCTCCTATTTCCCATATCTTTCTACTGATTAATAATCAATGGATAAACATCAAAATTTGCGCGGTTTTTATTACAGCTCATAACATTATTAAATACAATGTCAATTGCTTTCAAAATTGTATCTTTAGTAGATGATTCACAGGCTGCTACATTACAAAATCATTGGTTTTCTGTTGTGAATTGCTTTCAAAATTGTATCTTTAGTAGATGATTCACAGGGAAGCTATTCATAAAATGGATGTTACAAATGTTGTGAATTGCTTTCAAAATTGTATCTTTAGTAGATGATTCACAGGAGTAGCCACGCAGAAAACGAGTAAGTATATGTTGTGAATTGCTTTCAAAATTGTATCTTTAGTAGATGATTCACAGGCCTGGAAAGTTTTTCTTCAAGCGCATTAGAGTTGTGAATTGCTTTCAAAATTGTATCTTTAGTAGATGATTCACAGGCCCTGTTCGTCTTTTTGTAGACATATTGAGTTGTGAATTGCTTTCAAAATTGTATCTTTAGTAGATGATTCACAGGATAAATGTTCCATCTTCTCCAAATTGTAGTGTTGTGAATTGCTTTCAAAATTGTATCTTTAGTAGATGATTCACAGGCTTTTTCGTTAAGTTTAAGACCACTTGTAGTTGTGAATTGCTTTCAAAATTGTATCTTTAGTAGATGATTCACAGGAACTGTTATGTAGAAAACCATTAAGTATCAGTTGTGAATTGCTTTCAAAATTGTATCTTTAGTAGATGATTCACAGGGTTGTAGTCTTTTTTTACCATGCCCGATGGGTTGTGAATTGCTTTCAAAATTGTATCTTTAGTAGATGATTCACAGGAGGATAAGCAAATGGGTAGAACGCAACCCCGTTGTGAATTGCTTTCAAAATTGTATCTTTAGTAGATGATTCACAGGGCCATTCTTCTTCGGATAGGGTTTCTATCGTTGTGAATTGCTTTCAAAATTGTATCTTTAGTAGATGATTCACAGGAGGTAAAACTAAAAGTACTATTGCAAAAAGGTTGTGAATTGCTTTCAAAATTGTATCTTTAGTAGATGATTCACAGGCAGAAAGCTAATAAAATTCCCTATCCGCTGTTGTGAATTGCTTTCAAAATTGTATCTTTAGTAGATGATTCACAGGTTTTAATCGCAGCAGCATTTTACTGCGTTTGTTGTGAATTGCTTTCAAAATTGTATCTTTAGTAGATGATTCACAGGTGATGTCGTTTGATGAAGAGCCTCAGGCGCGTTGTGAATTGCTTTCAAAATTGTATCTTTAGTAGATGATTCACAGGGCATGAGTGATGCCGAAAAAGAAGACGCCCGTTGTGAATTGCTTTCAAAATTGTATCTTTAGTAGATGATTCACAGGTTCCTCTGACACATCGTAGCACACGTTAAAGTTGTGAATTGCTTTCAAAATTGTATCTTTAGTAGATGATTCACAGGAAATATGCTCTATATGCACCTGTTCCACTTGTTGTGAATTGCTTTCAAAATTGTATCTTTAGTAGATGATTCACAGGTCCCTGCTCGAACCATAATAGGCTTCTTTGTTGTGAATTGCTTTCAAAATTGTATCTTTAGTAGATGATTCACAGGTGAAAGCATTTCTTGAGAAACAAGTCATTTGTTGTGAATTGCTTTCAAAATTGTATCTTTAGTAGATGATTCACAGGATCAAGGTAGCCGGTCACAAAATGCAGGTCGTTGTGAATTGCTTTCAAAATTGTATCTTTAGTAGATGATTCACAGGATAAATTCGGCCAAGGTGTTTACCTTGGCCGTTGTGAATTGCTTTCAAAATTGTATCTTTAGTAGATGATTCACAGGACAAATCTTTTATGCTTTGTACATTACTAAGTTGTGAATTGCTTTCAAAATTGTATCTTTAGTAGATGATTCACAGGTATACAGCATGATATTACTTCAAATGATTGTTGTGAATTGCTTTCAAAATTGTATCTTTAGTAGATGATTCACAGGCCACTACCATAGACGCTACTAACCCCACGTGTTGTGAATTGCTTTCAAAATTGTATCTTTAGTAGATGATTCACAGGAAATTTATTTTTATCTCTAACACCCTCGTTGTTGTGAATTGCTTTCAAAATTGTATCTTTAGTAGATGATTCACAGGTTAAATTTATCGTAATAAACTACAGATGCGTTGTGAATTGCTTTCAAAATTGTATCTTTAGTAGATGATTCACAGGTAGCGTCATGATTGATGATGAAGAATATAGTTGTGAATTGCTTTCAAAATTGTATCTTTAGTAGATGATTCACAGGATATTTGCATTGTAACACACTGGTTACGTTGTTGTGAATTGCTTTCAAAATTGTATCTTTAGTAGATGATTCACAGGCGCAGAAATAATTATTAGAGCTGTTGCCAGTTGTGAATTGCTTTCAAAATTGTATCTTTAGTAGATGATTCACAGGATAACAGTAAGACGAGTATTAAAGGTTTCTGTTGTGAATTGCTTTCAAAATTGTATCTTTAGTAGATGATTCACAGGTTTAGCCAACCGCGGTATACCGCGATTACAGTTGTGAATTGCTTTCAAAATTGTATCTTTAGTAGATGATTCACAGGTTTTCTGTTCATTCGAACAACAATTTTCTTGTTGTGAATTGCTTTCAAAATTGTATCTTTAGTAGATGATTCACAGGTAACCTTACTTTTAATATGACTGTAAAAGTGTTGTGAATTGCTTTCAAAATTGTATCTTTAGTAGATGATTCACAGGCTATCTTGGTGCGGTTGCCTATCTTGGTGGTTGTGAATTGCTTTCAAAATTGTATCTTTAGTAGATGATTCACAGGACATTTTCCCTAAGCCGTAAATCCTATTAGGTTGTGAATTGCTTTCAAAATTGTATCTTTAGTAGATGATTCACAGGTGAGGAACGCGAAAGCTGGGCGCGCTTTGGTTGTGAATTGCTTTCAAAATTGTATCTTTAGTAGATGATTCACAGGTGGACCAAATACTTAACATTTATTTAGCCAGTTGTGAATTGCTTTCAAAATTGTATCTTTAGTAGATGATTCACAGGCGACCTTGAATGGTACAACATTGCATTTCCGTTGTGAATTGCTTTCAAAATTGTATCTTTAGTAGATGATTCACAGGATAAAGTAGACTTTACGCTAAAAGGTTCAGTTGTGAATTGCTTTCAAAATTGTATCTTTAGTAGATGATTCACAGGAAAGCACCGAGTTTAATACGCTGCTTAAGTGTTGTGAATTGCTTTCAAAATTGTATCTTTAGTAGATGATTCACAGGTCGCTCATATCTTTGAACGGGTCTTCATTCGTTGTGAATTGCTTTCAAAATTGTATCTTTAGTAGATGATTCACAGGAACCTTTGATGCATTTCATCAACAAACAAAGTTGTGAATTGCTTTCAAAATTGTATCTTTAGTAGATGATTCACAGGACAAATTCAGCCAAGGTGTTTACCTTGGCTGTTGTGAATTGCTTTCAAAATTGTATCTTTAGTAGATGATTCACAGGCAATGTTTCCACTGTTTCCCATACTATAGAGTTGTGAATTGCTTTCAAAATTGTATCTTTAGTAGATGATTCACAGGCGCTTAAAGGTACCAAAGGAGGAGCTAGCGGTTGTGAATTGCTTTCAAAATTGTATCTTTAGTAGATGATTCACAGGAAAAAATCGTCTTGAATAATGGCAGGTTCGGTTGTGAATTGCTTTCAAAATTGTATCTTTAGTAGATGATTCACAGGTTTTATTATTATGTAGCAAATATACATAGTGTTGTGAATTGCTTTCAAAATTGTATCTTTAGTAGATGATTCACAGGCGTAGTTTTTGAACAAACACGTGGTTATCGGTTGTGAATTGCTTTCAAAATTGTATCTTTAGTAGATGATTCACAGGCGAACGATGAAAATTTGTCATCAGAGTGGTGTTGTGAATTGCTTTCAAAATTGTATCTTTAGTAGATGATTCACAGGAATAAAGGATTTCGGTATACAGCACAACCCGTTGTGAATTGCTTTCAAAATTGTATCTTTAGTAGATGATTCACAGGATTAATGCAGTGCGAAATAATGTTTAAACTGTTGTGAATTGCTTTCAAAATTGTATCTTTAGTAGATGATTCACAGGTGCATTATCTGAAGCCATTATTGTATGATTGTTGTGAATTGCTTTCAAAATTGTATCTTTAGTAGATGATTCACAGGGGCGGTATAAAAAAAAACCGCAACCAAGGTGTTGTGAATTGCTTTCAAAATTGTATCTTTAGTAGATGATTCACAGGCCACTTTCGAAGTAGAATACTGCTAAAAGCGTTGTGAATTGCTTTCAAAATTGTATCTTTAGTAGATGATTCACAGGCAAAACCTTTTGAAACTACCACCATTGGCGTTGTGAATTGCTTTCAAAATTGTATCTTTAGTAGATGATTCACAGGACGTGCACCGCGGTGGTGCTGCCATGGATGGTTGTGAATTGCTTTCAAAATTGTATCTTTAGTAGATGATTCACAGGTTTATATTCTTTAAAATCAATTTCATTTGGTTGTGAATTGCTTTCAAAATTGTATCTTTAGTAGATGATTCACAGGCGTTCCTCAATAGCCTTTTGACTATTATTAGTTGTGAATTGCTTTCAAAATTGTATCTTTAGTAGATGATTCACAGGTAAGCGAGTCTGCTGATCTGTTCGAAAGCAGTTGTGAATTGCTTTCAAAATTGTATCTTTAGTAGATGATTCACAGGAAAGGATGCATCTAAAAATACAAAGGCACTGTTGTGAATTGCTTTCAAAATTGTATCTTTAGTAGATGATTCACAGGCAATATCCCAACTCATTTGCCTAATATACTGTTGTGAATTGCTTTCAAAATTGTATCTTTAGTAGATGATTCACAGGATAGGGCCTCTATTCGGAAGTTACAAAGTAGTTGTGAATTGCTTTCAAAATTGTATCTTTAGTAGATGATTCACAGGAGGTGTGCAAGACCTAATCACAGATCAAATGTTGTGAATTGCTTTCAAAATTGTATCTTTAGTAGATGATTCACAGGCAACAAGAAAAGCAGGAGTGACGGTAAGGCGTTGTGAATTGCTTTCAAAATTGTATCTTTAGTAGATGATTCACAGGCCCGGCTTGTTTTTCTTACGCATTTTGTCAGTTGTGAATTGCTTTCAAAATTGTATCTTTAGTAGATGATTCACAGGTCACTTTTTATCTCAGGAATATAACCAGTAGTTGTGAATTGCTTTCAAAATTGTATCTTTAGTAGATGATTCACAGGACCAGGAAGATGCCCCAGCACTTTAGCTCTGTTGTGAATTGCTTTCAAAATTGTATCTTTAGTAGATGATTCACAGGCGGGGCGCATTAATAAAAAACCAATCAACCGTTGTGAATTGCTTTCAAAATTGTATCTTTAGTAGATGATTCACAGGTGTTTAGCGGCCTTTCATTACAGCTAAAGCGTTGTGAATTGCTTTCAAAATTGTATCTTTAGTAGATGATTCACAGGAGGAAGCTCGCGGCAACGCTTTTGTTGGTAGTTGTGAATTGCTTTCAAAATTGTATCTTTAGTAGATGATTCACAGGATCGTGAGTAGCCTTTAGCGCGCACCTGTAGTTGTGAATTGCTTTCAAAATTGTATCTTTAGTAGATGATTCACAGGTGTTACTCATAGCTTGCAACAATATTTATGTTGTGAATTGCTTTCAAAATTGTATCTTTAGTAGATGATTCACAGGAAGCTCTTCGTTTGTGGTGCCATTAAGGTGTTGTGAATTGCTTTCAAAATTGTATCTTTAGTAGATGATTCACAGGTCTTCCTTGTTTTTAAAAAGGTAGGTGGCGTTGTGAATTGCTTTCAAAATTGTATCTTTAGTAGATGATTCACAGGCAGCTTAATGTCTTCCATCATAGTCCGGCCGTTGTGAATTGCTTTCAAAATTGTATCTTTAGTAGATGATTCACAGGTCCTTACTAAATGATAGTCGGGGTGTGTCGTTGTGAATTGCTTTCAAAATTGTATCTTTAGTAGATGATTCACAGGATAGGGCCTCTTTTCGGAAGTTACAAAGTAGTTGTGAAT
>Ga0209599_10001670_pt1 | contig 10091 bp, 7 predicted proteins | sample Shrwel_input2_FT_FD_187534 | JGI IMG/M metagenome (GOLD analysis project Ga0209599, IMG submission 187534) | Subsurface microbial communities from deep shales in Ohio, USA - Utica-3 well 1 S input2 FT (SPAdes) (version 2) ... | reverse complement strand
GGGCTGGGGAATGGACATGAAGGTGAACACCGCCTTCAACGATAGGGCCCCCGAAAATGCTAATCAGATTAAACTTAGCAAGCCCCAGAAAAGTGAGTAAAAGCATGACTGCGGCGACTTTAAATTTATTCATGGGAATCTCCATTGTTTTGTGCGTTTGTTAATATAGTTATGATAGATGCTATGAATTAGAATTGACAGAATTGCGTTTAGTAAAATTGGCGTATGTTTGACAAACAATTTATTCTTACTGATTTAAATATTAAATTAGACCTTCTAGGTTTTTGAAACCTAGAAGGTCTCGAATGGGGTCATGATTGGGGAGTTTATCAATGCGTTGTTGTTTGTTTTTATTAGTGGCAGGATTATCTTTCTCAGCGTGGGCAGATGAAAAATCTGCTTACACGGAGTATCAAGTTCAAAAGCAAGTTTGGGAACAAAAACAACAGACTTTGATTGATGCAAAAAAGCAATTGAATCTGTTGAAAACGCAATTGGAACATGCTCAGCAGACCACAAAAAATAAGGCGGCGGTTTTAGAACGAAAACTCGCTGTTTTGAGGGCTGCTCAACAGAGTGAGTTAGAAGGGGGGCAAGCGCCTGACAATGAACGTCGTGAAGTGAGTGAAGCGAGAAAGGAGTCAAATGAGGCTAAGGCTAAAGAACAAGTGACTCGCACTACAGTTACTGAGCAGCAAGGAACGATTAAGCAGTTTGAACTGGCATTGGATGAGCAACGCGGCAAATTTAAGGAGGCTATTGATAAATCTTTAAAAGCTGAGTTTGGAAGTAAGTTTAAAGTGACTGTCTCTCATGAGCGTTCTTGTGGAAGTGATGCTTTGCCTGATTGTCGGAAAAAGGCTTTTAATGAGGCGCGTGAGAAAGCTTTAGTTGAAAACACGATTGAGTCGATTAATCGCTGGAATCGGGTTAATTATGAAGCTGGGCGTTATTTGCTTGAGAAACAAACGGTAACGGAACGTTTGGGAAAGATATTGAATTATCGGGAATTAGAAGCTAAGCAGTTTGATGAAAAGTATGCGGTGAAAATTGAAGCGGAGGTGGAAGGTGACGTGCCTTCAAGCTTGCGTAAGCAATTTTATGCACAGTTGAATATTTCATCTGCTCCAGAAGTGAGTGCAGAAACTGAAGTGGTTGACAGTGACGGAATAGAGCCTGAGATGGTGAAAATTCCCGCAGGTAGTTTCATGATGGGTGAAAAAAGCGATGCACATAAAGTTTCCGTGAATGCTTTTCAGATGAGTAAGTATGAAACCACGCGCGGACAGTTTGCAGCTTTTGTGAATGACACGAAGTACAGCACCGAAGCGGAAAAAGGGGATGGTTGTGATGGTTGGTCAGGCAGCGGTTGGGAACAGAAGAAGGAATTTAGTTGGCGTAATGTAGGTTTTAGTCAAGAAGATACGCATCCTGTGGTCTGTGTGAGTTGGAATGATGCGGTGGCTTACAGTGCATGGTTAAGTAAGAAAATGGGGAAAACCTACCGTTTGCCGACGGAAGTAGAATGGGAATATGCGGCACGGGCAGGAACGACGACGGAAAAATACTGGGGTGATGATGCTGATAAAGCTTGTACTTATGCGAATGTAGCAGATTTAACAGCTAAGAAGAAATTTCCAGATTGGTCAACTCATAATTGTGAAGATGGTTATGTGTTTACTGCGCCTGTGGGAAAGAAAAAAGAGAATGGATTTGGATTATATGATATGTTAGGGAATGTGTGGGAATGGACGTGTAGTGAGCATGGGTCTTTCTCTGATAACGAAAAAGCTGTTTGTAATCAATTGTTTATAAATGAGCGTGTGTTGCGCGGTGGTTCATGGGGCAACGTAGCTAGCCATGTTCGTTCCGCTAACCGGTCCCTCCCCGGTTTCACTTTCCGAAACCCCTACCTTGGTTTTCGGTTAATTTCCCCCCCCTAGGATTTACCCTTTGTTCTTTTCTCTTTTACTCTTTTCACCCCCTTTGACAAAGGGGGCAGGGGGGATTTAAAAATCTCGACAGTTGTGGCGATCTTAAATCCCCCTCATTCCCCCTTTCCCTCGTTCCAAAGTGGCACTTGGGAATGCTGTCTTGACCGCGTTACGGTCTATATTTATACAGGATGCAGCGCATCCAAGAATGTATTCCCAAGCAACGCTTGGGAACAAGAAATTTTGTGTCTGAACCACAATTAAAAATAATTATATTTATCTTTAAATTGCGGTAATTGTGTAAATTATGTGAATTGTGGTTCAGAAATCTTTCAGTGCCCATAGGACATGCTGAGAAATGAAGCGCATCAATTCGTGAGAAAACCCGCTAAACACATTAAAAATCAGGGGAAAGCTTTGCGATCATTCCCCTGTCACGCTATGATGTTAATCTCCTGTCATTCGTTAGATGTTCCGAATCCCTCTTAATTTAAATTATGGCATCACTCATTAAAATATGTCCCCAATGTGGTCACCCCAATGCCGTACAAGAAAGTGCTTGTGCGGTGTGTACCTATTTTATTGGTTCGGTCTCTCCCACAGTGGACAATTCAATTAACACCATGCAAGCCTCACCCCAAACCACCCCCACAGACAGCAAGCGCACTTTCATTGCCAGCACCTTATTCCTAGATATAGTAGGCTATTCAAAACGCAGTGTAGATGATCAGCTCATTTGTAAAAGACATTTTAATATGCTGATTAGCAAAGCCATGATGAATATAGCTGAACCTGATCGCGTGTTATTAGACACGGGCGACGGAGCTGCCTTATGTTTTTTGGAAAATCCTGAAGAAGCCTTGAATGTGGCAGTGCGGCTATTGCGGGTGATTCTCTCACTGAAAAAGACCCAAGCACCCTATTACCAATTGTATTTAGGGATTAATTTAGGGCCGATTAAAATCATGCAAGATGTTAATTCTCAGCGCAATGTGCTGGGAGATGGGATTAATGTCGCACAACGCATTGTGAGTTTTGCAAAACCGAATCAATTATTAGTTTCACGTTCATTTTATGAATTAGTTGTATCACTCAATCAAACGCGTAAAGTCCTGTTTAAATATCAAGGAATTCATGTCGATAAGCATGAACGCGAGCACGAGGCGTATGAGTTTTTAACGACTAAGCTGTTAGCGCAACAGATTACCCGTCCTAAGCCCACAGCAACGCCGCACGCGCCAAATACAGGCGTTGTCAACCACAATACCAACAACACGAATGCTGTGCCGATAGTGTATTTAGAAGCCGCCTGTGGTTCACAAATTTATCCCGTCTTAAAGGGATCAGTAATGGGGCAGGCACATCCTGAGGGCGGGGCTGATGTTCAAATCAGTGATTTAGAGGGTTGCCAATATATTCATCGTCAACATTGTCGCTTTGAATACAGCAATCAACAGTGGTATATCATACCCATTGATCAGCACACTTTGGGGAGAGCTTTCACCAACCCCACCACTTTGAATGGGCAGGCGCTGAATTTAGGCAAACCACACCCATTACAACATGGTGATAAATTGGAGTTAGCAGGGGTCGTGTTTTATGTGCGTGTCTTGAAGTAAATTTTTTATAAACTATCTTTTGGCGCACTCCTACCCTTTACGCCATTTTAAAATACGGGATCAGCTCTAGTTTTTAAGCTTTAAGGGATAGTCGGGCCAACGCTGTTTTAGCTCTGCTAAACGCTGTAAAGCCTCTTCTTTAGTAGGATAACGTGTTCCTAAACCCTGAGTCCTCCAGCCATGCGTTTCATCAGACCATTCACTGACGGGAGCACCCGCACCAAACTCCAAGCAAATATAAATACCTGAAAGCACTTTGGCGACTTTAGGGGCAGGCTTATCTATATAGTTGGGTACTACGACTTCCGTTAAGCTTTGCACTTCTTTTTGTTGGCGAACTTGTTCCATTTCAATTTCTGCCAATTTCTTTTTCAAATCATCAATAGCCATCATTTGCTCCAGAGTAAAATCGCCCAATACTTATATCAGATTATGAACAGCACACGCAATGCCACAAGCCGCTTGAGAAATGATTTTTAGTGAGGTGCAACGCTGTCCTTGAGGGTTTAGCCCGCCCCTCAATGCACAAAGGCTGTGTCTTATTATTGAGGAGCGAGCGACTTGTTAAAAATCTATTAAACCCAGCCTAAAAATGACTCTTCAACCAACGCATACCCGCTTGCCACACCGCAGACCATTGCGGAGCAGGACGTTCACAAAAACCTTCATCATTAATAAACACAATCGCCGCATTAAGCCAAGATAAACCAATCACAGGCGCATAATCTGATTGAATGACTAAATCAAATTGCCCACGCAGTTTCCAATAATGCCACCAACGTTTAACGCGATTGGAAGAAATTCTGAGAAAACGAGCACGCGGCAATTGATAAATCTCAGCTCCAGCAGGCTGTGCCATAAAAGTAATTTCTAATTCAGGGCGTTTTAACATCGCTTGAATGAACGCTTCTTGCACCGCCGTTGCCTGCAAATTCACTGAATAAGACACAAATATCCGTTTGAAATTGGGATTTGCCAGCACTTTGTGAAAATTATTATTCGGCTGATAGTTGTGTGTGAGCTTAATATCTTTTTTACCAAACTTGCCCGCTTGATAATCATCTAAACCTTGTTGCAATAAACCCGCTAAATCAGTTTTGCCCAACAAGTGATAATAAACCGCCTTGAGCCGAATATAGCGTTCGGTGCGTTTTAATGCGGCATCGCCCGCATGATGGGTTTTCATCATGTCTAAAATATTACGATTGTCGTAATACAGCACCCAAGTCGGCACTTTGGCGGCGGCAGATAAATGCCAAATCAAAGACTTCGCCGAAGCCAGCACCCGATGCCCCATTTTCCCAATGCGCAAACACCATTCCACATCGTCAAAATGAATGAAGTAATCACGCCAAATTCCCGCCTGTTTGGCAACGTCGGCACGAATTAATAAAGAAGCGGCAGCAACATAATCCACATCTAAATACGCTTGGCAATGCAATAACTGCTTGCTCAAATCCGCGTCACTTTGCAGCAGTTCGTAAACATCTTTGCCTTGCCACGCTGCGATATTTTCTAAATGGCGATTCAGCACCAGCTCGCCCGAATGCAATTTTACATACGCGCCCATTTCATTAATGCGCCACGGATAATCCAATTGCATCATGGTCGAGCCTGCGACGGCGACATCAGGCTTGGTTTCTAATAAATGAACCAATTCGCTTAGGGCAGCGCGGTGCACTAAGACATCATTATCCAGTAACCATAAATATTTATATTTACCTTCGGGCTGTTCAAATGCCCATTTCAAACCCGTGTTAAAGCCGCCCGTGCCCCCAATATTTTCAGGATTACAGATTAAATTCACTTGTGGAAATTGTTCGCGGATGGCTTCAGCAGTGCCGTCATTGCTCGCATTATCAACTACGACCGTATCAATTGCGCTGCTGGAATAGTCTAAATTGCGTAAAGAATTTAACAAATCAAGGACGTAGTCTTTTTTGTTCCACGTCACAATAATGACTAAAATCGAAGGTGTTGGCATCATAAATGTTCAATAAAGTGATGAAAAACGCTATTCTGCTGCCAGAAGACGCGCAAACGTTTACGCAGCGCAGGCGGCAAAATATGGCGTTGAATAGGGGCGGTGAAGGATTCTTTCACGGCTTGGAAATACCACCGCCATTCACGGGTTTGCACGGCACGAATCAAGCCAAAAAATAAGCGTGAGGCGATAAAATACGCGGCAATCGGGAACGGGCAATAACGGCGAATAATCCAAATGGTGTTACGGGTGGGATAATACACTCTGCGCCAATTGCCGCGCCCGATAGGAGATTGACGGTGCACGACATGGCATTCAGGGTCATAATAAATTTGTGCCTGTTCACACAGCACCCGAATTGCAACTTCAATTTCATTCTGGTACAAGAAGAATTCTTCGGGATACCAGCCCACTTTGGCAAACAGCTCGCGGCGTATCGCAAAACCGCAGCCGACAAAGGCGAGTGAGGGACAAGGCTGCTCACTTTGAGGCAAATGCCACGAATGGGTGATATTGCCCTGCGTGTCTTCAATGCGGCACGCAATCGCACCGATTTCGGGATTGCTGTCAAAACGCTCAATCAGGCGGTCTAAGCAACGATTGTCCACGGGGTGGGAATCATCATCCAACACCAGAATATACTCACCTTGGGCTTGTTTGAAGCCGTGATTATAGCCTGCAATGCCGGTGTTGCTGTCTAAGAGAATTGGCTGCATCCAATCGCGCTGGGTTTCTAAGTACGCGCCTGTGCCATCATGTGAGTCATTGTCTACTGCAATAACTTCAATATCGGCTTGGGGACGTGCTGCCAGCAATTGATGCAAATGCTCGAGGGTGTAGCGGGTTTCGTGCAGGCGATTGTAATTCAGGAAAACGATACTTAACTTAGGTACGGAGGACATGGCGAAACCTATCAGTTTTTACATCGTTAAAAGGGGAGAACTGGCGCATCAGCTTCTTTAAAGGTGAAATTTTGCGGTATTGTAAATAAAATAGTGATTAAACACCAATCTTACACATCTGCGCTGGCTGTGCAAGTTTTCAGCCACAATTAAGTTTATAAGCTTATGCTAAAAAGCATAGTCTATTATTAATCCCTCACCGCGTTCATGCGCAAGGTTTAAAAATGCAGGAAATGAATGAGTATTTATTAGCGATTGTATGCAAACCCGCCCAAGAGGAACTGGTGATTGACTGGTTATTAGGTTGTGAAGGTTTAACGGGCTTTACTTCCATGTCGATTGATGGACATGGTGTCACGGGTTCACATTTAAGTTTGTCTGAGCAAGTGACAGGACGACAACACCGCCTGCTGTTTCAAATTCACGCACAACTGCCCTTGTTAAAAAATATTATCCAGGCTTTGAAGGAAGAGTTTGCAGACACGGGCTTACATTATTGGCTCACGCCTTTATTGGAAGCGGGGCATTTATAGAATCGATTTGGAATCTTACATTTTAAGCTAAGTTTACGAGGTTGTAGGTGCGAATTTATTCGCACCTACAATTGGTTCAGCCTCGCAAATTGAATTTGAGGGTCATGCTAAATAGGTCATGATATTTTCACCTCTTTTGAAAAATAGGGGGAGGAGAGTATCAAAGTCGGTTTAAAGAAGCCCCTAAATCCCCTAAAGGGGACTTTAAAGACAAAAATTTTTAGGTTTAGTCCCTTTTAGGGGGTTGGGGGCTTTCTTTAAAGCAACTTTGGAACTCTCCTCGACCCCTCCCCTTTAGGGGGCTAAAGATAAAGATTAAAACGCTTTGAAGTTCCCTTTAGGGAATTTAGGGGCTTCTTTAAACTGCGAACCTCCTAAGGGTATAAAACAGAGGGTTAACATTGCGTATTGCCTACAGTATTTTGCTTTATTTATTAATGCCTTTGGTGTGTTTACGCCTGTTGTGGCGTGGCAGACGTGCGCCCGCTTATTGGCAACGCTGGGGCGAACGCTTTGCTTTCACCTTGCCCAACATAGCCCCGCATGGCATTTGGATACACGCCGTTTCTGTCGGTGAGTTTCAAGCAGCTCAACCCTTAATCAAAGCTTTATTAACCCAATATCCCGAATTACCGATTTTAATCACCACCACCACGCCCACAGGCTCAGCGCGTGTGCAGGCGACATTTGCGGGACAAGTCAGTCACGTCTATTTGCCGTATGATTTACCCATCGCAATGCAGCGTTTTGTCAAAGCAGTGCAACCGCGTTTATTAATTCTGATGGAAACTGAATTGTGGGTAAATTTATTACATGTTTGCCAACAATATGAAATTCCTGTGATTTTAGCCAATGCACGCTTGTCTGCGCGTTCCGCAGCAGGCTATCAACGTGTGGTGAAACTCATTCGTCCCGCGCTGCAAAGTTTACACTGCATTGCGGTGCAAACTGAGGAAGAAGCCGCACGTTTCCAGCAATTGGGGGCGGCGGCTGAAATTTTAAAAGTGATAGGCAGTATTAAATTTGATTTAGAATTATCGCCCACACTGCAACAACAAGGGCTAGTTCTGCGCCAGCATTTTGGCGAGCGGGTGGTGTGGATTACCGCGAGCACGCATGCGGGCGAAGATGAAATTATTTTAGCGGCTTTTCAGCAAATCCGTGTCAAAGTCCCTCATTTATTATTAATTCTTGTGCCACGCCACCCAGAACGTTTTAATGCCGTGGCAAACCTTTGTAAACAAGGGGGTTTAAAATTTAAACGTCGTAGCTTGGGTGAAATTGCTGATTCAGAAACAGCGGTTTATTTGGGCGACACGATGGGCGAATTAATGCTGTTATTTGCCGCCTCAGATATTGCTTTTATGGGTGGAAGTTTAGTTCCCACGGGTGGACATAATTTATTAGAACCTGCTGCTTTGGGCTTACCTGTCATTTTTGGGGAACATATTTTCAATTTTAAAGAAATAAGTCAGCGTTTATTATCAGAACATGCCGCAGTTAAAGTGCATGATATGCAAGAATTAACTGAGCAAGTGTTGAACTATGCACAACAGCCAGAATTTCGCCAAGCAACAGGGGCGCGTGGTAAAGCTTTTGTGGAACAAAATCGGGGCGCATTACAGCGGCTTTTAAACTTGATTGCAGCCGTTATTTAAACTGCAATATTTCTGATATTTTTACGGCGATATAACATAATTTTCAAATTAAACGCATATTTATACAGGTATTTAACTTAATGCTAATATTTTCACGGTTTCCCTACTTTTTTATGAGTAGCTTATTATTTTTGGTCAGTTTTGGAATTTATTACCCCAGCTTAGAATATGATTTTTTATCATGGGATACCCGTGCTTATTTGATGGGCGTGCCGATGATTCAAGCCATTACTTGGGCGAATTTACACGAAATGATGACCAGTTTTTATATGGGAAACTGGCATCCATTAACGTGGTTTTCTTACGCACTGGATTATGCCATTTTTGGCTTAAATGCTTGGGGTTTTCATCTCACTAATTTACTGTGGCACAGCGCAAATACCGTTTTATTTTTTCTATTATCAATGCGTATTTTGAATTTACAGGGTGTTCGCGAACAAATAAGTATTTCACTTTCAGAATGGCAAATTTTTTGGATAGCAGCTTTAGCGGCATTTTGGTTTGGAATTCACCCACAACACATCGAATCTGTGGTGTGGATTGCAGAACGTAAGGATGTACTTTCTTTATTTTTTAGTTTGCTCACAATTTTCACTTATCTTAATTATGTGCAAACCCGACGCGGACGTGATTATTTTATAAGCTTTTTATGTTTTTGCTTGGCACTGATGGCAAAACCGATGGCAGTGACTTTACCTGTCATTTTGTTGTTGTTAGATATTTATCCGCTGCACAGAACGCAGTTTACGGCAAGCCTGAAACCTGAATCTTTAATCAAATTAGGGTTTGAGAAAATCCCTTTTTTCTTAGGCAGTGGGTTAAGTGCTTTCTTAACCCTGATGGCTCAACATCATGCTGAATTTATTGCATCTTTCGTACAAGTTAGCCTAGAACTGCGAATTGTGAATGCTTGCAATAGTCTCTTGTTGTATTTGTCAAAATTTTTGTTACCGCTGGGTTTATCACCATTTTATCCCTTAGATTTAAGTTTACTGAAAAATCCATTGGCATACGTGCCTATTTTTGCAATTGCCCTGATTAGCTTCCTAAGCTTCTATGCTTGGCGTAAAGGGGAATTTTATTGGTTAATCATTGGGTTATTTTACTTTATCAGCTTATTACCTGTATTGGGTTTAATTCAAGTGGGTTCACAGGCAGCGGCGGATCGCTATGCTTATTTCCCAACCTTGCCTTTTTATTTATTAATCGCAATTTTTGCAATCATCGGGCTGTGGCATCAGCAAAGGCTGTGGCGGCAGTTTACAGGGCTTGGAATCTTGCTGCTTAGCATAGGTTTTGGTTATATGACGGTGAAACAAAGTGAAATCTGGCGTAATGATTTGGTATTTTGGACGTATGTGCATAATTTTTCCCCAGCGCATTCACATCCGCAAGTCAGTCTGGGCAAGGTGTATTTAAAAATGGGGGATCGCGTGAAAACTTTGGAGCTGTGGGAATGTC
>Ga0209599_10001668_pt1 | contig 10102 bp, 8 predicted proteins | sample Shrwel_input2_FT_FD_187534 | JGI IMG/M metagenome (GOLD analysis project Ga0209599, IMG submission 187534) | Subsurface microbial communities from deep shales in Ohio, USA - Utica-3 well 1 S input2 FT (SPAdes) (version 2) ... | reverse complement strand
TACCGCTACGAGATCTGCGACGGCTATCCGCCGCCCTGGGAGGCGCGCTATTGCCTCGGCCTCGGCACCAAGACCGTCGACGTGAAGCTCATGCGGCAGGCCGCCAAGCTGCTGCTCGGCAAACATGACTTCTATGCCTTCGGCGCGAATCACGGCCAAGGCATGGAGAAGGAGAATCCGGTGAAGGAACTGCGTCGCCTCGACGTCCGTCGTCGCGGCAAGCGGATCACGATTGTCGCCGAAGGTAGCGGCTTCCTTTACAAGATGGTCCGCCGGCTCGTCGGCGGCCTCCTGCGCGTCGGCGAAGGCAAGATGCCGCCCGAGCGTCTCGTCGCCTACCGCAAGGAGCGCGTCATCACTTCCGAAGTCCCTACGGCCCCGGCCCGCGGTCTCTTCATGGAAAAGGTCTTCTTCGAGCCTGGTTCGCTGAAGAACCCGCGCGCCCTGCGCAGCCGGGACGACGCCGGCAGCTCAGAGTAAGTCTCCTCTATCAGTCCCAGTGGCCAGCGGTTTGGGATGGATGCCCCGCGCGGTCAGCCTTATGGCCTAGGCATGCGGCGATTCGCCCTACTCTGCCTGACGCTTTTCTGTTCCGGGGCGCTCTCCGCCCATCCGGAATGGAAAGAGGCGAACTGCCTCGGCGTCATCGATGAGTCCGGCCAGCTCACGCTCACGATCAAATTCGACGTGCCATCCTTCCTCGTCGGCCAGACGTCCAAGGATGCCCCCATCAAGGCCCTCGACGAACTGATGCTCACGCCGGGTCGGCTTGCGGCCTCGATCGAGCCTGCGAGAAAACGACTGCTGGACGGCCTCCGCCTCGAAGTCGATGGCCGGGATACGCCGGTCGTCCTCGTCACGTTTCCCACGGCGGAGACCATCGCGGCGACCTCGGCGAAACAAGGCGAGGCGGACCGCTACCCGGTGATGCTCAACGCGCGGCTGTCCGCGCAGATACCGCCTGACGCCGGCCAACTGAGGCTACGCTTCCCGCCCACGCTCGGCACGGTCTTCGTGAACCTGCGCAAAGGGATGGAATACCAGGTGGTCATGGCCGCCACGCCGGCCTTCCCGGCCGAACTGTCGCTGGGCGAAGCGCCCCGCGAATCCGCCGGCGAGACCGCTTGGACGCTTTTCCTCGACGGCTTCGGACATGTCCTGCCTGACGGCTGGGATCATTGCTTGTTCATGGTGGCGATGTTCCTGGGCGCCTCCTCCTTGGGGCAAGCCCTGCGCCGATCCTTGGTCTTCACCCTCGGCCATAGCGTCACGCTGACGGCCGTCGCCATGGGCTGGCTGGGTCAGCCCGGCCCCTGGATCGAGCCCTTCATCGCCCTGACCATCGGAGTCAGCGCATGGCTCGCCTTCCGAGGCCGGCTGCAGGAAGGCTCCGCGCTGATCCTGCCGGCGGTGTTCGGACTCGTACACGGCCTCGGCTTCGCCGCGGCCGTCGCCGACAATCTGGCCTCATGGTCGACGGGTGACATCGTCCTCATCCTCATCGGCTTCAACCTCGGCGTCGAAGCCGCGCAGGCTCTCGTCATCGGCACCGCGGCGACCCTCTTCTGGGCGGCGGCACGCGCCGACCTGCCCGACGCGAAACTACGCCGAGGGCTGAGCCTGGCGGTCGCGCTCATCGGCTTCGGGGTCTTCGTCTGGCGGCTGCTCGGCCTCGGCTGATCAGAGCCGGCCGACCGGACGCTTGCCCGCGTCGAGCCGCTTGCGTTCGCTTTCGGCGAAGGCCTGGAGGTCCTTGACCACTTCCGGATTGGCGCCCGCGAGATCTTCCTTTTCTCCCGGATCCTTCTCAAGGTCATAGAGCGAGAGACCGATCTCACGCTGATGGGTCTTGGCGGGGTAGCCGTCGCGCTCGGCGGGGATCATGTCGACATAGCTACGATAAGCATGCGGCAGGTGGAGCTTCCACTTCCCTTTGCGGACAGCCTCGAGGCGATCGCCGTAATAATAGGCGAACGAGTCCCGGGTCGTCGTCTTCTCGGCCTTGAGGACCGGCAGGAAGGAGACGCCGTCGATCTCGTTCTTCGGCGCGGCGGCCTGGGTCGCCGCCAGCAAGGTCGGGACGATATCGATGTTGGCGACGAGCGCGTTCGTCTCGGAGCCGGCCTTCACGACGCCGGGCCAGCGAACGATGAAGGGCACACGTACCCCGCCCTCAAACGTCGTGCCTTTGCCCTCGCGGAAAGGTCCGGCCGAGCCGGCATGGCGGCCGAAGTTCAGCCAAGGGCCGTTATCGCTCGTGAAGATCACGATCGTGTCCTGCTCTACCTTCTTCGCGCGAAGTTTGGCGAGGATGGCGCCGACGGCGTGATCGATGTCGGCCAAGGTGTCGGCGTAAGGCGTCGCGTGCTTGCCCTTGAAATCAGCCGATGCGCCGAGCGGGGTATGCGGCATCGAAGTCGGGACATAAAGGAAGAAAGGCTTATCCTTGCCCGCGTTGTCTTCGATGAAGCGTACCGCGCGCAGGCCCTGAGAAGCGGTCATCGCGTCCATGTCGACCCACCCGCGCGTATACCCCATCACATGCCCGTTCACGAGGCGCGGCAGGACCGGATACATCTTGCTGCGACTCTCGTCGCCCAACGCGTAGCCGCGCGGCCACATGTCATTGGAGTAAGGCGTGATCATCGACTCCTCGAAACCATGGGCCGGAGGAAGGAACTTCGGCGCATCCCCGAGATGCCACTTGCCGACGACTCCGGTGTGGTAGCCGGCCTGCTGCAAGAGCGTGCCCAAGGTCTGCTCATCATTGCTGAGGCCGATCTTGGAATTCGGACCAAGGGCCGTGCCGCCGAGGCCGAGACGATTGGGATAACATCCCGTCAGGAGAGCGACGCGCGACGAGGTGCAGACGGCCTGCGTGGCCAGGAAGTTGTTGAAGCGCACGCCTTCCTTGCGGAGCTGATCGATGTTAGGGGTGGGATTCTGCTTCGAACCATAGCACCCCAGATCGGCCCAGCCCATGTCATCGCACATGATCAGGACAATGTTGGGCCGGCCGGCGAGCAGGGTTGCGCACCAGAACAGGACCAAGGTTGGGGTAAACCTCATGGACCCAAACCATAGGGTGAATCCCCTACGTTCCAAGAACTAAAACAAGGGAACCTTGGTGCCTAAACCTTCAAACCCAACTCGGCGCACACGGCCGGGTGCTTGCGGGCCTTGTTGATGAACTCATCCACCCCGAAGTCGGCCACGATGAAGTCGCCGTAACGGAAGGACGGGCACTTGGACTGACCGGTCAAGGCGACCAGCTGGCGCATCTGGTGCATATCGGCGATGACGTCCCGGACGTCGAGTTTCACCCCTTGTTTGGCGAAGAACTCGAGGGCTTCGGTGCACCACGGACAACCGGGCTTGGTGTAGAAGATGGGTAGCGGCTGCGGCATGCCCGAAAACAAGCGAGCCGCGGGAGGTTTAGCAAGCGGAGAGGCCGAGGCACCCGAGACATTGACACCCGGTGGCGGCCTGCTGGAAATATGACATCCCCATGGAAACCATTCACGGCGCCCCGAGCTACACCCTGAAGACCGCCGAGGTCGAACTGGCCGTCACGCAGACCGCCGGGCACCTCGCCCCGGTGACCTTCCATCTGCCCGGTCTCAAGGCCAGCCCCTATTCCCTCTCGCCTTGGACGCCCACGCAGATCGATCAGAGCCTGCCGAACCTGCTGACCTATCTCCGCGGCGACTTCATGTGCCTGCCCTTCGGCGGCCAGCAGAAAGGCCCGCCCCATGGCGACACCGCCAACGCTCCCTGGCAGCTCGTCTCGTCTTCCGCGACCTCGCTTAAGCTCACACAGACCGGTACGGACACCGGCGCCACGGTCGCGAAGAACTTCACGCTCATCCCCGGCCACCACGCGATCTACTGGGAGCACATCATCACGCAGCTCGAGGGCCGCTGGAACTACGGCAACCATCCCGTGCTCGATCTTTCGAACGTTCCCGCCGGCGCCGCGCGCATCGCCACCAGCGCCTTCCGCTTCGGCTCCGTCTACGCCGGCGAATTCTCGAATCCTGCCGCCGGCGAATCCGGCGCGTTGAAGCCCTTCGCCGAATTCTCGTCGCTTAAGTCCGTCCCGATGAAGGATGGCTCGAGCACCGACCTCACGCACTACCCCGCGCGCGCCGGCAACGACGACCTGATCATGCTCGTCAACGTCCCCGCCACCGAAGCCCAGCCCTTCGCCTGGACCGCCGTGACCTTCCCGGGCTTCGTCTGGTTCTCGCTCAAGCACGTCGCCGACTTCCCCTCCACCCTGTTCTGGCTGTCCAATGGCGGCCGCCCTGGGCACCCCTGGGAGAAGCGCCACCTCGGCCGCCTCGGCCTCGAGGAAGTCTGCTCCCACTTCTGCGACGGCGTCGATGTCGCCCGCGAGGACCGACTAGCCGCCAAGGGCATCCCGACCAGCCGCCTATTCCGCAAAGACGAGCGCGTCCGCCTCCCCTTGATCCAGGCCGCCGCCGCCGTGCCCGCCGCTTTCGGCCAAGTCCAGAGCATCGTCCCCGCCGGCCCGGAGTCCGTCCGGATCACGGGCGAAAACGGCCAGGCCGTTACCTGCCCCATTAATTGGCAGTTTTTGAAGTCGTAAGTCGGCTTACTCAATTCTTGTCCCTGTCCAAGGAGTCGCCTAAATCCGACCTCCCCGACCCTCCTTTCACCCATACCATGTCCTCCCCCAAGATTGTCCAAGATCTCTCCACCAAGAAGAGCGGTGTCGCCTCTCTCGTGGAGAAGGAACTCGCCAAGACCGGCGGCCTGCTGCGTCTCGCCCCGTGCTGGGTGCCGCGCTCCTTCCTCCAGCCCGGCAAGCGCCTCAAGCTCCACCCGGATGACCTCTACGCCTTCGGCCTGAGCCGCGGCGGCATCGACGAACGCTGGTTCGCCTCCACGACCGAAGCCGCGAACGACAACCGCACGCCCGACGAGGGCCTGTCCTACGTCGTCATCGGCAACACCCGCTTCACCCTGCTGCAGGCCGTCAAGGAATGCGGCGCCGCCCTCATCGGCTCCAAGATCTGGAACAAGTACAAGAAGTGGCCGGTGTACTCCAAGTTCTTCGACAACATGGGCCCGATCCCGCACCACATGCACCAGAACGCCAAGCAGGCCAAGCTGCTCGGCCTCGAAGGCAAGCCGGAGTCCTACTACTTCCCGCCCCAGCACAACAACGTCGGCAACAACTTCCCGTACACCTTCATGGGCTTCGAGCCCGGCACGACCAAGGCGCAGGTGCGCGAGTGCATCGCCAACTGGCACAAGGGCGACAACAAGATCCTCGCCCTCTCGAAGGCCTACAAGCTCGAGCCCGGCACCGGCTGGCTCATCGACCCGTGCATCCTGCACGCTCCGGGCTCCCTCTGCACCTACGAACCCCAGTGGGGCTCCGACGTCTTCGGCATGTACCAGAACCTCGTCGAAGGCCGCGAAGTACCGTGGGCCCTCCTCGTCAAGGACATGCCCAAGTCCAAGCACCAGGACGTCGACTTCATCGTGGACCAGCTCGACTGGGACAAGAACGTCGACCCGAACTTCAAGGACAACCATTACCTCGAGCCCGTCGTCTCGGTCGAAGGCAAGGGCTACGTGGACAAGTGGATCGTCTACGGCAAGGTCGACAAGTTCCAGTACTTCACCGCGAAGGAGCTGACCGTCGAGCCGGGCGCCGAGTGCACCATCACCGACAACGGCGCCTATGGCCTGATCTGCGTCCAGGGTTCCGGCACGATCAACGGCGAAGTCCTCAATAGCCCGAAGCTAATCCGCTTCCATGAGCTCACCGAGGACGAATACTTCTGCACCGAAGCCGGCGCCAAGAAGGGCGTCACCTTCCGCAACACCTCCACCACCGAGCCGCTGGTCTGCCTGCGCTACTTCGGTCCGGAAGTGAACCCGGACGCCCCGGCGATGGGCGCCTACAAGAAGGCCAAGAAGAAGTAAGCCTCACCCCCTACCCCAACCCCCACGACCATGAAACTGCACAACGCCATGTGGCCCGGCCTCGTCGGCAAGGAGCCCAACACCGACCATCCGCCGATCGCCCTCGACCAGATGCTCGACATGACGGTCGCCGCGAACGTCGACGGCCACAAGTTCGACGGCGTCGACCTCTTCCTGTTCCACCCGCACACCGACCCGGACATCGCCCCCGACGCCCTCAAGGCGATGGCGGACAAGATCGCCGGCAAGGGCCTCAACGTCGGTTCCCTCGTGGCGCCGGTCTGGGGCGGCACCGTGGGCGACTCCGCCATGGGCTCGGACGAGCAGCAGAAGAAGTTCCTCCTCGCGATCGAGAAGGCCTGCCGCATCGCGCAGCAGTTGAACCAGCATGGCGTGCGCAAGTACGGCCTGATCCGCGTGGACTCCGCCGAGTTCGGCGTGGCCAAGTGGCGCGAGAACCCGACGGCCAACACGGCCCGCATCGTCGACACCTTCAAGAAGGCCGCGAAGATCGCCGCCGACCACGGTGAGCGCCTCGCTGCCGAAGGCGAAATCTGCTGGGCCGGCATGCACTCGTGGAAGGCCATGCTCGACACCCTCGAAGGCGTCGGCATGCCCAAGCACTTCGGCTTCCAGGCCGACCTCGCGCACACCTACCTCTACCTGATGGGCTACAACGAGCCCGAAGCCGCCCTGCTCAAGGAAGTCTACACCCAGGAGCAGTTCTGGCCCGCTTACCGCGAGATGGTCAGCAAGCTCCGTCCGTGGACCTACGACTTCCACGTCGCCCAGAACGACGGCACGGTCCATGGCACGGGTTCCCACGAGAAGACCGGTCGTCACTGCCAAGCCGACGACGCCAACGGCAAGCTCGACATCACGGCCTGCTCCAAGGTCTGGCTCGAAGGCGCCGCCGACCGCGGCATGAAGCACATCTGCTGGGATGGCTGCATGTTCCCGAACGCGACGCTCGAAAACCCGAAGACCTGGAACACCATCCTCTCCGCGATGGTGAAGGTGAAGAAGGCCCTCTAAGCGCTCCGCCTTTCCCCCATCCCCTCTCTCCCATCCCCTATCCCTCGTACTATGTCTAAACCCGTTCGCATCGGTCTCATCGGTTACGGCTTCATGGGCCGCACCCACTCCAACGCCTACTCCCAGGTCGGTCACTTCTTCCCCAAGGACAAGGTGACCGCCGGCCACCACATCGTCCGCCAAGCCGTCTGCGGCCGCGACGAAGCCAAGGTCAAGGACTTCGCTGAGAAGTGGGGCTACGCCTCCTACGAAACCGACTGGCGCAAGCTGGTCGCCCGCCCGGACATCGACGCCGTCGACATCTGCACCCCGAACGACTCGCACGCCGAGATCGCCTTGGAGTGCATCAAGCACGGCAAGATGATCCTCTGCGAAAAGCCCCTCGCCCTCAACGGCGAGCAGGGCGAGAAGATGGTCGCCGCCGTCGAGAAGTCGGGCCTCCCGAACCTCGTCTGGTACAACTACCGCTTCCTCCCGGCCGTGACGCTGGCCAAGAACATCGTCGCCGCTGGCGAGCTCGGTCGCGTGTTCCACTACCGCGCCAACTTCCTCCAGGATTGGACCATCTCGACCGACCTCCCGCAGGGTGGCGCCGGTCTCTGGCGTCTCGACGCCGCCGCCGCCGGTTCCGGCGTCACGGGCGACCTCCTCGCGCACTGCATCGACACGGCCCGCTGGATCAACGGTGAGATCACCGAGGTTTCCGCGATCACCGAGACGTTCATCAAGGAGCGCGTGCACACCGCCACGGGCAAGAAGCAGGCCGTCACCATCGACGACGCCGCCATCTTCCTCTGTCGCTTCGCCAACGGCTCGATCGCCCAGTTCGAATCCACGCGCTACGCCCGTGGCCACAAGGCGCTCTACACGTTCGAGATCAACGGCGAGAAAAAGTCCCTGCAGTGGGACCTCCATGACCTCAACCGCCTGAACTACTTCGACCACGCCGTCCCGGGCGACCGCCGCGGTTGGGCCAGCATCCACACGTCCGACGGCGACCATCCGTACGCCGGCAACTGGTGGGTCCCGGGTCTCTGCCTCGGTTACGAGCACTCCTTCACCCACGAGCTGGCTGAGTTCCTCAAGAGCCTCGACGACCCCAAGGCCCCCAAGGCCTACCCGGACTTCCGTCACGCCTTGGGCACCCAGTACGTCTGCGACGCGGTCCTCGAGTCCGCCCGCACGAAGCAGTGGGTCAAGGTCAAGCAGGCCTAAGTCACCCGACAGACCGAACAAGACCCCGGCACTTGCCGGGGTCTTTTTTTGGCCCGTTAGGAATGGCGTCAGGCGCTCTCCATGCGGTTCCGGCAGGACAGCCGAGCCCATCCCGCCCCCGGACCTCACTATCCTAGAGTCGGCCGAGTCCGCCGGCCGCCCGTGCCCGGCGGCCATAGGTCCATTCGAACAATGGGCCAGCCAGGAGGGTCGTGGCGACCGCCATGACGACCAACACGGAGAAGAGGACGGGGCCCACGAGGCCGGCCCGTAAGCCAACGTTCAAGAGGATCAACTCCATGAGCCCACGGGCATTCATGAGTGAAGCGACGCCTGCGGCTTCCACCGAGGGAAGGCCAGCCCAGCGTGCCGCGACCCAACAGGCTCCCCCTTTACCAAGGAGGGACACTAGGAGCACCAAGGCAAGCAGCCACAAAGCCGACGGAGCCAAAAGGAGATCCAACCGGGTATTCAGGCCAGAACTAGTGAAAAAGAACGGCAGCAGCCAGACCGCCACCCACGGTTCCATCGTGCTCAGGCGCCGGGTCATCTCACCACGAGGCAAGGCCAAGCCACACAAAAAGCCCCCAAAGACGGCGTGCATGCCGCACCAAGTGCTCAAGGCCGCAAACGCACCGAATGACGCCACGCAAGCAACCACCGCGGCGGGCGTCAGGGCTTGGCGACGTTCACACTCCGCGGCGACCCCTGCCAAGAGGCGCGGCACCAGGTAGCGAGCGGCGGCGATGATGAAGATGCCGCCAACCAGGCAACGGACGACGACGAGCGGAGACCCGGTGAAAGACGCGAGGACGACGGCAAGAATGACCCACGCGAACGCATCGCCGATGGCCCCTGCGGAGATGGCGACGGTCCCCATCGGCGAATCGGCCAAACCTTTGGAGCGGACAATCCAGACGAGCATCGGGAAGGCCGTCACCGAAAGGGCTGCCCCCAGGAAGAGAACCTGCTGGCCCAACGTTGCTTCGCCCGCGAACCATCCGGGGATATCCTGCGTCCACCACGCCAATGGGAAAGCCAAGCAGAACGGCACCAGCACGCCGGCGGCCGCGACCGCCAGGGTCAAGCGGCTCCGCCGACGAACTTGCGCCAGGTCGAAGTCCAAGCCGACGCAGAACAGATAACCGCCGACACCGAGTTCGGCCAACGACTTCAGGAGTTCGCGTGTCTCGAGAGGAAACAGCCAGAGCTGTTCAGCCGGCCAGACGGCCCCCAACAAGGACGGCCCCAGGAGTACGCCCGCGACCATCATGCCGACCACCGCAGGCTGCCCCAACCGCTCCGCGAGCCATCCAGCCACGCGACAAGCGAACAGGACCACGATGGCCTGCAGGCAAAGGGACAACAGGAGCGGGGGTACGCTCATGCACTTCTTCTAGAGATTTACCCTCAGCATGGAAAGGAAATGTGTACCGACCACTACTCCCGCCTGCCTCGGGTAGGGGCGTGGCTCTACCGCCCCTCATGTCTCGGGTAGGGTCAGCACTGCGTGCTGACCTAGTGCTGCCGCGTTAGCGGTTAGGGGCGTGGCTTTGCCGCGCCCTCCTATGGCGGAGTGCAAGGCGAAGCCTTGCCCCTACCCGCGGGCGGAGCCCGCGAAAGAGACAAAGGGCATAGCGAAGCGCCTGTCCGAACGGGGCCAGGCACCATCATGTGATCTCGATGAAGATAGACCCCAACTGGCGCGGCTAGGTTGGTACACAGTGCCAACCTAGCCCAAAACAAAAGGGCTAGCGGCATCGTCGATACCCCCAACCCCGACCATCGTTCCGCTTTAGGCTTACTTCTTGGCCGGCGCTGGCGAATAGAAGCGGTTCATGCGGTCGAGGATCGCATTGACGGCTTCCATACGGTTGATGACGCCGTTGTG
>Ga0209599_10001666_pt1 | contig 10104 bp, 9 predicted proteins | sample Shrwel_input2_FT_FD_187534 | JGI IMG/M metagenome (GOLD analysis project Ga0209599, IMG submission 187534) | Subsurface microbial communities from deep shales in Ohio, USA - Utica-3 well 1 S input2 FT (SPAdes) (version 2) ... | reverse complement strand
ATCAAGGGCTTGTTGTAGCTCTTGTTGAAGTTTTGGCGCGGATAAATCTTTAGGTAAAGCATCTATTTTGATGCTCCACGGCATACTGTAAAAGGCAATGCCTGATAGGGTGATTGGCTCTTTGGGAGTTGACGAGCAACTCATTAACACTAAACCAAATAAAGTTATGAATAAAATACGCATTATAACTGGCCTATTTTGCTCAAAGCATCTGCTAATTTATCTGCCCCTTCTATGGCTTTATTGTCAAAGATCATTAAATAACGATAAGCCGAACCTGCTTTACTTGCCCACGCTTTACCTAATTTGAGTTTATTGGCCGAATCGGAATTATCGCGGTCATCACCTTTTGTTTCGATGATTAACACACGCTCTGACTTCGTCTTTACGATAAAATCGGGATAATGATTAACAAATGCGCCATTAATACAAAAACCTTTGCCTTTACTCAAATTTCTATGCCACCAAAGGACATTATCTAACTGAGCAATATCGTTAATAATTCGATGCTCGAAGCTGTTTATGCTCTCTTCGGTGATATATAAACTTTTTGGAATATCAGGGGCTTTGCCTTTTGGCATAATCGTTGGCGGTAATATAAACATTGACTCAACGGTGATTTTTTCTATCTCAAGCCATTCATTAAATGTTTTATAAGCATGAGCATCTTGTAATGCGATAATTTTTTGTTTTATTTTTTTGACATAAGCCACATCACGCTCTAAACAATCTTTAATTTGCTCGTGTGTCATTTGAGCAATAATACGCTCAATATAACTTTTGACATCATTATCATCTAATGGATATAAATTGCCAATCAATTGAAATAATCTATCCGTTAAATTTAAAATCTGCCCTTCTTTATTTAACGACAAAATATAACTATTAAGTTTTTCGCGTACCACATAATCCATTTTAAACGGTTTAGGGGCATAATCATTATTACCGACTTGCTCTAAATCTACTTGATACATTTCGGTATCAATATGCTCAAAATTAATTTGTGCATCTAAATAAGCTAATTTAAAATCTTTTAATAACCAGTCTCTTTCTACTAACTGCATTTCGCTGCTTAAAAAACCATTGTTTGGCGTAGGCATAACAAATTGTGGTAGTTTTAGCGTTAACGCATCATCCCTAAATATCTCTTTAATGGCATATTTATTCACTTTAGCCTCTAATTCCGTAGGTAGCTGACTGTCTTGTATTTGATTGGCGATTGTTTGATAGTGCTGATTTTGGCTAATCGCTTGCTGCATTAACTGACTGACCGAAGCAAGTGTGATATTGGTAGCATCATCCATAACGGCTTGTGGCGATTCTGCCGAAGCTGTCTCATGCCCTACAACAAGCTCAGGGTGAACGAAAATACTCGCATTTTGCCAATCGGTTTGTATTTTTTGACAATCTAAATCATCAATTATATCAATGGCTTGTTCTATTGCCTCAAAATTAAAGGCAGGTTGTTGCGGTTTTGCCTCAATCAATGGCGCAATAACTGGCTCAATGTGACGATAATCTTTATCCGAAAATCCTGCTTTGTTGAGTGCTTTAACAATACTTTGCAGCGTATCCAAAAAACGATTAGAGGCGGTTAATACATAACTCATATTTAATAAGTCATGGCCATGTTGTTGCACATGCGGCATACGCAACACCCGACCCAAAATTTGCTCAACATCCACAGGTGACGATTTATCGGCTAACGAAGCCAACACATAAGCAAAGGGACAATCCCAACCTTCTTTAAGCGCGTTTACAGTAATAATATAGCGCACAGGACATTGGGGACTTAATAAGTCGATATTCTTTAACTCATTAATTTGTGCTGTTTTTATTTTAATTTGTTCGACGGGGACATTTACCGAGACAAGAAATTCTTTGATTTTTTCAAAAGTGGTATTATCGTCGGCAGTTTTTGCTTGTGCTTGAAATAAAATAATGGGGCGAATATATTTACCGCCGTCTTTTTGTTGTTGAATCGCGATATTTTCGAGTTGTTGCCTAAGAATTAAGGCCTCTTCGATGACTTTATGTTTATCTTGATGATTACTCACAATCACAGGTAATTTAACCATGTGCTGTTTTTTAAGCTGCATCGCGTCAACGTAACTAATAATATTACTGTTATTTTTGGGTGTGGCAGTTAAATCTAAAATAAAATTTGGATTGAGATTTTTAAGCATTTCGACAGATAAGACTGTTTCGGCATTATGGCTTTCATCAACAATAATGACAGGTTTTAAAGAGCGCATGACATTAATTAATGCAGACGCATCATATTCAGCAAGTAACTCATTTTGATGATTATTACTATTTAAAAATGAGGCTAAATAACCATTATCTTGATAAATTTTTCGGTCTTCTTTATTTTTGGCGCGTAAACTGTCAAAACTCATCACCACAATTGACAATTGCTCTTGTACGGTATCTAGCGAAAAATCCGCCGCCATGAGTAAATCATGTTTTTGATAGACTGCTACGCGGTGTCTAAAGTCGATATTTAATTGTTTGCGGTATGGATGTTCGGGATTGGCTAAAGCTTTGACGGTTTGTTCTAAAATACTTAACGAGGGGACTAACCACACCACAAATTGCGCTTGTTTGGGATTAGTTTTGGCAAAACAATCAAAAATAGTTTTAATAGCGTTAACGGCAATAAAAGTTTTGCCGCCTGCGGTGGGAACTTTAATACAAACGTGCGGTACATTAGCCACATTATTTTTATAGGGTGTTATATCAGAGATGTTTTTTTCTGCCCAATACTGTTTAAAGGCAACATCTAATAATTGGGTATTTTCTAAGACGGTTAAATACTCGTTTAAGTCGGCAATCACTCGTTGCTGATAATCTTTAAGTTCCATTATTGAGGCTCTTTTCCTGTTCTTTAGCGACATTTAAGGCACTTTCTGCCATTGCTTTTAAAGCTTCGCCTTCGATAATAACTGGCTGATTATCGACAGCGATAACCGCATATTGGCCTAATCGCCATTTTTTATCTAATACTTTAGCCATTGTTTGATTAAGCGAATTTAAGGCCGCTTGCGCTTTTGCTGAAGGTATTGGTTGAACATTCATAATCCTGCCTCTTTTAGCATATGCTGGTAAAGCTGCTCATTAATAATGGTACATATTTCGCCTTTTTGCTCAAAAATTAGCTGTAGTGCATCCACGCCATTCATAAAACAAAGCGTACCATCAACTGCTAAGCGAAAATCCGTCAATAAATTGCGTAAACTTCGGGCAAAGCGTCTTTCTATATCTTGTATAGGAATGTTATGTCCACCATGAGCCACACGTTCAGCAACTCGTTTTTTTGACAGCTCCATACTCGGTAACGCCAAGTAAACCAATTCAACTTGCCAACCTTCATTTTTTAGGCGTTGAATCAATTTAAGATAAGTTCGACCTGCCAACGTGGTTTCAAATGCAAAATCATGTTTTTGTTGAATATGCTGTTCCATTTCGTGCAAAAACAATTTACTGGCGGCTAATAATGGCTTTTCGGGGGCAAGTGGCGATAACCCTGCGGCGATTAAATCGGCATTGATAAAATGGCGGCAGTTGGCGACTTTCGGTAAATATTCTAGGGCAAAAGTCGTTTTTCCTGCACCGTTTGGCCCTGCAATAATCCAACATGTTGGCATTTGAGACCTCAAAACCTTGTTATATCTCTAGGAATCTTTTTAAAGCGAATGTTGTATTTTCGCATAAATTCGGGGCTTAACAGGCATTTATCGGCATAAACAATCAGGCTATTGGGTTTGTTTTTGCCAAATTGTAGCGTGCCTAAAAAGTCTATATCTAAGGTGGTAATACGCTCTTGCTCATAAAAAAACACCCATGCTACTTCGCGGTTTAAACCTAAAACGTAAGGGTTATAGGGGTTGTTGGGTGTGGTTTGTTGTGCGGTGGGAATGCCTTCGCTGTAGCTAATATAATCACGAATGGTATTTATGCCCACGACTTCGTTGAGGTTGTCGTTGTCTAAAAACAACGGTTGACCAATGGTGTAATAATCAAAACCACCGCCTAAACCTTTGACGGTTTTGTTGTCTTGACCATAACCGTTAATCACGCGGCGTACACGTTCGGCAGTGATGTTTTCGGCATAGTCCATCATTTCGATTAAGATAAATCGGCGATTACCATCGTCTTGAGCGTTAAGTTTTAACACAGCATGGGCAGTTGTGCCTGAACCTGCAAAAGAGTCGAGAATGATTGAATTTTTGTCGGTTGCTTGTTGCAAACAAAACTCTATTAGATCAACAGATTTTGGCGTAGGAAAAGATTTATCTTTAAAGATTTTCTTTAATTGTAAAGTTCCAGCTTCACTTGAGAACTCAGAGCCATGCCAAAATGATTTAGGTTTAATTCTTTTATTAACGCCATTATTACTTAAATAATCTTTTTGAAAAACATCAAATTCATTTCTAGTTTTAACCACTCTTATTTCAATTTCAGCAATTCTAGATAAAAAGGTCTCTTTACCCCATCTCCAAGTTCCATTTTCACCACTCGAAAGTTTGGGTAAAATCTCATAGCTATTTTCTAATTTTTCAAGAGAAATTGTATTTAATTCAAAGTTATAATAAATCGGATAAAATAAATTAGGTCTATCAACTTGCCTCGCATTACTGCCTCTTTTCCGTAGTCCTTGAAGTCTATATTTTCCTTTACTATCCTCTTCTTTATATTCATCCTGATATTCATCAGGCACAGGTACACCATTAGTAATAAAATTACCTTTGGTAAAAATCAATAAGCTTTCGTGTGCTGAAGCAATATATTTATCATCACTTCGCCCTTTAAAATTATTAACAACGGCTATATTGGCAATAAAATTACCTCCACTAAAAATCTCATCCATAATTAATTTTAAATTCGCTTGTTCATTATCATCAATACTCACAAAAATCACGCCATCATCAGCCAGTAGTTTATGCAGCAACTTCAAACGCGGATACATCATACACAACCACTTATCGTGGCGGCTTAAATCCTCACCCTCTTTACCCACCACCTGCCCTAACCATTTTTTAATTTTAGGGTCGTTGACATTATCGTTATACACCCAACCTTCATTACCTGTATTGTAAGGTGGGTCAATATAAATACACTTCACCTTACCTTCAAACTCAGGCAACAAACTTTTTAAGGCTTCTAAATTATCACCCTGAATAATCCGATTTTGAGTGGTGTTGCTAGACGAGTGATGATTGGCAGTAAACGTGTATTGTTTATTTAACACTCTAAAGGGAACATCGTGATGATGATTAACAACTTTGTCTTTTCCGACCCATGTTAAGGTTGGCATAGTGTTTCCTGAAAATACAACGGTAGGATGGGTAGAGGCACGAAACCCATCACCTTGATTTATATACAAATGATGGGGTTCCTACGTCAACCCATCCTACAAATGTTTTATTTTTGACATAGTGCGTCTAACTTAAACAAATCAAATGTTTCATTAGGGACTAACCCATCGGCTACTACACAACCATAATCATCAATTGGAATCGCCCCCAAAATATCCCCAATAATTTTAACCTGTGCTGCTATTGGATGTGGTTTACGAAGTGATAATTTAAGGTTATTCGCAGCATCATATTTTTTTTGCTCTAAAAACAATACAAAATCCAAGACTTCTGCTTGCTGATACTGCGGTAACAAATCAACGTGTTGTTGAATAATTTGTGCCAAGCTCATATTAATCTCCTAAACAGAAAATTATTCCATCCTCATTATAAAACAAAGGCGTGATAAATCACGCCTTTGGTTTGTTAACAACAGACTAATAGGACATCAACCACCAAAATCATCCAACATGATGTTTTCTTTATCAACACCCAAATCAAGGAGCATTTGAATAACCGCCGCATTCATCATCGGTGGGCCACACATATAAAACTCACAATCTTCGGGAGCTTGGTGATTTTTGAGGTAATTTTCAAACAAGACGTTATGAATAAACCCTGTATAACCTGTCCAATTATCTTCTGGTTGTGGCTCAGATAAGGCTAAATGCCATTCAAAATTTGGATTATCTTTGGCTAATTGGTCATATTCATCGGCATAAAACGTTTCACGCAATGAGCGCGCACCATACCAAAAGCTAATTTTACGCTTAGAATGTAAACGCTTTAATTGGTCAAATAAGTGTGAACGCATCGGTGCCATGCCTGCACCGCCACCAATAAACACCATTTCGGCATCAGTTTCACGCGCAAAAAACTCACCAAAAGGCCCAAACACCGTCACTTTGTCGCCTTTTTTGAGGTTAAATACCCAAGAAGACATTTTACCTGCGGGAATTTCGTGTAATTGACGCAATGGCGGCGTAGCAATCCGAATATTAAACTTTAATAAGCCTTTTTCGTCAGGATAGTTAGCCATCGAATAGGCACGAATAGTAGGCTCTGTGGTTTTGGCTTTTACATCAAATATCTTAAACTTTTCCCAGTCGGGACGATATTCTGGCTGAATATCAAAGTCTTTATAATCTGCTTCATACGCTGGGGCTTCGAGCTGCATATAACCACCTGCACGAAAATGTACATCTTCGCCCTCGGGCAGTTTAAGCACCAACTCTTTAATAAAAGTAGCTACGTTATCATTAGAGATAACTTCACATTCCCAACGCTTTACACCAAAAAACTCTTCATCTAATTCAATTTCGAGGTTTTGTTTAACGGCTAATTGACAGCCTAAACGCCAACCATCACGAATTTCACCTTTAGTAAAGTGCGGCTCTTCGGTGGGTAAAATATCGCCACCGCCTGCTTTTACTTTGACTTTACATTGGCCACACGTTCCGCCACCACCACAGGCAGAAGACAAAAACAATTTTTGTTCGGCCAAACATTGTAACAGTTTGCCGCCACTTGGCACTTCTAAACGTTTTTCTGGGTCGTGGTTAATATCAATCGTGACTGTGCCTTCGGAGACTAATTTGGAGCGTGCGGCTAAAATAAAAGCCACTAACACCAACACCGTCACCGTAAACATGACCATACTTAGGATGATAACTGCTTCTTGAGACATCTACCCTCTCCTTATAACTTAATGCCAGAGAAGGACATAAAGCCTAAAGCCATCAGTCCTGCCGAAATAAAGGTAATGCCTAAACCTTGTAAGCCTGCTGGCACATCGCTGTATTTGAGTTTTTCGCGCACAGCGGCAATCAACACAATCGCCAACGCCCAACCGCCACCAGACCCTAAGCCATACACCACACTTTCACTAAAGTTATAGTCACGTTGCTGCATAAACAATGCACCACCTAGTACGGCACAATTAACGGTAATTAATGGCAAATAAATACCTAGTGCATTGTAGAGTGAAGGAAGATATTTATCACACGCCATTTCAATCACTTGCACTAAAGCGGCGACAGTACAAATATAACTCATCAAACTTAAAAACGACAAATCGACAGTTGATGCGCCTTGCATACCTGTCCATTCTAACGCCCCTTCTTTGAGTAAATATTGCCACAATAAATTGTTAGCAGGTACGGTCAAGGTTTGAACAAAAACAACGGCAATACCCAAAGAAATCGCGGTTTGGATTTTTTTAGAGATTGCTAAAAAAGTACACATACCCAAAAAGAACGATAAAGCCATGTTTTCAATAAACACCGCTTTAGTAAATAAACTTAAATAATGTTCCATCTACTTGCTCCTTAATGATGAGTTTGTGCTTTGCTATGGGGAGCAATTTTAAATTCAGTCGTTTCTTGTTGGTCGGTTTTCCATGAGCGTAATGCCCAAATCACTAAACCAATCAAAAAGAAGGCTGAGGGCGGTAACAACAACAAACCATTAGGAATATACCAACCGCCATTATTCACGGTTTGCATGATGGTAAAACCAAACACTGTTCCCGAACCAAATAACTCACGGAAAAACGCCAACAACATTAATAAAGCTGAATAGCCTAAACCATTACCAAAGCCATCGACAAAACTAATCACAGGTGGATTTTTCATGGCAAAGGCTTCTAAGCGTCCCATAACAATACAGTTGGTAATAATCAAACCCACAAACACCGACATTTGTTTGGCAATTTCTGGCACAAAGGCTTGCAGTAATTGGTCAACAATAATCACTAAGGTTGCAACCACCACCATTTGTACAATAATACGAATCGAACTAGGAATGACATTACGAATCATACTAATAAAAAAGTTGGAAAATGCGGTGACTAAGGTTAAACCAATTGACATTGCCAACGCATTTTTCATCGTACTCGTAACTGCTAATGCCGAACAAATACCCAACACCTGAAAAATAACAGGGTTAGTATTTAAAATCGGGCCTAATAATATGTCTTTGGTACTTTGTTGTTCGGCCATGTTAAATACCCCCTTCGCGTACTTTGCTCAAGAATTTTTTATAGCCCAAGTCACCCATCCAAAATTGGACAAGATTAGTTACGCCATTACTGGTTAAGGTTGCGCCCGATAAACCGTCCACTTGATGAATAGCATCGGGTTTAGTTGGGTCAACATTACCTTTAATAACTTTAAAATGGGTTTGACTATCAGCACTGTAAACTTGTTTATCAATCCACAAGGCTTTCCATTTAGGATTATCAATTTCACCACCCAAACCCGGTGTTTCTGCATGTTCAACAAAGGTCACGCCCATGATGGTATTAGCATCATTTTTTAATACTAAATAACCATAAAGTGTTGACCATAAGGCATAACCCGATACAGGTAGCACCATTTTTTCGATTTTGCCTGCGGCATCACGTACCACATAAATATCGGCTTCTTTAGCACGGCGGCGTAAACCTGCAATATCTTGCTCGGCAGTTAATGCCATCGACAAACTGTTATTTTTAAGTGCTTTACGTTGGTCGTAGGGGTCATCAAGTTTGACTTCTCTAAATTCGCCTGTATCTAAATTAACTAAATAACGCTTAAATTTAGCAAACTCTTGATTAACTCGGGCTTTGTCACCCTCACCTTCGGGCAGAACTTGTGCTGCGGCCAAAATTTTACGTTGTTTTTCAAGTGCTTTATTTTCATCTTGAATTGGCTTTAATAAGGTAACGGTGGCTGCTAAGGCAATAGAGCAAACCACCGATAAAACACCTGCCACAACCAGTGTTTTGCCTGTAGATTCTTTAGACATTGCGTAATGCCCTCCGCTTGATATTGGCTTGCATAACAAAATAATCAATTAATGGCGCACATAAGTTAGCAAATAAAATAGCCAACATCATGCCTTCGGGGTAAGCAGGATTTACCACTCGAATCAATACCACCATCACACCAATAACAATACCAAACACTAAACGGCCTGTATTGGTCATGGCGGCTGATACAGGGTCGGTGGCCATAAAGACCATACCAAAAGCAAAGCCACCCAATACTAAATGCCAATGCCAAGGCACGGCAAACATAGGGTTGGTGTCTGAACCCACTTGATTAAAGATGAAAGACATGGTGGCCATACCAATCATGACACCAGCCATAATGCGCCAAGAGGCAACACGAGCAATTAACAATACCACCGCACCAATCAAAATGGCCGCGGTTGATGTTTCACCTACCGAACCTGGTATTGCACCAATAAAAGCATCCCACCATGTAATTGGCTGTAAGCCCGTTGCGGTCATGTGCTGCATACCTGCAATACCTGCCAACTTAGCTTGACCTAATGCCGTTGCACCCGAAAAACCATCAATACCTTGCTTCCATACTTCAGGACTTAAGGCTGTCCATACGGTATCACCTGACATATACGCAGGGTAAGCAAAAAACAGAAAAGCACGACCAGCTAAGGCAGGATTAATAAAGTTTTTACCTGTACCACCAAACACTTCTTTACCAATAACAACACCAAAACTAATACCTAACGCGACTTGCCACAAAGGCACAGTGGGTGGACAAACAAGGGCAAATAATACCGAGGTGACAAAAAAGCCTTCGTTGACTTCGTGGCCACGCTTCATGGCAAATAACACTTCCCAAAAGCCACCCACAATAAAGGTTACAGCATAAATGGGCACAAACCACGTTGCTCCATAAATCAGGCAATCCCACCACGAGTTAGCGTCAAATCCTGCCAACAAGGCAATCAGCCAATGCCG
>Ga0209599_10001665_pt1 | contig 10121 bp, 12 predicted proteins | sample Shrwel_input2_FT_FD_187534 | JGI IMG/M metagenome (GOLD analysis project Ga0209599, IMG submission 187534) | Subsurface microbial communities from deep shales in Ohio, USA - Utica-3 well 1 S input2 FT (SPAdes) (version 2) ... | reverse complement strand
CGATTTTTTGTTAGCATGTTCGACATGATGTGAACAGGTCACCCCATGATCAACCTTAAGCCGTCACGCAATTTTTTGGAAGACCTGCGTGATAACGAAATCGCGGCACTGTGGATGCTGATTGGCTCACGCCGTAGTTTTCGCTATGTGACGCCGACCGCACTGCAGTTTGTGTTGTTGGCGGTTTTTGCTGCGTTGGCGAATACCTTATTCAGTTGGTTGACCGCCGATGGGCAGGGTGCATTTAATTTACAAGGCTTGATCAGTTATCTGCTGTGGCCATTTATCGCGTTGATTACCGGTATTTTTTTGGCGCAGCGGCAAGGCTTGGGACGGCTGATGTTGGTTCCGGCGGTGCTGTGGCTGGCCGGTGATGTCAACATCGTATTGATTCAGACCATCTTGCAGTTTTTGGGACAGACGGGACGTTTGCCGGAGTGGAGCTACGGCACGATGGGCTCGCTGTTTGCGCTGCTGTTTATTTGGCAGACGCTGGCGGTGATGTGGATCTTTGCCCGTGAACTGCAGTGGCCGTGGTGGGAACGCGGGCTGATTTTTTGCCGGTACAGTGATGATCTTGGCGGTATGGCAAAGCGCGATGGACACGCAGCCGATCTGGAAGGTCAACGAACAAACCCCACGGCTGCCCGAAGCGGCGCTATACAGTCAGCCCCGATTGCTGGACGAAAAACTCAGCCAAATGCAGCAAGGCGTCGCCGGTCAAACCGACTGGTACTTTATGGCGGTCGGTGGTGCGGGCTATCAGGATGTGTTTCGCTTTGAAGTGGAGCAGACCCAGCGCCAGTTTGATACCCGCTTCGGCACGCTGGGTCGATCCATTGGATTGTTTAACCATCCTGCGACACAAGACAGTGCGCCGATGGCGACCAAAACCAGCATCGAGCGGAGTCTCGCACGCATTGGACAGCAGATGAATCCCGACGAGGATGTGTTATTTTTATTCATGACCTCGCACGGTTTGCCCAATGTGTTTGAGCTGTCGAATGAACCGATTCAGATGGACTCCATTGACCCGCAGTGGCTACGGCAAGCGCTGGATCGGGCAGGGATTCGCTGGCGCGTGCTGGTGATGTCAGCCTGTTATTCGGGCAGTTTTATTGACGCGTTACAGTCACCCGATACGATTGTGATTACTGCCTCGGCTGCCGATAAGACCTCGTTTGGCTGTAGTAATCAGCCAGAATTTACTTATTTTGGTCGGGCGTTTTTTGCCGAAGCGATGCGCAACGAAAGCTCGATTCCAGCAGCGTTTGATATTTCCGCCGTCAGAGGCTGCGCTGCCGATGGCGCAGACCAGTATTCTCGAGAGTGGTCTTTCTGATCGTCGTATCACTGACAGTGTGCAAACTGTCGAGCAAGGAGCGTTACCATGAGTATCAACAACACAAAAAGCAATACCATCATGAAAACCCGTGCCGCGATTGCATGGCAAGCCGGTCAGCCACTGACGATCCATGAAGTCGATCTGGCCGCGCCGCGTGCCGGTGAAGTGCTGGTCGAGATTAAAGCGACTGGCATCTGTCATACCGATTATTACACCTTGTCGGGTGCTGATCCTGAAGGCCGGTTTCCGGCGATTTTAGGCCATGAAGGGGCGGGCGTGGTGCTGGCAGTCGGCGAAGGCGTGAAAAGCCTGAAAGCCGGTGATCATGTGATTCCGCTCTACACGCCAGAATGCCGTCAGTGTAAGTTTTGTCTATCGCAAAAAACCAACCTGTGCCAAGCGATTCGCACGACACAAGGTCAGGGCTTGATGCCAGATGGCACGTCGCGCTTTAGCTTAGATGGTCAGCCGATTTTGCACTACATGGGCACCTCGACCTTTGCCAATCACATCGTGGTGCCCGAGATTGCACTGGCCAAAATTCGCGAAGATGCGCCATTTGATAAAGTCTGCTATATCGGCTGCGGCGTGACCACTGGCGTGGGTGCGGTGTTGTTTACCGCCAAAGTCGAAGCCGGTGCAAACGTGGTGGTATTTGGTTTGGGCGGCATTGGTCTAAACGTGATTCAGGGCGCGAAGATGGTCGGCGCGGGCAAGATCATCGGCGTGGACATCAACCCAGAACGGCAGGCGATGGCGCGTAAGTTTGGCATGACGCACTTTATCAATCCGCGTGAAGTCGAAAACGTGGTCGATGCAATCATCCAACTGACCGACGGCGGCGCGGATTATTCGTTTGAATGCGTCGGCAATGTCGAGCTGATGCGGCAGTCGCTGGAATGCTGCCATAAAGGTTGGGGTCGCTCGATCATCATCGGCGTGGCCGAAGCGGGCAAAGAAATCAGCACACGGCCATTTCAATTGGTGACAGGGCGCAAGTGGGAAGGCTCGGCGTTTGGTGGGGCGCGTGGTCGCACCGATGTACCCAAAATCGTCGATTGGTATATGGAAGGTAAGCTGAATATTGATGACTTGATCACCCATCACCTGACGCTAGATGAGATCAATAAAGGCTTCGATCTGATGAAAGCCGGTGAATCGATTCGGTCGGTGGTGGTGTACTGACCATGCAAAACATTGGTATGAGTCAGATCGGTAGCAATCGTTGTTTTGGTGGTGAGCAGCGCTTTTATCAGCACACCGCAAGCTCAACGCAGTGTGAGATGAAATTCGGGGTGTATCTGCCGCCACAAGCCTTGGCAGGCCAAGCGTGCCCAGCTTTGATCTATCTGGCGGGGCTGACCTGCACCGAAGAAACCTTTCCGATTAAAGCCCATGCGCAACAGCTTGCTGCTGAGTTGGGCGTGATTTTGATTTCGCCTGATACCAGTCCACGTGGCGATGACGTGGCGAAAGGCGATCACTGGGATATTGGGCTGGGTGCAGGTTTTTATCTGAATGCGACTGAAGCGCCTTGGGCGCGGCATTACCAGATGGAAACCTATATCACCGAAGAGCTATATGGCTTGATTGAGCAGCAGTTTGCACCGACGCGGATTAGTCTGATGGGGCATTCGATGGGTGGGCATGGGGCGTTGACGTTGGCTTTCCGGCATCCTGATAAGTTTGCGTCGGTGTCGGCGATTGCACCGATTGCTGCGCCAGTCGATGTACCGTGGGGTCAAAAGGTGTTTGCGGCGTATTTGGGCGCGGATCAACAGGCCCATTCACAGGGATGGTCTGCGCATGATGCGACGCGTTTGATTCGGGCAAAAGGCGCGAAGTTTGCGCAGATTCTGGTCGATCAAGGTATGAGCGATCAGTTTTTAAATCAGTTGCTACCGGATCAGTTGGAGGCGGCGTGTGCAGCGGTGGGGCAGCCGCTGACCTTGCGGCGGCATAATGGCTATGATCATGGCTATTACTTTATCCAAAGCGTGATCGGTGAGCATTTACGGTTTCATGTGGCATAGAAGGACTATGCCATCCCGTTACTTGATTTTTTAAACTGCCATTTTTAAAAGGAATGTCGTCAAATGTCTACGCCAGCACAAAATTTGACAGATGCTTATCGCTGCTGCGATCCAGATCAGCCGCTAGAGCCTTCAGATTCGCGTTACTTAGATTTGTCGGATGTTCGTGGTCTTAAACTGTTGGCTTCCACGATTCGTCGTAACTTGGATCGACGGTCTGATGATGCGATTGGCTTTGAAAAGTATTTGGTGAGCGGCCATCGCGGTTGTGGTAAGTCAACTGAGCTATTGCGTCTAAAAGCTGAGCTTGAACGTTATAGTTATAAGGTGGTGTATTTTGATATTGAAGCCCAGTTGGATTTGGCCGATGTCAGCTATATTGATGTATTACTGACGATAGCCAAAGAAATCGAGGGGCAGTTACGTCAAGCCAATATCTACATCAACCCACAGTTATTGGAAAGTCTTGCTAATTGGTTCGTTGAACGGATCGAGGAGAAAGAGCAAAAAACGCTATTAGAAGGTACGGCTAGAAGCGAAGCAGAACTGGGCGGTGGCGTGCCACTGTTGGCAAAATTACTGGGTAAGTTGACGGGTGAAATTAAATACGGCAGCACGTCGCGGGTGCAAACCCGTCAGGTGTTAGAGCGAGATATTGCTGCTTTTATCCAGCAACTCAACCTACTGCTGATTGATGCGCGCAACCAAATTCAAAGAAGTGGCTTTAAAGATTTGGTCGTCATCGTCGATGGTTTAGAAAAAATCCATTTTAGAGAGTTGAGTCAAGGCAACAACTCACACACCGATATTTTTGTGCATCATGCCGAACAACTGAAAGCACCATGTTGTCACATCGTCTACACCACCCCAATCTCATTGGCCTATAACACCAATTTAGGCAATGATTTTGATGATGTGATCATCGTGCCGATGGTTAAAGTCATGAATCCAGACGGCTTGCAACGCTTGCGCGAGTTGATGGCGTTGAGGATTGATATTCACGCAGTGTTTGATCATCCTGACCTGTTGGATGCGTTGATTTTGCACAGTGGTGGCGTAATGCGGGATTTAATGCGCTTGGTACGCATGTCGACCGATACCGATGACGCAAAAATTGGTCAGGCAGAAGTCACCTATGCCAAAGCCAGTTTGTCACAAGAATATGACCGCACCATTCATGCTGATGAAATTGAATTGATTAAAACGGTTGATCAGGAAAAACGGGTCAGTGGCGATAACACTTTTGGGCGGCTGCTGTTTAATCGGGTGGTGCTGGAATATCGTAATGGTGAGCGCTGGGCGGCAGTCCATCCCGCAGTCTTGACGATAGCATGGGTTCAGCAGCGTTTGCATCCAGCTTCAGCAGGTGCGGCAAATGGAGCAACTTGAACAATATCCTGATTTGGTACGGTTACGCCGCACACTGAAACGCAGTGAAGGGATGTTTTCGTTGTTTTTTGCCGAGTGCAATCTGCCACTGATTCGGCAACAACTAATTGCAAGTTTGCAGGAAGATTTTCGACTGTGTGTGATTGATCTTGCTGCGCTGGATCAGTCATCTTTGGCAATTGATCAGGTGTTGCATCACGCCTTGCAACAACAGCCAGATGCTGAGGTATTGTGTGTCTTCGGGTTGGAGCATTTACTGCCTGTTTTGAAGCGGGATGAGCTGCTGGATACGGTGCGCCAAATGAATTGGCGGCGCAATCAATACCGTGATTTGGCACGTCCGCTGGTGCTGTGGTTGCCCAGCTTTGCCCTGCGACTGTTGTCAGAGCAAGCCCCCGATTTTTATGACTGGTATAGTGGGGTGTATCGCTTTGCTGCGGTTGTGGATGACCAGCAAGCAGCTTTGCAACAGTTTCAACAGGATTTTACCAGTCCAACAGGTGTGCCTGCGTATCAACGGCAAGCAGCGCTAGAGATTCGCCAACAGGTGCAGCAGATAAAAGGGTTGCTTGCGGAAAGCCATCGCCCACAAGATCAAGCCTATTTGACCAATCAGCTTGCTACGTTGTTGCAGTCGCAAGGCGACTACGTGACAGCACAGGCGTATCTGCAACAATCGCTCAAGATTTGTGAAGAAATTGGTGATCGTGTGGGGATGGGAGTAACGCTGAGTAACCTATCACAGATTTATGATGCCCAAGGCGACTACGCGACAGCACTGGCGTATCTGCAAAAATCTCTGAAGATTGCTGAAGAAATTGGCGATCAAGGGGGCATGGGTGCAACACTGAATAACCTATCACAGATTTATGATGCCCAAGGCGACTACACGACAGCACAGGCGTATCTGCAACAATCGCTCAAGATTCGTGAAGAAATCGGTGATCGTGCAGGGATGGGTACAACGCTGAATAACCTTGCAAAAACTGCACATGCGCAAGGCGACTACATGACAGCACTGGCGTATCTGCAACAATCGCTGGAGATTACTGAAGAAATTGGTGATCGTGCGGGTATGGGTAGAGCCTTGTTTAACTTGGGCATGCTCTCTATGCGGCAACATGCAATAGAGCCTGCTTTGCGTTATTTTGCTCAGGCCAAGCAGATCGCACTGTCCACGCAGGCATTTGAGCTACTCACTGCGCTACAAAACTTAGAAAAACAACTTGAGTTACCCGCCGATTGGTCAGAAAAATGGCTGCAAACAGATCAATAGCATCATGATTTGGTTGTGACAGGTGTGTTGTGACAGCCCAAACGGCACAAGTCTTGCTTACCTAATCCCACCAAGTCCATTGTTTTCGCGCCTATTTCGGCGATGATCGGGTTAGTATCGACCAGCAGATTTTTTTGAATGACAGACCCTATGCAGATCTATACCCAACGCCTAACCCATCCGCCAGCGGCAGACACGTCCAAACCGCTACTCAGCATTGCGCTGAGTTTTGATACCCGCCAAAAAAGCCGTTTTCGTGCCACGCTCGCCACTGGCGAGGACATCGGCGTCGATCTACCGCGCACCGGCGTACTGCGTGGCGGCCACTATATCGCTACCGCTGACGGACAGGTACTACAAATTTTGGCCGCACCACAAGCCTTGATGCAAGCGACTGCCGCACAAGCATTTGACCTGCTCAAAGCCGCCTATCACCTCGGCAACCGCCATGTGCCGCTGATGCTCACGCCAGACGCGTTATATTTTGAACCGGATCATGTACTGGCCGATATGCTGCGCGGACTTGGCCTACAGGTCGCCGACGTGTTGCATCCGTTTGAGCCTGAAAGCGGCGCATACGCACAACACCAACACGAAACTCGACTACGGCCACTGCATGCCCATGGACACTAAGACTGCACACGGCAGCACACACGACAACGCAGGACAGCAAACGCCCAATCCCATCGCAGCGGCGGGTTTACTGCGCTTGCTGATGCTGTCCTCGACCGCGCTGCCCATCGGTGCGTATTGCTACTCGCAAGGGGTCGAAACCGCGATTGAGCGCGGCATCATTTGGCACGAAGCCAGTGCGTTGGCATATTTTGAGGACGTGCTGGAATTGGTGCTGGCGCGTTATGAATTGCCGATGCTGGCAAAAATGATTGCTGCTGCATCGAGTGAAAAAACCAACCAAAGCGAATTTTTGGCGCTGGCCGAGCGCTATCGTGCCAGTCGTGAAAGCCGTGAACTGTTGGCCGAAACCCAGCAACTGGGGTTTTCATTGAATGCATGGATTCGCGATGTGTTAAAACAACCCGTAACCGTCGATGCCAAATTGGGTTTTTTGCCCGTCTATGCACAACTGGCCGCCCGTTTACAGTTGCCGGTCGCGGATTGTTTGACCGCATATGCATTTGCCCTGCTGGAAAATCAGGTGCTTGCTGTGGTCAAAACCGTGCCACTCGGCCAGATGAGCGGGCAGCGCGTGTTATGGGCGCTACATGCGCAGATCCCCGCCGCAGTGCAAAGCGCCTTGCAGATCAGTCAGGACAGCGCTTCACCGACTGCACGGCAGCCAAGTAACAGCTTGCCGAATTTGGCGATGTTATCGATGCAGCATGAATCGCAGTATTCGCGCTTGTTTCGATCGTGACATGATTTTTTATGGATTGTTCGTGGGTTTGAAATTTTGATTTTTGGACAAAAAAGGAAGCATAATGAGTGAGCGTTCTCCGTTACGGGTCGGCATTGGTGGCCCTGTCGGTTCGGGTAAAACCGCATTGACCCTGAATCTGTGTCAGGCGTTGCGTGACCGCTATAACATGGCGGTGGTAACCAATGATATTTATACCAAAGAAGACGCCAATTTTTTGACCCGCAATCAAGCGATGTCACCGGATCGGATCGTGGGCGTGGAAACCGGCGGCTGTCCGCATACCGCGATTCGTGAGGATGCCTCGATCAATCTGGCGGCGATTGCCGATCTAAATGAAAAATTTGCCGGTCTTGAGCTGATTTTGGTCGAGAGTGGCGGTGATAACTTGGCAGCGACTTTTAGCCCTGAGTTGTCCGATTTGACCTTGTATGTGATCGACGTGGCGGCGGGTGAAAAAATCCCGCGCAAAGGCGGCCCTGGCATCACCAAATCTGATCTGCTGATCATCAATAAAACCGACCTTGCACCGATGGTGGGTGCGTCATTAGAAGTCATGGCGCAAGATGCCAAGCGCATGCGCGGTGAACGGCCATTTTTGTTTAGTAACATGAAAACCGGCGATGGTCTGAGCGAGATTATTGCGTTTATCGAAAAACAAGGTTTGCTGAATCACACTTAAGCAGAGGGTATGCACATGAAATTGATGCTGTTATTGCTGGCCGGTCTGACCTCAAATGCCGTATTTGCGCATGCAGGATATGAACATCATAGCTCGGCATTGTTGTCGGGTTTGCTACATCCGTTTTCTGGTCTAGATCATTTATTGCTCGCGCTGGGTTTGGGGCTGTTGCTGGTGCGTAGTGCGCAGTTTGCCCGCGGACTGCCGTCGGCGGCGGGGTTGGGTTTTGTGGGTTTAGCGCTGTCATTGCTGGTGGGGTTTGGTTTGGGCGTGCAGGATCTGCTGCCGGTTAGCTTGACCGAATACGGGATTGTCGCGTCGTTGCTGGCGTTGGCGATTGCGCTTTGGGTTAAACAGCGTGTCGTTGCGTTGGCGGGCTTGAGCCTGCTTGAGCCTGTTGGGACTATTTCACGGTGTGGCGCACGGTTTAGAAGTGCCTGTAGGTCAGTCTGCGGGGCTGTTTTTGGCAGGCATGTTGGTCAGTATGTTGGGATTGTATGCCATCGGTTTGTTGGTCGGTAAAGCGGTGCAGCACTGGGCAAATCAAGGCTCAACCATCGCGGCGCGTGTACTGGCCATGGTAACGGTGGGTGCAGTAATGCTAGGCTAAAATATTGGGTGAGGATGCTAGACGGAATTGAATCCCCTATTGTGGTCTATGCATTTTTACGCTGGTTTGTCACACTCTGTGTGCAGGTTCCTATTTTAAAGTTGAGTCTCTATGAGTCATTTTGGTACAGATGGTATTCGTGGCAGGTTCGGGGTAGCTCCGATCACCCCTGAATTTGCACTACATTTGGGCTATGCTGCCGGTCGCGTACTCAGTGAGCGTTGTACCAAACCACTGGTTGTGATTGGTAAAGATACTGCAGGTTCCTATTTTAAAGTTGAGTCTCTATGAGTCATTTTGGTACAGATGGTATTCGTGGCAGGTTCGGGGTAGCTCCGATCACCCCTGAATTTGCACTACATTTAGGCTATGCTGCCGGTCGCGTACTCAGTGAGCGTTGCACCAAACCACTGGTTGTGATTGGTAAAGACACTCGCCTTTCGGGTTATGTGTTAGAAGCGGCATTGCAATCGGGCTTAAACGCTGCAGGCGTGGATGTGCGGTTGCTGGGGCCTCTGCCAACCCCTGCGATTGCGCACATGACGCGAGCATTTCACGCCGATGCGGGCGTAGTGATTTCGGCCTCGCATAATCCTTACTTTGATAATGGGATTAAGTTTTTTTCAGGAGCTGGCAAAAAACTCTCGAACGAATTACAAGATGCGATCAGCCAACAACTCGAACAGCCTATTGTGATTGATCAACCGGATCAGCTGGGTAAAAGTGTCCGAGTGAATGATGCGGTTGGGCGCTATATCGAATTTTGTAAGTCGAGTTTTCCGTACCACCTCAGTTTGCGTGGTCTTAAAATCGTGATCGACTGCGCTAATGGTGCGGGGTATATGGCAGCACCTGCCGCGCTGCGGGAGCTAGGTGCGTCAGTGACGGTGATTCACAACACCCCTGATGGCCGTAATATCAATGAGGGTTGTGGCTCTACACACCCTGAGTCACTGCAACAAGCTGTGCTTGAGCAGCAGGCTGATTTGGGCATTGCTCTAGATGGGGATGCTGACCGTGTGGTGATGGTCGATCACTTGGGTAATTTGGTCGATGGCGATGCGATTTTATATATTTTGGCGACCAAACGTCGTGAGCCTGCGCAAGGCGTGATCGGTACGCTGATGAGTAACATGGGCTTGGAATTGGCACTACAGGCGCAAAATATCACGTTTTTGCGTGCCAAAGTCGGTGACCGTTATGTGATGGCCGACTTGGAAGCCAATGGCTGGCTGCTTGGCGGTGAGCCGTCGGGGCATATTTTGTGCTTGGATAAAAGCACCACCGGTGATGCGATTATCGCAGGCTTGCAAGTGTTGGCGGCGATGGTTGAGCAGGGCAAAAGCTTGCATGAGTTGGTGTCTGGTTTTGACGTATTGCCGCAGACGCTGGTCAATGTACGCTTAAAACA
>Ga0209599_10001661_pt1 | contig 10147 bp, 8 predicted proteins | sample Shrwel_input2_FT_FD_187534 | JGI IMG/M metagenome (GOLD analysis project Ga0209599, IMG submission 187534) | Subsurface microbial communities from deep shales in Ohio, USA - Utica-3 well 1 S input2 FT (SPAdes) (version 2) ... | reverse complement strand
AGCGTCAACACTGAAATCATTATTGATCATCTTAAACGTCTGCCTGTAACCAAATACGAGGATATAGTGTTCACAGGGAGCGACATCCAAAGCATTAAATACGGATACGACAGCCCGCAGGTTAGCGTGTTGTCTCATACCAATTTTGTAGGTGCTAATGGCAAGCCCGCGCCTGCGCCTGCATGGGATATGGGAAAGCAAGCTTTCGTTTCTGAGACTAAAGTTTTTGGGGTGCTGTCCGTCAAATATGAAACGGAATATGAGGTGTTCGCAATTCAATATGATTTACCCCGCCCTTTAACTACCGCAAATAAACTCGCTTTTTTCTACGGGGCGGGCTTAAAAGATTTAGCTCCTGCTCAAGTTATTGTGCAACGCGGTGGTCAAGGCAGCCTTATCAAATTGCCGCAAAAAATCGAGCCAAGTGCGGCGACGTGGGAATCGACGGGCTATAACACGCAACGTTCAGAAGACCCATCACGACGCAAATTTGAGACCAAACGGATTACAGGGACTGGCGGGGCTTATGTCGATGTTGCCATTCCCACGGAACTATCGTTTGTCGATGGTATGGGCAAAGCAATGACTCTTAAAATGCCTGACATTACAGGGATAGGTTCATGAGTGAGTCATATTATTTAGGGATGTGGGTGCATGTGATTAATGTTCACTGGGGCAACGAGCGATTTTTGAGTTCCGATGAATATGATACCGAGCAAACAGATTTTTCGGAATTGGACTACAACCTAATAGATATGGGTGGTGAATGGGTCTGGGTAACAGATCACGATACATCTTACGGCGGCATGTTTGTTCCAGACCGCAAAGTCTGGAATGCTTACCCCCCGATGCGACAAAATAAAATCCCTTACAACGGGACAATCAAAACCCTTATTTATCCTTATGGCGCAAACGGCGAACAGCCCATTACCTATGATGCGAATTATGCCATTAGTGACGTTTCAAAATTGGGCGACGGTCAATATATAGGTATGCCGCTGCATTTGTTGCGCACAAAATCTGGCTTCATCGGGGGCGCAGATTCGCAAGGTAAAGGTTTAACAGAGCCTTTCTTCAATCCTGTTATTTATATTGCGAAAGGGGCGGTACGGATTGAAGGTGAAGAAACCACCAGTGAGGATATTTACCAGTATAAGGATTGGGACGCGCCAAAATTGGTGGTGGCAGATGTCACCGTCTCAATCTTAGGTAGCAACCCCACACCTATATATATGTTCGATGGCTATGAAACGATGCTCGCCTACAACGGCAAAGGCGACTGTCCAAGCGATAAACCCTTAACTTACACCCCGATGTTTAACATCAGCGGTATCCTGCTGTCGTTTGGCGCAGCCGCGTGCATAGAACAACCTGTATATAGCAGTTCAACTGACTTGGTTATCACTGCCATGACAATCCGCAAACAAGAGGTAACTCCACATGATTACACCTGATAACACAGGCAAGTTCGGCGCATCCCTCCTGACAAAATTTAAGGAGCTAATTGAAACAGGTGTATTGAAATTGATGGCAGGCAATCCTAATGCGCCCGCCGCAACAATCGAGTCTGCTCAACCCTTGGCAACGCTTCCCGTGACTTCGCTTAAATTAGAGGTTGCGAATGGTCAGCTACGCATGGCAACGGCAACAGATACAACAAAAACACCAAAATTCACCGTATTGCAGCCCGGCACAATCACATGGTTCATGCTTGACTGTCGCCAACTCGATATTCCACGCGCCCCAAACAACGGCTATATCAAAGGTGACGTGTCATTCACTGGCAGTTCGTCCGTGTTACGCGAAGCCGCCGAACTGCAACTCAATACCTTATTAATTAGTGCAGGCGATGGCGGGGCATTAAGCGAAATCACGCCAGTTCAATTCAGCATCCGATTGGGATAAATAATCATGCCAGATATTTCAAATCTTAAATTCAAATTGTCGGGCGGGGCAAGCAACACCAACCCCGCGAACAGTTTAGGTGGTGCAATTTCGAGCGCGATCATCCCGCCGCAAACAACCACCGTCGCCAGTAACACCACGGGCTTAAGCGTAACTTATGCGCATAGCAACCCGCTGGGAAGTGGCACGTTGCATTATTACGCCCCGATTGCGGGTGTTTCTGCGAAACCACAAATTGCAACATTGACAATCACCACCACCAATAATCCCGCTGGTAGCGCAGCCAATATGCTTAAGGATAATGGTAGTGGTGCTATCCAAGTCACCGTTTCGACGGGGAGCAAATCTTATACTTCGCCCACATCATCATTCGCGTCACCCCCAACGATTGACGCAACAATTGCAGACTTAGCCAGTAAGATTAATGCGGATAGCACGGCAATCGTTACAGCAACTGCTAACAGCAATATATTAACCCTAACCGCGAAGGCAAGTAATACCGCATACACTTTAGGTTTATCATTAACTAGCTCAACACCGCCCACGCCAACTTACTCAACCACCACTATTAGCAATGGATACAGCAATATCTTTACCAATAGTTACGGGACAACAACTTGCACTTTTGTGACCACTCAAGCCGCCGCCGCTGCGGTTGCAGGCGACTCGCAATCTTATCTGTCTTGGCAACCTTCGGGCGATGCGGATGGTTCTAAAGTTCCCGTGGTCATCAGTACCGCCTACGCTTTAGCCGCCGCCAGCACAGGCACATTACTGGTTTCAACACCCGCCACCTTACCCACGACGGACGCTAATATCTCCGTCACGATTGCCATACCTTATGGCAGTTTGTTTGACGATATTCAGGGGATTGAGAGTTTACAGGGCAACACGGATTATCGATGTTTCTACTTACGCAACGATGACAGTAGTGCACACGCCGACATTAAACTGTGGTGTTCACAGCAACCCGTGGGCGATGATGTTGTCCAATTGGGATTAGATGCGGCGGGCATTAACGGCACTGCTGCCACAATTGCCAATGACACCACCGCGCCCGCAGGCGTAACTTTTGCGGACGCGAACAGCGAAGCCGCCGCCCTCAATATCGGGACGTTGGCAGCAGGTGAATACATTGCTGTCTGGCAAAAACGCAGTATTTCAGCAGCCACCCGTGCGGCGGTGGCAGACAACTTTGAACTGACTTTATCGGCGTTATAAATGGCAACTCAACGGCTGGTTCAGACTTATGATATAAGTGCATCTTTGACGGCGCATCAAACGCTCGTGCAAAGTTACGCCATTAATGCCACGCCCGTTAAGCAATATTCAAAACTTGCACAGACTTATGATATAAGTGCATCTCTGATTACTAAGCAGACTTTAGTTCAGAGCTATACCAGTCAGTCTTCACAGTTCGCAACCCAGCGATTTTTGCAGGGTTGGGAAGTCAATAGCAGTATTCCAGAGACTGTAAAATTACAGAGTCGCTGGAATAGTCATGGCACATATAACCTAGAGTTCACCGCGCCGTTGAACGTGGTGTGGACAACAGAGTGCAACTTCCCCTTGTGGGTTAATGTCGCAATCGCTTACACCTTCCCGATTAACGCAGTCGAGTTCACGACCTGTGATTTTCCGATAGGTGTTACAGCCGCCACGGAATTCATCGCCGCCGTGAACTTTACGGTTTCGAGTAGCCTAGACGTTCCCGTTTTTCTGCAACAACAATATGGTTTAGAGTGCACCATTCCTGTGCGTCTGTTGCCGTATGATGAACTATCCAAAACCTTAGATTGTCCGATTGCCTACCGCGTCAGCACCAGCCTAGACGTTCCCGTATTCATGCAGCAGCAATATGGTTTAGAGTTAATTTGCCCCGTGCGAATGTTGCCGCATGACATGATGGTAGTTGAGTTTATCGCGCCCCTAAAGATACGCATCTCAAGCGAACTGATTGCGCCGATTCACTTTAGGCAACAGCTAGGCATAGAGTGTACTTTCCCCTTTGGTGTAAGTTACCCGCTATATAAGGTGCTTGATGTGCCTGTGGTGCTGAGTTCAACTAACCAGTTTGCAGTTGAGTTTATCGCGCCATTCCGCATGATTGGCAAACTTCTGAGTTTCCCACCCGCCGCAAAAACAGCGGTGGTCAGCGTCTTGACGCAAGCGCAATCCTTGCCGCCCGCCGTGCAAACCCGTGTGGACGCGCTGTTAAACACCTTGGATTCAACACCGCAAACCGTTTCCCCCGACTTGCAAACTGAGATGGCAGACGTGTTGCAATTGCTTGACCCGCCCACCTATCCCGCCGCCAATGCCGCGCTGGAATACGTCAATGGCATGTCGGATGCGCTGACTATTTCCAATAATATTTACCTGCTTCACGAGGGTAAGCGCATTGAGATATTGGATTTCACCCTGCGCCAAGATATTGGGATGTACTGCTTTGTTGGCTCGATTAATTTGCCTGATATTGCGGCGTATAAAGCTGTTCACTTTGGCACGTTAATTACCTTGGTTATCGATGATAACCGCTTTTCAAGTCGCTACAACTTGGTGCTAACTGATAAGTCCTATTCACGCAATGGTGTGGATATGCCCAAACTTACGATCAATGTGGCAAGTCCGACAATTGCCCTCGAAAAAGGGCGCGTGAATGGCGAGATGAATAGAACCTCTGCACGACAAATATGTCAACAGATTATAGGGCAAGAGATTGATTGGCAGATACTTGACTGGATTATCCCAGATGACGTGCTGAAGTTTGATGATTGCACCCAGATTGAGGCAATCCGTTCAATCGTCAAACATTTGGCGGTAGTGCAGACCAATGCGGACGGCACGCTGCGTGTTCAGTATCGCCATCCTGTTTCGCCTACCAAGTGGGATTACGCAACCCCCGCCCGCACCTTGTATGATAACGTGCACAACCTCTCATATTCCGAGGGTTATCGTTGGCAAACTGCTACTTACAACGCTGTCCTTATTGCGAATGCAGAGCCAGACCCTGCTAGTGAGGTTAATTACGATTCGGAATTCAAGGAGGATGCCGATGATAAAAAAGGCAGTGGTGTGTTGCATATTTATCCCAGCATACCGCGTGCTGACGAATCTAAAGTATTAGTTGTTCACACGGGCGATTCATCAATCAAGTTGGGCGTATGTTATCCAACCCAAGTTGAGGTGACTGACCTTATTGAGTTCAAGGATAACAAAGCCACCACAAAACGCCCGATTTTGGGGCTGTTAAAAATAGATTATAAGTCAGTTGATTTAGGCGAAATCGAGATTGGCAAAGACCGCAAAACCCTCAAAACCACTCATCGTGGTGACTATGCGGGGTATTCTCTGTGCGAATTAACTTACACAACGGATTGTTATTTTTGTGATGTCACAGTGACCAAGGCTTTTGATAAGCCCAAACCTACGCAATTCCTAGTTATATAACAGGCAAAATTATGGCAGTCAAAGCAACGTTTCAAATTGATATAGGCAAAAAAGAAGACCTTACTGGTGAGGCTTCCATTGAATTAGATGCTCGCGAGGATGGGCTGAACGCGGGGAAAAAAGAATTTAGAGGTGGGGACACGATTTACTTCTTGCTTCATCGTCCGCCAAACTTGGTGATTGCAGATATAATTACCAGTGAAGGAGAGGCTATGGAATACGGCGAGGTAATGCTTAACGTTACGGATGTCCTTGTGTTTGATTATCCAACTGAGTTATCACAACGCTTGAGCCGCACCCCATACGGGTATCCTAGTATGCGATGGACTGGTAAGGGGTTACCATACTCCCCTAGTTTTGACGATAAAAAAGGCGAAGTTTACTTACCAGTTCCTGTTCCACTAACCAAACCAAAACGTGGGATTGGGGTACTGAAGTGCGAGTACACCGAGTTGGCAACGGTCATCAAGCTTACAACACCCCGCACTGTAGATGATAATCCCATATACAGTATTCACGGCGTTATCGCGGGACACATCGAAGATAAGAGTGCAATATGAGAATTATCTGCAAACGTGGCGCAAGCCCTGACATTAATACTTATCGTTATGCCGAGCAGATTATTGACCCTGTTATCAGCACTATTCCTGTGGCGTTGGAAGTGGGACGTAATGTTATGGATGATAATGAGTCACTTATTCCCGTCACACTGACATCGGTTTACGTTCCCACAAAGACAGGTGACTTACTTGAGGTCAGTGACGAGCTGCAAGCCAATGTTTGGCGAGCTGAGTGCACGGGCGTTGAGTTGCGTTTAGGGCAAGACGGGCGGTTCACAGTCACACAACAGTTGCTTAGGAGGGCATAATGGACTTAGTCAAACAACTTAAAGACGCATTAAGCACACCCCCAAAAGCGGGGGTTGTGACTAAAGTTGAAGGAGGATTAATGAGTGTGGCAACCAGTGACGGCTTAGTCACTAGACCCGTTCAGGTGGGTTTTAAGGAGGGAGACCGGGTTTCACTTACGGCGGCGGGGGTGATTACGCCGTTGTTGGCGGTTTCGGGATTTCAGGTGTTCGACGTGTAAAAATGTAAAAACATTTCATTTTTCAAATCCATTTATCCCATTAATCAGCTACCATTTATCCCTCGCCCCCTCACTTTCGGGGCTGGTATGGATTGAAACGAATAGCGGTATAGGCTGCTCCCACACTGCTTGCAACATTTCACCAGCCTTTCGGGGCTGGTATGGATTGAAACAACGGCGGTTTTTTGGTGGGCGAAAAGTTGGGTTGATTTCACCAGCCTTTCGGGGCTGGTATGGATTGAAACCAAGTGACGCAGTGATTGTTCTCGATAGCCTAAAATTTCACCAGCCTTTCGGGGCTGGTATGGATTGAAACAGAACCTAAATTATCTGGGTGTAATTCTCTTTCTGCATTTCACCAGCCTTTCGGGGCTGGTATGGATTGAAACAGCATTACACCGCTGTCTTTCCCGCCTGAGAAAGAGATTTCACCAGCCTTTCGGGGCTGGTATGGATTGAAACAAATAACAGTTAAATATAATTTAAAGATATTTTATATTTCACCAGCCTTTCGGGGCTGGTATGGATTGAAACAGCATATTGTCTAAAAATCCCATACTATCTCCAAAATTTCACCAGCCTTTCGGGGCTGGTATGGATTGAAACCACGATGAAACTCAAAATAAAATAGACCGCGCAAACATTTCACCAGCCTTTCGGGGCTGGTATGGATTGAAACTAAAGCCCCGCCGCCGCTAAATACCTTGCCAATTATTTCACCAGCCTTTCGGGGCTGGTATGGATTGAAACAGTTCATAAGGCGGCAGGGTTTTTTTGGGGATTATTTCACCAGCCTTTCGGGGCTGGTATGGATTGAAACGAGGGAGACCACCAAAAACCGCGATCATTATCAAATTTCACCAGCCTTTCGGGGCTGGTATGGATTGAAACAAGGTTTTTAACGCCCGCACGAACAAAGAAGAAATATTTCACCAGCCTTTCGGGGCTGGTATGGATTGAAACAGCAGGTAAAGAAAACTGTTTGGTTCTGGATTTTGCGATTTCACCAGCCTTTCGGGGCTGGTATGGATTGAAACTCACTTATACTTCTCCCTTAATCCATCCAGCCCCGAATTTCACCAGCCTTTCGGGGCTGGTATGGATTGAAACCGCCGTCTCTGTTAAAGCCCCGACTAATGTATCTTATTTCACCAGCCTTTCGGGGCTGGTATGGATTGAAACATCAGGCATCTGTCTAAGTCTGCGAAGGTCACGATATTTCACCAGCCTTTCGGGGCTGGTATGGATTGAAACACGTATCACGTTATGCAAGATTCTCGCCAGAGTTATTTCACCAGCCTTTCGGGGCTGGTATGGATTGAAACAGTGTCCCCACTTACCAAGCTTAATGCCGCCCCTCATTTCACCAGCCTTTCGGGGCTGGTATGGATTGAAACCATTTTTAACCGCGCTTTGAACCTTTGCAGATTCAGATTTCACCAGCCTTTCGGGGCTGGTATGGATTGAAACCGCTACGACACCAAGACTGGCAAAGTTTTGGAGTTATTTCACCAGCCTTTCGGGGCTGGTATGGATTGAAACTTAGCCAGTTCCGTATCACCGCGCACATTCACTTCATTTCACCAGCCTTTCGGGGCTGGTATGGATTGAAACTTTTGTCTTTGTCTTTGAAGGTGTTATCTTTTAAATTCATTTCACCAGCCTTTCGGGGCTGATATAGATTGAAACCCGTCCACCGTGCTGCAATAATACGGCTTTGCCATATTTCACCAGCCTTTCGGGGTTGGTATGGATTGAAACGAGAAATGATAATGGACACCTCTCCCCCAAACCCCTTGTTATCAAGCTTACACAGCATCAACTTTGCCAATGGCAATATTGCCTCAGCGGTGCGGGTGAGCACGCACACTGATCCGCAATTAATTTTAGATGCACTGCAAATTCCCACCCCAAAAAATTTAATTTTGCTTTCTGGTGGCGCGGGCAAAATGGACAACACCCAAAATGCACGGCTCATGCAATTATTCAATCGGGGTATTGCTCAAGTCGCCTCAGAAACCCAAGCCTTGTTATTGGGGGGCGGCACGCAATCTGGGGTGATGGCAATGTTGGGGGAAGGCATTGCCGCCCGAGGACATAAAACACCCATTTTAGGGGTTTCACCTTTTGGAAAGGTGACTTATCCCGGAAAAACTGAGGCAGTGAGCGACGGAGATTCAGCTCCCCTAGAACCCAATCACACCCATTTCGTTTTAGTCGACACTTCCTGTGAAAACAATGGCGGCTGGGGCTGTGAAACGCCACTGATGTATCACTTGGCAGCAGTGTATACCAATACCTTGCCCGCGCTAACGCTGTTAGTCAACGGTGGCAATATTTGCAAACAAGAAATTTTACACAGTGTGCGTTTAGGGATTCCCATTCTTATCGTGCAAGGCAGCGGACGTTTTGCCGATGAACTTGCCGACTGTAAACTCAATCGCCCCGATTTTATTGAAGACCCGATACTGGCTGAAATCATCGATGATGGCGATCTGTATTTATTCCCTTTGGAAGGCAGTTTAAACGAATTTGAACGCTTGGTTTACCGCCTGTTGCGTGGCGATAACACCCTAAAATCCGCATGGGAACAGTTTGCAATTTATGATTTAAATGCCAAACGCCATCAGAAGCATTTTGAATGGATTCAATCCTCTATTCTTTTTGCCGGTGTTTTTGGGACATTCTTAGCCTTGGTGCAAACCACTTGGACGCAAGGTTTAACCCGTCCCGACATCGATGCCAGCATAGTGAGTAATACCCTACGCAACATGATTATGCTCGTGCCGATTATTGTCACCGCCTTGCTTGCGGCATCAAATCGCTTTAATGCGGGTAATAAATGGATATTGCTGCGCGGCTGTGCGGAGTCTTTAAAAAGTGAAATTTTTCGCTATCGGGCGCAAGCAGAGATTTATAGCAAAGCACAAACCATTGAAATGAATCGGGAAATGAAATTAGCTGAGAAAATGCAAAATTTCAGCACGCAACTGATGCAAACCGAAGTGAATCTGTCTGCTCTCAAGGCGTATCACGGTGTGCTGCCACCCCATTATTCCACATCAGAACAAGATAAAGGCTTTCTCAGCCTCAGCCCAGAACGTTATCTGCAAGTGCGTCTCGAAGACCAACTGAATTTTTATGTCAGTAAAACGGGCAAACTAGAACGTAAATTACACCACATGCAGTGGGCAATTTATATTATTGGGGGGATTGGGACTTTATTAGCCGCGATTAATTTTGAAATCTGGGTGGCATTAAGCACTTCAATCACCGCCGCTTTTGGCACTTATTTACAATATCAACGTATTGAAGACAAGCTGATGAAATATAACCAAGCGGCGATTGGTTTGGTCAACGTGCGCAGTTGGTGGGTAGCTTTGCCGCCCGCCCAACAAGCCCAGCAGAAAAATATTGACGCGCTGGTCAGCAACACCGAGGGCATTTTGCGCAGCGAATTTAGCAGTTGGGTGCAAGAAATGCAGGAAGCGATGAGCGAGCTTAAAAAGCAGCAAACCAAAGAGGGACAAGAGAGCACAGAGGCTAACAACCCTACCTCTCCAGCAAACCCCGCAAGTAGCTCCCCCGTATCAGTGAATACCTTGCAAAGCACCTTAGCAACCCCGCCAAACTCTCCTCCCGCTACTTAATTTAAACCGCGCCTCTGCACAGGGGCGCGGTTTAAGTTTTTAGAGCGCGATAC
>Ga0209599_10001659_pt1 | contig 10162 bp, 8 predicted proteins | sample Shrwel_input2_FT_FD_187534 | JGI IMG/M metagenome (GOLD analysis project Ga0209599, IMG submission 187534) | Subsurface microbial communities from deep shales in Ohio, USA - Utica-3 well 1 S input2 FT (SPAdes) (version 2) ... | reverse complement strand
ATCAGGGATGGTGCCGAAGTACTGGTCTTCGAACTCCTGGCCCTTGGCCGGCTTGGCGCCGAAGAGGGAGCGACCGCAGGTATAGAGGTCGGGACGGAGGTGGAAGAGGCGGGAGTCGATCAGGAAGTACTCCTGCTCAGGGCCGCACGAAGCGGAGATGTAGCCGTGCTTCTTGCCGAAGAGGGCGAGGACGCGCGAAGCGGCCTTGTTGACGGCGGCCATCGAACGGAGGAGCGGGGTCTTCTTGTCGAGGGCTTCGCCCTTCCAGGAGACGAAAGCGGTCGGGATACAGAGGGTCGAGCCGTTCTCGGTGTCGAAGATGTAAGCCGGGGAGGTGACGTCCCAGGCGGTGTAACCACGGGCTTCGAAGGTGGAGCGGAGACCGCCGTTCGGGAACGAGGAGGCGTCAGGCTCGGCCTGGATCAGCGCCTTGCCGGAGAACTGGGCGAGCGTGCCGTTACCATTAGGTTCGAAGAAGGTGTCATGCTTCTCGGCGGTGAAACCGGTGAGCGGGTAGAACACGTGAGCGTAGTGCGTGGCGCCGCGCTCGAGAGCCCAATCCTTGATGGCGGCGGCGACGACGTCGGCCGAAGCGGCGTCGAGCTTGGCACCGGATTCGATGTTAGACTTGAGGGACTTGAAAACGTCCTTCGGGAGACGCTTCTCCATCTTATCGAGAGAGAAGACATTCTGGCCGTAGATCAGGTCGATCTTCTCATTGCGGAAGTCGAAGCTGCCCTGAAGGCGAGGCTGGGAGGCAATCGCTTCGATGGCGTTGCGACGGGCTGGGTTGGTGCTCATGGATTGGGGGATTGGAAAGATGACTAATTACGAACAATTTCAAAGCACCCCGTGTGCCACGGTTCAATAGGTAACCATTCACAAGGGGTTTTGTGTCTTTTTAGACAATTGTGCCTAATTTTAGGCAAAACAGCCCTGCTCATTTCCAGACATAGGTCGTCCGGAGGAAGTAGGCGGTGTCGGTCTTGACCTGCGTCGGCAAGGGCTTGGAACGGAAATTATTAGCCAAGCCGATCCGGAGGGACAGCGGTCCGCTGCTTCGGAGGAGATTCAAACTGCTCTCGTGGCGGACGTAATAGTCGCCGGTGACCTGGAAGGAGGGGACGAAATTCAAGGAGGTATCCCAGGCGGCCCAGCCGAGTTCGCGCGTGAAGATCAGGCCGAAGTCCCCGGAGGGCGCCGCCCGGTTTGGCTCAACGGCATCATCGAACACTTCGATGCGATGCGCCAGACCCGCGCGGGCATCGAGCTTGCCCTTGGCGTCCGTGAACAGACGGAAGCCGAGACCGACGGCGTTGACGGAGAAGAAGTCGATCCGGCGGGCGTTGTCGAAACCGGTATCGGTGCGGAGATACCAGAAGAGGACGTCCGTCGGGTTCGTCTCATAAGAAAGCGTCACATGGAGGTCATCGGCTGAGATCCGGTCCTGGGCTTCGGCGCGCATGAAGCGGACGCCGCCGATCAAAGTATCCGCCTTGGTCACGCCCTTGGCGGAGAAGCCCGTGCTGAAACCCGATCCGGCGACGACGCCGCGGCGGCCGGAGAGATCCGCGTCCGCCTGCGTGACCCATTGACGCGTATCGCCCGTCTCGGAGGGGCGTTGCGAAGGCTCCCGCCAGAGTTCGATCGCCTGGTCGAGGGTATTGGTCTCGCGGCCGCCGCGCGTGACGACTCGTCCGCCCGCCGCGGAGGCGACGCCATCCGAGACGACGCCGCCGGCGCTCACCCGGACGGACTCGTCCGTAATGAATGACTCGACTTGCGCGAGTTCCAGCCGCAGCAGGTTCGCCGCGCCAAGGGCAGGCGCGCGGAACTCCATCACGCCGTCGACGATCCGTTCGATGCGGCCTTTGAGAAAAGTGCCGTCCTTCATGGTGACGGTGTCCGCCAGGCCGACCAAGGGCAGGAGCAGGATGATGAAAGACCTCATGCTTTCCAGACAGCCCGAACGACGCAGGGTTGCCAACCCTAGGCTTCTCGACCGAAGATGCCGCGTGGCCTACGACGCAGTCATCCTCGGAGCCGGACCCGCCGGCTTAGCCGTGGCCCATGCGATGCTCCGTGCCGGGGCGAAGGTGAAGGTGCTCGAACCGGCAGCCCAAGTCGGTGGCTCGATCCGGACCCATCTGGACGCCGGGTGGATCGTCGAGACCGGCCCGAATACCCTACAGCTCGAGGGGGCCGAAGACGAGGCCTTGATGGCCGCTTACGGACTAGGCGAGGTCATGCAGTCCGCCGACATGCGGGCAGCCCGTCGCTACATCTTTGCCCGAGGCGAACTCCATGGCCTCGGCCCGAGCCCCCTCACCCTGCTGACCAGCAAGCTGCTCACATGGGGAGGCAAACTGCGCCTGCTCTCCGAACCCTTCCGCGCGAAGGGCGGCCACACCGGCGAGACGGTCGTCGAATTCGCCACGCGCCGCTTCGGTCCCGAAGCCGCCGCGATGCTGATGGACCCGATCGTCTCAGGCGTGCACGCGGGCGACCCGGCCCGTCTGGTGATGGCGAGCTGCTTCCCGCGAATCCATGCGCTCGAACAGACTTACGGCTCTGTGCTCAACGGACTGCGCCGCGGCCCGAAGACCAAGCGCACGGTCGTCGGCTTTCCCGGCGGCATGCGCCAGCTGGCCGAGACGATGGCTTCGCGCCTTCCGGCGGAAGACCTCCGGCTGGGAGTCGTGACGACCTCGCTCCGCCGTGACTCGCGCGGCTGGAACGTCGCTTGGCGCGGTGCGGATGGCGCAGACGAAGGCGTCTCCGCGAAGCACCTGGTGGTCACCGCACCCTGCTGGCATTGGGGCTCCCTTCCCTTCGACGAGACCGTCACGCCGTTCCTCCGGGATTGGGAGAATACGAAAGTCCCGCCCGTGACCGTCGTCGCCCGCGGCTACGCGCGGGAGGACGTCCCTCATCCGCTCGATGGGTTCGGCTACCTGACCCCGGGCGGCGAACGCCGCGACGTGCTCGGTTGCCTGTTCCCTTCCTCCGTACTGCCCGGGCGCGCACCCGAAGGGCATGTATTGGTCTGCTGCTTCATCGGCGGCGACCGCCGACCGGAACTCGCGCGCCTGCCGGACGAAGCTCTTCGCCGCTTGGTCGACGAAGAACTCGCCGCGACGCTCGGCATCAAGAAGGCGCCGGCACGCGAATGGATCCAGCGCTGGGAAAGGGCCATCCCTCAATACGACGCGGGCCAGCCGAGACGGGAAGCCGCGTTGGCCCAGGCCGAGGCGGCCCATCCCGGCCTGCATTTCCACGGAGCCTTCCGCGGCGGCATCTCGCTGATGCACACGCTGCGCGGGGGCGATACCCTTGGCCTTAGCTTGGCGAAGGCTTAGGCCGAAGTTCCTTCCGAAGCCGGATCCGGCAGTCCGCGGACGATCCAGATCGCCGGGAGCATCAGCAACGCACCGCCGAGGTAGACCCAGAAGTGGGATCCGAAGTGGAAATAGAGCAACGCGGCGGTCACCGGACCGATGACGCGGGCGAGCGAACCGGCCGACCGCAAGATGCCTAGGTTGCGTCCCTGCTCCGTGGAGTCGGAGTAAAGCGAAACCAAGGCCGACACGCTCGGCAAGATCAGGCCCGTCGCGAAGGAGATCAGGCCGAGGCCGAGGTAGAAGGAAGTCTTCGCGCCGGAACCCTCCGCCGCGAGTGTCGGCGGGATCAACGCGACCCAGACGAACGCGACCGCCGCGATGAGCATGCCGAGCATCACGACCTTGCGCTGGCCCATGCGTTTCACCAGCTGGCGGGCTAGGCCCTGGGCGAAGATCATGCACGCTCCGTTGAAGAGGAAGAGCCAGGCGTTGTCACGCGGGCTGTAGGCGAAAAGGGCCAAGGTCAGGAAGACGATGGTGTTCTCCATGCCGGTGAAGGCCACCTGGTAGACGAGATTCGCGAACGAGGTGCGGCGGACGGCGGAAGAGCGCACCGTGGCGAGATCGAAGACCGACGGACGCTTGGCGTCCGCGGAGGCGCGGCGCTCAGGGGCCAACGTCTCCGGGAAGAACTTCACGACGAGCAGGAAGTTCAGCAAGGCGAGCGAAGCGGCGATGGCGGCGGGGACCGAGAACGGATTCAGGCCGAACGACCCGGCGACCGGGCCGTGGGCGAACTGCACGGAGGAAGCCAGCCCACCGATGACCGGACCGAAGACGAAGCCCAGCCCGATGGCGACGCCGACGACGGCCATGCCCTTCGTGCGCTCCTTCTCATCGGTGATATCCGCCGCGGCCGCGCTGGCCACGGCGATATTGCCGGCCATCATGCCTGAGACAAGGCGCGTGACGACCACCAGCCAGAACTGCGCCGCGAAGATCCAAAGCAGGTAGGAAAGCGCGTTGCCGGCCAAGGTGATGGTCAGGATACGGCGACGTCCCAGACGATCGGAAAGCGCGCCCCAGATCGGCGAGAACACGAATTGCAGCAACGAGTAGAGCGTACTGAGGAGACCGCCGAAGAGGACCGTCTTCTTGAAGACCGTGTCGCCGCCCATCCACTCGGCGGCCGAGTTCAGGGAGCCGATCAAAGTGCCGGCCGCGCCTTCCGTCCGGATATAGTGGTCGAGAAGGTGCGGGAACAGCGGGATGATGATGCTGAAGCCCACGATGTCCATGAACACCGTCAGGAAGATGAGTCCGAGGATGCGGCGCTGGGGGAGGACGGCGGGGGCGGACATGGGCCTCACGATGCGGCCTCTCCCTCCCCCTGCAAACAAAACAGCGGCTTGCGGTGGGGCGGGCGAACGAAGAGGATGCGGATATGCGCTTCTTCGCCGCCCTCGCCATAGTCTTCGTCGGCTCCGTCGCCGGCGCCGCGACCGATCCGAAGCTGCTGCTCATCGAGCAGAAGCTCGGCGGCTTCGAGGACCGCGATTATGCCGTGGCCGTGGAAAAGACCCTCGGCGAGTTCGAAGGACGGACGGGCCTCAGCCTCCGCCCCGGAGAGTTGAAGCGCTGCGGTCTCAAGCTCTCTTCCGAAGGCGGCGCAGGCCTGGCTACGCCCAAGCCGCTGGTCCGTGCGCTCACGGCCGCCCTCCTCCGCCGCGGCTTCGCCCAAGGCGCCATCGCCCTCTGCGATGCCAAGTCGGAGAATCTGCGCCAAGCCGGCTTCCTTCCTTCCCTGTCATCGCAGGCTGACACCTTCGAAGGCTTTCCGGTCCTGGCCTGGGAGACCCTCGCGCCGGGCTGGGCCGCCGATAGCCGGCTTCGTTATGAGAACCAGGTGCTGCCCAGGCCCGGCACGCCGAACGTACCCTGGGGGGACGCGCGCGTCAGCGTCCTGCCGAAGACCCTCGTCGATGAAGTCGATTTCTGGATCAACCTGCCGGTGCTCAGCGACAGCCGCTCGCTCGGCGTACACGGCGCGATGGCCGCGGCCTCGATCGGGAACATGGCCAACGCGGAGCGTTTCTTCGACAACCCCTTCAACGCCTCCAAAGCCGCGGTGGAAGTCTGCGCCATCCCGAAACTCGCGAAGCGCAACGTGCTGACGATCCTCTCCCTGGAGCGCTATCAGGTGCTCGGCGGACCAGGCTTCGACGCCAGCTGGTGCCGCTCGGAGAAGACGCTGCTCGGCAGCGCCAATCCGGTCATCATCGACTTCATCGGCCTCCAGAAGATCAACGCCGCCCGCGCCGCGAGCGGTATCGCGACGATCCACCCGGAGCCGCCGATCTTCGCCGCCGCCAACGCGGGCGAGATCCGCCTCGGCACCTGCCGCCCGGCCGACATCACGCTCGTCCGTCTGCCCGCCCCTTGATCCCGATGCTGAACCGACTCAAGCAGCTCCTCGCCCCCCTCCGTTACTGGAATGAACTGCCGTTGCGCCCGCTCGCCGACCGGCCGGCGAGGACCTCGGCGCCCGCCAGCAAGATTCCGCCGATCGTCATCCAGACCTGGGAAGACCGCCTGTTCGGCAAGAATCACCTGCGGGAGATGGAAAAGTTCCGTGACCTGAACCCGGAACTGAGCTTCGAACTCTGGGATCGGGCGCAGCGCGAGGGCTACCTGCAGGACAAGTGGGGCAAGCATCCGATCTTCGGGATCTACCAGCGATCGCTCTTCGGGCCGATGAAGGCTGATATCTTCCGCTACTGCCTCATGGCGGACCGAGGTGGCATTTATTTCGACATCAGCAAAGGGTGCACGGTGCCGTTGCGTACGCTCTACGGACCGGAGACCGAAGCGCTCATCACCTTCGAGCCGCACATCAGTCCGGTGACCTGCCCGCCCTCCGTCGCGCCGCATCTGAAGCACCCGGACAAACTCGCCCTGCAGTGGGGCTTCGGCTTCGCTCCGGGACATCCGATCCCGCTGCAGACGATCGCCAACATCTGCGCCGAATACCCGCGCTACCAAGGCAAGGTCTTCGGCTTCCCGAAAGACGCCATCCGCGAACTCACCGGGCCGATCATGTTCACGAAGAGCCTGCATGACGCCTATGCTCGCGGCCCCTTGCCGAACGTCGTCCAGGCGGGCGTCGATTTCGACGGCCACGGCGTGTTCGCGCTGAAGGGCTCGAAGGTGCGCTACATGACCGCGCCGGCCTACACGAAGGCCAAGGATCAGCCGATCGTGCGCTAAGCCGCCAGTCGGCGCAGGTTGTCCGCGCCGGCGCGGAAAGCGGCGAGCTGGAATCGGCGGTAGACGGGCAACCCGCACCAGACGAACCAGCGGCTCGGCCGGACATGATAGGAGACGATCAGGACGAGTCCTTCGCCCTCGCGCTTCACTTCCGCCCGCCAGATGCCGCGGCCGTAATGACGGCGGGTCGTCGCATAGCCCAAGGCGACCCGCTCAGCGCCAGACTCGACGACGTCGACCTCAACGATGGCAGGCAGCATCAGCGGCGCCAGGCCCGGCAGATTCGGGACGAATAATCCTAGCCCTATCCTATCGCCGACACGTACCGCGCGTCCTTCGTCTTCGAACTGAGTCCGCCGAACCATGACATGTCCCGGATAGAAGCGATAGCCAAGCAGGGCTTCCTTCACCCGGGCAAAGGCTTCCGGCGACCAAGCACCCACCACGACGCGATGCGTGTCGGCGAAGGTCGCCGTCGCGCGATCGCCGCCCTCGACGGGCGTATCGAGATCAGGCGTCGGCGCGGCGACGTCTTCGAACGCCGGCGCCTGGGCCGCGAGCAACAACGCACCGAGCAGGTTGAGTGAGCCATGCACCGCCGCCATCTGCGGGATGGTGAGATAGTCCCAGCCGAAAGCGTGCGCGGCGGTGTAGCCGACGCCGAGGAGGAAGCCAGGGACGAGGCAGACGTAAGGCCACGGTCCGCGCCTGACGGGCATAAACGCGGCCCAGAGCAAGAAGCCCGCGGCGAAGACCACGGCGGCCGCGACTTCGACGGCTCCCGGACGAAGCGGGTCCGTGCGTAAGGCAAAGCACAACGCGGTGGCCGGAGCGCCGGCCACATACAGCCATAGTCCGAGATCGCGCCAACGGCAGCGGGCGAGCGGGCGTTCGCTGGCGGCCATCGCCAACGGCAGGACGCCGAAGGTGATGGCGAAGTGCACGGTGGTCAGCGTCGCGAGCGGATCAGGGAACCCAGCAAAGGTGCGATCATAGCGCGACCAGATCCAGGCCGCCGCGGCGACCAACGGGCCGGTGGCGGACAACATCTCGAGGTAGCGACGCGGCGCCGGCGCGAGGTCGTCGGCCAGGAAGCGACGTAAGCCATGCGCCCAGAGCCAAAGCGCGAAGAGGAACGCCGGCGCGGCGGCCAAGGCCATGACGGGCCCGGGCTCGCGGGAGAAGACCGAAGCCAATACGCAGACGGTGAGCCAATTGAGCCACGGCGGGAAACCGCGATCCAGATGCTGCGCCCAGACCAGCGCCTGAAAGAAGCAGAGCGCGGCGATGATTGTGTACCAATCGACGGCAGCGAGGAGGTCCATGCCGTCAGCCTAGGGGCGCAAAAAAGGCGGTCAAGGGAGGTCCCTTGCCGCCTGATCCTTCATAAGGCTGGCTTCAGAGCTTCAAGCCGAGGGCTTCGGAAGCCGTCGCGCGCTCTTCGAGCAGTTCCTTCTCGGTGATCGCGATCTTCTCCTTGGAGAAGGCGTCGATCGGCAGGCCCTGCACGATCTCCCAGGAGCCATCGGCCTTGGTGCGGAGCGGGTAACCGAACATGATGCCCTCCGCGATGCCGTAGTCGCCCTTGGAGAGGACGGCGACGGAGTGCCAGTCGCCGGCCGGAGTCGGGAAATGCAGGCTACGCAGGGTGTCGAGGGCGGCGTTGGCGGCGGAAGCGGCCGAAGAGGCGCCGCGGGCCTTGATCACGGCCGCGCCGCGCTTCTGGACGTCGGGGACGAAGGTCTCCTTGAGCCAGGCGTGGTCGGTGATGACCTGGGTCGCCGGCTTGCCGTCGATCGTGGCGTTGGTGAAGTCAGGATACTGGGTCGAGGAGTGGTTACCCCAAATGGCCACGTTCTTGACGACGGAGTTGTGGGCGCCGGCCTTGGCGGCGAGCTGCGACTTGGCGCGGTTCTCGTCGAGGCGGGTCATGGCGAAGAAGTTCTCGGCCGGGAGATTGCCGGCGGAACGCAGCGCGATGAGGGCGTTGGTATTGCAAGGATTGCCGACGACGAGGACCTTGACGGACTTCTTGGCATTACGCGCGATGGCTTCGCCCTGACCGATGAAGATCTTGCCGTTGATGCCGAGCAGGTCCTTGCGCTCCATGCCGTCCTTGCGCGGGACCGCGCCGATGAGCAGGCACCAGTCGGCGTCCTTGAAGCCTTCGTTGAGGTCGCCGGTGGCGACGACGTCGGTGAGGAGCGGGAACGCGCAGTCCTGGAGTTCCATCACCACGCCGGCGAGGGCGTTGAGGCCGGGTCCGACTTCGATGAGGTTGAGAGCGACCGGCTGGTCGGGGCCGAAGACGGCGCCGGAGGCGAGGCGGAAGATGGCGGCGTAACCGATGTTGCCGGCGGCGCCGGTCACGGCGACGCGAATGGGGGACTTGGAAGCCATAAGAGAATGCCTATCTAGTTAGGCCCTACCCCGGGAGTGAAGCGGAAACTAAAGCCCGAGCTCCCCTTGCATGAGGTCATCAGCCGCCGGCGCCGACACGCTGTCGCGGACTAATTGTGACAAAGGCGCGGCCGACCGACCCTCCTGGCCACAGAGCGCCCGGAGCACCAAGGCCGCGGCCAAGGCGTCGTAAAGCGCGCAATGGTAGCGCCGGCGGCCGGGCGGACAGTGGTCGGCGGCCAGTTCGTCCAGCCGGGGGCCGAGGCGCAAGGCCGAGACCAAGGCGCCGAGCCGGAAATCTCCGAGCGACGGGGCCCAGGCCCGGGCCAGCCGGCAGGTGTCGATCCAAGGACCCCACTCGGCGACCTCCGAGCCATCACCGACAAATCCCGGCACGGCCGAAGGCCGCGACCAGGTGCCGCGCAACAACCCGGATTCGACCGAGGCATTATGGGCGGCGAGTAAGCCAGTCCGACGCAGGCCGACCCAGCGCTCCCATTCAGACTCGAACGGCGGTCGGCCCTTGAGCTCCTTCGCTCCGAGACCGTGGCACTGCGTATCGATGGCCGGAACCGGTACGCGCGAGGCGTGCAGGCTCGTGGCCGCGGAGACGACTTCGCCGCCGAGCAAGGTGGCGACGCCGAACTCGACCACGCCGGTGCGGGTGCTGCCTTCGAAATCGATGACGTGGATCGGGACCGAAGACCAGGTGAAGGCGACAGGGCTCATGGGTTCAGCGCCATTCGTGCTTGGGATAACGACCTCGGAGCTCCTTCTTCACGCCTTCGTAGGAGCCCTTCCAGAAAGCATCGAGGTCGGTGGTGCGTTGCTGGGTGCGGCGGGCCGGCGACTGGATGCAGACGACCATCGGCACCTTGCCGAGGCAGACGCGCAGCTTGCTACCCGGAAAGTCGTAGAGTTCCTGCACGGTCGCTTCGACCTCGGCCTGCCCATCCTCGGTATACTCGATACGTGCAGGGTGCTTCTTGCGCGGCAGGATGATCTTCTCCGGGCAATAAGACTCGAGCGCCATGGCTTGCTCATGCGTCAGCCAGCCGCGGACGACGCCGAAGACGGGGCGGTCGCGGATGTCGCGGTAAGCCACGGCGCCGGCGCAGACTTCTTCGATCACCATGCGGCGCGCGGCCTCATCG
>Ga0209599_10001657_pt1 | contig 10169 bp, 7 predicted proteins | sample Shrwel_input2_FT_FD_187534 | JGI IMG/M metagenome (GOLD analysis project Ga0209599, IMG submission 187534) | Subsurface microbial communities from deep shales in Ohio, USA - Utica-3 well 1 S input2 FT (SPAdes) (version 2) ... | reverse complement strand
GTTCAAAAGGACTTTCAATGATTTCCATTAAGTCAATTTCAGGATATTGCGCTTTTAGGGTTGAAAATAGATTTTCGCTAAGCTCTTTTTGCTGTAAATTTAACATGTTAATTTATCCTGTTCGGGTTATTGAATAATGGACTACTTCAAAAAAGTAGCCTGCTTTCTCAAGCAAAACCGCTGCCTCTTCTCTTGATATAGAATAGTTTGGCTCATAATCCGCAATCATTCTATGGTGTTCCAGCTCTTTCAGATAACCACGAAGCTCCACAGAAAGCCGCTTATCTTCCTTAACTAAATACCTTTCAAACGCCCCAATAATACATTTATGACTACGTTTTCTAGTATCTTCAATAGGATAGTCTTCATTTCTATAAAAATCTAGGGCAACAATAGCCAAGTGAAAACACGCATAATAAGCATTGCTGACCGTCACATTATAAAGAGTATTATCAAATACTAAGTGAGCAGCTTGAAAATACTCCGCTGATTTTTCTAACATTGTGCTCATAATCAGATTTCCAAGTCTTAAAAATAAGGGCAAAGACAAAAACCTCTCTGCCCAAAATACGAACCCTTAATTCACCCGAGGATCAAGTTCCCCTTTCAAATAGCGTTCAACCATATCCCCCAGCGGCAACGCCTTCACTTTAGAAGCCATGCCCGCACAACCAAAGGCTTCATAACGCGCCTTACAAATTTCAGACATGCCCTTAGTTGCCGTTTTCAGATATTTACGGGGGTCAAATTCTTTGGGATTTTCAGCCATTGCGCGACGAATTGCGCCCGTTGAAGCCATGCGTAAATCAGTGTCAATATTAATTTTACGCACCCCATGCTTAATCCCTTCCACGATTTCAGCCACAGGCACGCCATACGTTTCACCCATTGCGCCGCCATATTGATTAATAATTGCCAACCAATCTTGGGGCACAGAAGAAGAACCGTGCATCACTAAATGGGTGTCAGGAATACGCGCATGAATTTCCTTAATGCGCTCAATTGCCAAAATATCCCCTGTGGGCGGACGGGTAAATTTATACGCCCCGTGCGAAGTCCCAATTGCAATCGCCAGCGCATCGACGCGAGTTTGCTTCACAAAATCCGCAGCTTGTTCAGGATCAGTCAATAACTGCGCTTTAGACAACACGCCCTCAGCTCCAGAACCATCTTCCTCGCCCGCCATGCCGCTTTCCAGAGAACCCAAACAGCCCAATTCCCCTTCCACCGAAACCCCAACCGCATGAGCAATATCCACCACATGCTTGGTAATCTGCACGTTATATTCATAAGTAGACGGTGTTTTCATGTCGGACATTAAAGAACCGTCCATCATCACCGAACTAAAACCGCTTTGAATCGAACGCAAACACACCGCAGGTTCACCGCCATGATCTTGGTGCAACACGATGGGCAAATGTGGATACATTTCCACCGCCGCCAAAATCAAATGGCGCAAAAATGGCTCGCCCGCATAACTCCGCGCCCCAGCCGAGGCTTGCAAAATCACAGGGCTGTCCGTAGCATCCGCCGCTTGCATAATTGCCTGCACTTGTTCCATGTTATTCACATTGAACGCAGGAATTCCATACTGATATTCAGCCGCATGGTCCAATAATTGACGCAATGAAATCATAGGCATATTTATTACTCCTTACGCTTGAGCGCGTTGTTCTAAAATGGCAACTGCGGGCAAAACCTTCCCTTCTAAAAATTCGAGGAATGCGCCGCCGCCCGTGGAAATATAAGAAACTTGGTCTGCAATGTTATATTTATCAACCGCTGCCAAAGTGTCGCCGCCGCCTGCAATCGAGAACGCCGCACTTTCAGCAATTGCCAAAGATAAAGCTTTCGTGCCGCCCCCGAATTGGTCAAATTCAAACACGCCCACAGGGCCATTCCACACAATCGTGCCTGCTTTTTTCAGCACTTCGACCAATTTGGCGCGGCTTTGTTCGCCAATATCAAAAATCATGTCGTCATCAGCGACTTCACTGACCAACTTGGAAACCGCTTTTTCATTCGCGTCAAAAGCTTTGCCCACAATCACATCGGTAGGAATCGGAATATCTGCGCCGCGTGCTTTAGCTTCTGCAATCAAGCGTTTAGCTTCTTCAACTAATTCAGGTTCATATAAAGATTTGCCGACGTTATAACCTTCCGCGACTAAAAACGTGTTGGCAATGCCGCCGCCAACAATTAATTGATCCACGATTTTTGATAAAGATTCTAAAACGGTGAGCTTGCTGGACACTTTCGAGCCGCCGACAATCGCAACCATCGGGCGTGCGGGATTTGCCAAGGCTTTGCCCAAGGCTTCCAATTCATCTGTCAACAACATCCCTGCACAAGCGACGGGGGCAAATTTTGCCACGCCGTGGGTCGAAGCTTCTGCACGGTGCGCCGTTCCAAAAGCATCCATCACATAAATATCACAGAGTTTTGCCATTTTTTCGGCTAACTCATCTTTATTCTTCTTTTCGCCCACATTGAAACGCACGTTTTCACACAGCACGGCTTCGCCTTCGCCCACTTCTACACCGTCTAACCAGTCTTTGATTAAACGCACGGGCTGCCCTAATAATTTAGTTAAATGCTCTGCCACGGGCTGCATTGAAAATTCAGGATTATATTCGCCTTCGGTGGGGCGACCTAAATGCGACATCAAAATGACTTTCGCACCTGCCTTTAAAGCGTGTTGAATATTGGGGAGCGCGGCTTGAATGCGCACATCGCTGGTCACTTTTCCATCTTTCACAGGCACATTAAAATCTTCGCGAATTAACACGCGCTTGCCTTTGAGGTCTAAATCGGTCATTTTGAGAACGGACATGGCTTACTCCAATGTTTTCATTAACAATATTTAAGATTTCAGTGGGGAGATTTTGATTTATCACAGCTCGTTTTTTTAAAACACCAGCCGTCATGATAACTGCGTATTTTAACGCATTGGCTTGAAGCGCGTCATTTAAATGTCTGAACCACAATTCACTTAATTTGCACAATTGCCATAATTAGACAAGAAAATTATCTCGTTCCCAAACTCTGTTTGGGAATGCTCGCAGGTCAAGCTCTGCTTGACGATCAGAAGAAATTAATGATTTCTCATTTTAAATGTGAGGGAAATATAACTGTACTGTCAAGCGAAGCTTGACTTACAGGCATTCCCAAACAGAGTTTGGGAACGAGGAAAAGCCTTATTCTTCCTTGAATTATGCTTAACTTAAATGGCAGTAAAACAGAGTTTGGGAACGAGGAAAAAAGACCTGCTAGGTTTTTGAAACCTAGCAGGTCTGGTTGCGGACTATGAATCCAATATTTACTTAAAATACCGCTCCTGTTTATCAGGATTCGGATTCAACATAAATAACAAACGCTGCTCGCGTTGTTGCACCTTTTGTAGACTGCGCCCGCCTTGCGCAAAAATCGTACAAATCGGGTCGCCCGCCCGAATTTGCTGATGCGGTGCAGGATGATCCGCAGTCCACGCAGGCCATTGTAAATTATCTGGAATTTCCACATCATTGCCCGCATACAAAATAGAATGCGCACGTTGATGCTTTGGATGCGGCAAAGTTTCAGGCAACACCCCATGACAGGCTTGCAAATGCCAATAAAATAAATTCCCTTGCAATTGGTGCAACTCAAAACTCGCAGTGGGGCGAGGATTAATTTCCAAAATATGAAACCCGCTCGCATTCAACATCATATCCATACTGCACAGCCCACGTAATCCCGTCGCAGCAACAATCGCATTCACCGCCTCTTGCAAACCTTCCTGCAACGGCATGTCCGCAACACTCATTGCGCCCTTGTATAAAAACGGGGTTTGCGTGGTAAAACTAAATTCTTCATCATGCCATTGTTCATTATAACCAATGATATACGCCTGTTCGCCATTCGCCAAAAACACCATTGAATGCGGATTACCCGCTAAACGCTTTTGATAATAAGTCGCCCCCGCGCTGTTCTTGGCTTTATGTTCATGTAAAGTTTGTACATGTTGCCCACCCGCGCCACCAATTTGCTTAATTAACCATTCTTCATCGCGTTCTGGGGGAGTTAAACGGGTTTCAGGATGCGGAATTTTCAGATTTTCTAACAAGGGGAAAAAATAGGCGGGGTCTTTCAATTGCTCAATCAGTGCGGGGGAATTACCTAATAATTCGCGCCCTTCTGCCAATTGCGCTAATAACTGCGGATTGGATTCAAAACCCGCGCCGTAAACCAGTGGCGTATTGGCAGGACATAAGGCTTGTGCGGCTGCCAGTAAGGCTTCGGGATCAAATACAGAATCTTTGGAAGCAACCCGCTGGCTGGCAATGGCGCAGGCTTGGGTGTCAGTATCATTAAATAAATCTAACACATACACAGGAATGCCCAATTTATGGGCGGCGCAGGCAAGGGCGCGTCCTGAAAGGGCAACAACTAATAATGGCGTTTTTAATACGTCATGGAGTGCGGGTTTCATGGCTGAACTCCTAATAAACGACAGGCGATTTCAAAGGCATTGTGAAAATCAAGACAGACCGATTGCTCGGTGCTAAGCATTTGCTGAAATAATTGTTGTTGAATCTTGTACTTTAGTTCACGAATCGGCACTGCACCAAAACTGACGGCGTAATTATTGGCAATACCTAATAATTGTGCATTATCTTTCAAGGTGATGCCTGCAATCCCGACGGGGGGCGTTGCGTTAGTATCCACGGCAACCCGTAAATATTGTGCGCTACTCAGTTCATCACGCTTTAACACCAATGTACCTGTTTTAGCAGCATTAATGACCACAATCGCATTATTCAAAGCGCGTAACCGCGTTTCTACCGTGCTGCCATCTGCGCCCGTAAGATTTTTTAAACGATAACGTTCGCTATAAGCATTGGCAATGGTTTGTGCCGTTTCATAACTACGATGACTGACCACGGTGACATTGGCTTGTTGTTTGGCTGCAAGCAAGGCAGTGCTGATTCCGAGTGCGCTGGTGCTACCAAAAATAACAACTTTTTGTTGTGCCAGCGTTTGAGAAGATTTTTCCAATTGCTGCATCACTAAAGCAATGATAGCGGCGGCGGTGGTAAAGGCTTCGCTGGGGTCTGCGAGTAGGGAGATGGCAAAAGGGTGATACATTGCTTGTTTGGCTTGGGAAAGCATTTGCTGTGCGATGGCAACATCTTTGCCCCCAATAAAAATGCTTGTGTACCGACTGTCTTCAACGCGACGTGAAAAAATGGCATCTTCGATTAATGCAGTGATGTCATTCAGGGCAACTTGAGTATAAGGAACGACAATATCATACCCCGCATCCACTGCCATATTCACTTCAAACGGACTGGCATGTTTTTCAGGCGTGAATATATGCAAGATTCTGCGTTTTTCCATTCCCCCTCCTCTGTGGTGCTGATGACAAAATTTAAACACACTTGTTAAGCGAATTCGAGATTAGGATAATCGCATGAGATATCAAGATTTGTAAAGTGTTCGTGTCAAGATGCTGAAAATAACGTGGGTGGGCATGACACAGGTGAATTTTAGGAGTTAGGCGGTTGAAATGGTAATCCTTTTATTTACAATAAGTGCGTATTACGCACCGTATAATAAAATTTCTAGTAAAATCAAATGCATACTGATTCAGCGGTGTAACTTCTCATTTATCAAATTTATCAAAAAAACGTTTTCTGTCTCGTTCCAATGCTCCAGTGTTGGAATGAGATAAACTCAGATTAATAGGATGTGCTGAGGAACGAAGCGCATCATTTTTGAGAGAACTACGAATCTCGATTGATGCGCTTCCTTACGTCAGCACATCCTATTGCACTAAATTTTCTACTCTTTCTTATCCCGAACTCAAGTTAAGATAGGAATAATTCTAAATCGGTTCTCATAGGTATTATCCATGCGTCTATCTTCTATTATTTTTATATTTATCTTTGGGTTAACTCTTCTCAACAACTGTATGGCGGGTGTGAGGATTATTAATGGACGAGCTGCTGCTTTGCACCAATGGGAATGGATGGTTTCCTTGATTGACAATAATCAAGCACATACCCCACCCATGAATGTTTGCGGAGCTAGTTTAATTGCAGCAGATTGGTTATTGACGGCAGCGCACTGTATAGCAGGAGAAAATATTTACAGCTTAACTGCATGGATTGGAGATATTGATTTAAGCAGCCTTAGTGCAGAACGCATTGCTTTAAAACGTATTATTGTGCATCCACAGTACATGAATGAAAGTGATTACATTCCACCTAAAAATGATATTGCTTTAATTCAATTGTCGCATCCTGCCACCCAAAAAATTTTACATCTCAGCAATGCCTATAATCCTGCAAGTTTTGTAGATAATTCGGCAGTGGTGATGGGCTGGGGAACGACCTCAACGTATCGAACCACCACCCCTTCAATCCTGCAACAAACCACCATCCCCATCACCAGTGCCAGCTTGTGCAATGGGATTTATGCCTACAATGGCAAAATTACGGACAGCATGTTATGTGCAGGATTTCCTCAAGGCGGGACAGATGCTTGCCAAGGTGACAGCGGCAGCCCTTTAGTGGTGCAAACGACAACCGATAACGGCAGTGTGTGGCAGCAAGTGGGAATTGTGAGTTATGGCGAGGGCTGTGCACAAGCAAATCGTTATGGGGTTTACACCCGCGTTTCTGCTTTTGACAATTTTATTCAAAGCAACATTTGCAATGCTGACAACACCCCACCCGCGCCTACTGTGCGTGTTAATGTGCAAAATACGCAAGCTCAAATCGCTTGGGACGCAGCCCCGAATGCGGAAGGCTATCAATTGTTTTACGCGCCTTATTCTGAACCCCTAGATAAACAAACTTTAGAACATATTGGCAGTTTGGAAATGGGTCAAAAAACGCAGTTTGCAGCACAATTGGGTTCAGGGCAAAGCTTTTATGTGGCGGTGAAAGCTTATCAAGGCAATTGCAGCAGTGCTTATTCTAATTTGGGCGTGGTGAAAATTCCGTAGTATTGAGAGCTTCTCGGTTTTGAAAACCTAGAAGCTCTTTACTCAGTCCACTCCAACTTTTCAATTTCCCCAATCACACCCATTGTTTCCACACTGACTTGACAGACTTTCATCAGTAATTCAATAACTCGCTCTTTATGGTCTGCAAAGCAATAAGTATTGAACTTTTCGCGGATAGTCGGGTCTTTTGGCGTTTTTTCTTTGTATTGGTCGAGCACCCATTCCAAAGCAGAACGATTGCCCAATTGATAATTCCACGCGCTGGCAGGAATATTTTTTAATTGGGTGTGGGTGTCGATTTCTATAAAATTCGCAACTTTATCGGCTTTCAGGCGACATTTTGGCGCAACTTTGCTGGAAAGTTCGACGCGCTCCAAAGGATAGGGCGTGACGTTTTCAAAATATGCATGTAATTCAATCAGTTTTGCGCCGAGATTTGCCCACGCGCTAAACTCAGGATGAAACGGAATATGTGGAAATTCTGCTTTCAAATTCAGGGCGAATTTTTCCCTATAGCGCGGGTCGTGTAAAACCGCATAAACATAATTGAAAATATCGCGTTTATTCAAATCGGTAAGATTGGTATAGCGTTGTTTAAATTGGGTTAATGCCCAGTTGGTAATGTTGTCGTGGGGATTGCCGTCTTTGTCGTAAACGAATAACGGCAAAAACTGAGTTTTTTCAAGTAAATCATAGCAAGGCAATGAGGAAACAACCAATGATTGAAAAGGCTTTGCATGTGGATTTCCTGAAAAACCAATAAGTAAGTTTTTGACTTTCGTGTTTATTGGAAAAACATTAAGTTGCTGATACGTTCTATGAACAATAACCTTGTCATAGTATAAAAATTTTCCTACAAAGGGACGATATGCACTAGGTAAAATATAATCACATTGATATGTTAATGAAGTACCTTTAACAAGATGTGCTGTTAATTCTGTTGTCCACTTAATATCTCGATTGACAAAATATTCAATATCCACTGATTTATCAGATTGTTTCCATCTTTCCTGTTCAGATTGGTAAAGCTTTGTAAGAAATTGCGTTTGTTTAGAAACATCAGCTTCAGAAAAGCCATAAATCCATTCATCACGCGCTGTCACCACGCCTAACGAATACAACTTAAAAATTGCTCCTTCGCCTTTCCCTGCCTTTACATCCTTACTTGCAATGGGTAGCCAATCGCTCCAATTTTCTTGCGGCTGATTCAACCATTCACCGCGTTCATTTGGCGTAATAAATCGAAATTGACCATTTTTCGCCAAACTGCGTAAATGATTACTTTTTAGCCAGCGCAGTTTTTCAACAGCAGGCAGAAAATCATCCAACGTTAAATAATGAAGTTCACAATTTTCTGATGCTGAAGGACTGCCAGTCTTCCGAACAAGAAATACAATCGCCACCCCCGTTTGAATCCCAAAAACATTATGTTTCGTTCCAGAAATTTTAGGATTTTTCCGCACATCTCCCATCAAATCCACAACCCAAATTTCTTGGAATTCCTTCACAAAAGTTTTACGCAAACCGTCCGCTTGCCGCGAATCCAAATAGGAACGATTAGTAACAAACGCTAAAACACCCTGATTCCCTAATCTATCCGAAGCCCAGCGGAAAAAACGCACATAGGGGTCATATAACTTGGTTTTCTGCGCGGTACTTTCAGCAAGATAAGTTTCCTTGATGCGCTTATCTGCTGCCTGTGCAACATCATTCTTATTATTATCGTTTTCATTTTGCTGATTAGCGTTATAAGGCGGATTTCCAATAATTACAGGAATTTTACGCTTATTTTGCGATTGAATTCGCGAATGATTTTCATCTGTCACTGAGCCTAATAAATCATTTTGAGCATGTTCCTGAGTTAGCTCAAAACCCCAATTATCCAGCGTATTCACAAAACACAGCCCTTTAAAATCTTGCCATTTCTGAGTAGTTTCGTAAAAAGTTTGTTCAATATTCAAACAAGCGATGTAATACGACAAAATAGAAATTTCATTGGCATGAATTTCATTGGCAAATTTATAGGCTAAAGCCGCATTATCGCCCCGCAAATAATCCAATAAATCGACAATAAATGTGCCTGTTCCCGTACAAGGGTCGAGAATATCTAAGCCACTGTCTGCTAAACGTTTCTTAAAGTGTTTTTGGGTCAGCCAATCGCAACCCTCAATCATAAAGCGCACCACTTCCTGCGGCGTATAAACCACGCCCAACTTATCTGCATCTTTTGGATTGTAAGCGCTGTAAAAATCTTCATAAACTTGTTTTAAAAAGTTTTGCTTTTCAAATGAAGTTACGGTATTTGCCGCCGCTTGCCGAATCGCTGCAAAATACGGTTCTAAACGTTTTAACAGATTTTGACGGGTTTCCCCCAAAAAGAAACTCTTTTCCAATTCACCAATCGCCTTGGCGAGATGGTTTTCTTCGTGAAAATTACTATTTGGAAACACCGCACGGAAAATCTGGTCAGTCAAAATGTGCTGAATCAGCATTTCATCAATATGTGAGGCATTCACCCGCTCACCGATAGAACGCTTACACAATAATAAGAAATTAGCTGCACCTTGTTGAAATTTCTTATTATCCTGATGAGCAGTTTTCAATAAAGCACTCAAAGCTTCGGCAACTTTGGGCAATTCGGTTAAAAACTTGTCCCGTGCCACCCGAAAGTTTTCAATTTCGGGCGATTCATAACTGAAAAATGTATCTAATAAAGTTTGTAATGCTTTGGCATTTTCGACAGAACAGCGCAACACTTCCTTGCCATTTTGTAATAAAACAGCAGTGCGCGTGTCTTCAAAGATAATATTATCAGTGGGATAGCCTTTGGCTAGTTTTGCTGCAATTTCTTTGTCTAAATCATCTTTTTCGTCTTTGGCTTCCCACCAACCATGCACCAAACGCAAACGGTCAACTAACACCCCGTCAGCGCGTAAATTTGCCCCTGTGGGTGATTTAAATTGATATTCAGGATATAAAATCAGTTGGTGTTCTTCGCCAATAGTTTCGAGCAAATTTTCAAAAGCGCGGCGCAAGGCACTTTCATTATCTGCGCCTGAAATGTTGCGTAAATCATCGAGTTTGCGCCAATAAGTTTGAATGTGTGACATGGGTTATTTAAAGGTTTGGGGAGGGGAAATAGTGTAGCATTTTTTGGCAGTGGGATTTTATCCCACAG
>Ga0209599_10001656_pt1 | contig 10169 bp, 6 predicted proteins | sample Shrwel_input2_FT_FD_187534 | JGI IMG/M metagenome (GOLD analysis project Ga0209599, IMG submission 187534) | Subsurface microbial communities from deep shales in Ohio, USA - Utica-3 well 1 S input2 FT (SPAdes) (version 2) ... | reverse complement strand
CGCGCAGGGCTTGATCGACTTTGCCTGTGAGTTCGCCCGCTTCCACCAATTGAAATAAATACCACGGCAAAGGCAAACCGCTTTCTTTCAACGCCAAAGAAAAACTAATCCCTTGGCGCAATTTGCCCGCGATAGAACTGAATGCTTGGGTAATAAATAAGGGGTGGGAAGAGGCGGCGAGTGATTCCACGGCTTCAATCAGGGAAACTCCAGCGGATAATAGCGTGGCAAGTTCATGCAGCACCGCGAGTAAATCACGGCGTTTGGGTTTTTGGGCTTTTTGGGGGGTAGCGTTTTGAGTTTGGTCTAGGGAACTCAGATTTAACACCGTCAGCCCCCGCCGTTGGAGTTGGCGGGTGGCTTCACGTTCGCTTTGCGTGGTCAAAATACCCGTAATTTCCTGCCCTTGTGCATCAACTGCTCGGTATTTATAACGCATAACTCACTGTTCGACTTGTTGCTGCAATTGCTGCTCTGTGGGGTTGAGATTAATTGCTAAAGTTTCACCGTCTGTGCCTGCGATAAACGGCATTTTCACTGCGTTGGGGCTACCCTTATTCGCCGCATTGCCTGAATTATAATCCACCCAACGCCATTGCACATGGTCGGGTGGGACAGGCGCGAGTGATTTCGGACGTACGGCTTGCACGAAATTGCCCCACACATACATAGCCCCCGAGCCGCCGCTTAAACCCACGGGTTTATTGTCATCACGCCCCAGCCAAGTGACGGTTAAAATATCGCTGCCAAAGCCTGCAAACCAACTGTCGCGCAAATCGTTACTTGTGCCTGTTTTGCCTGCGACCACCATATCATCGGCTAAATAGGTTTTTGCCACATGTCGCCCTGTGCCGAAACGCACCGCTTCTTGTAAGGCGTGGTTTAATAAGAACACGGGCGCGGCATCAAAGCGTTTTTCGATGTTCAAACCGTAACGTTCCAAAGGCTTGCCATCGTGGGTCAATACGTTACGAATCGAACGTAACGGCACGCGATAACCGCCTGTGGCAATGGTTTGATACATTTGCGTCACTTCAAACGGGGTCAAGCCCAAGCTGCCGAGCAACATCGAAGGAAACACGGGAAATTCGCGATCAATCCCGAGTTTTCTTAAAGTTTCAATCACTTTGGTCAAACCCAATTCCATGCCCAGCCGTACCGTGGCTAAGTTATAAGAATTGGCTAAGGCGCGGTGTAAACGCACTCGCCCGTGTGAACGATTGTCGTAGTTATTTGGCGACCACACTTTGCCGTATTTGTCGCGCCATTCGTAAGGCGTATCATCCAGCACCGACATCAACGAATAACGCTGATTTTGCAAAGCGGTTAAATAAATTGACGGCTTCACCAGCGAACCAATGTGACGCACTGCATCTAAAGGACGGTTAAAACCTGCATAACGGGGATTTTTGCCATTCACGATGGACAAGACTTCGCCACTTTCAGTATTCGTCACCACCATTGCGCCTTGTAAATTGCGCCGTCCCGAGGACTTTTCCAATTTTTTCAAACCATTTGCCATCGAACGCTCGGCTTGATTTTGTAAATACGGATCAAGCGTGGTGAAAATTTGCAGCCCTGAAGAGCGTAAATCTTCTTCGCGGTAATCTTGACGCAATTGGCGGCGCACTAAATCCAAAAAGGCAGGATAAGGTGAAGCCGTATCGGTAGATTCTTCACTGATGCCTAAAGGGCTTTCTTTTGCGCGGGTGGCTTCTTCATAATTTAAGAAACCTTGTGCCACCATTGAATCCAACACCAAATTGCGGCGCGATAAAGCGCGTTCAGGATGTTTGCGTGGATTATAATGTGAAGCGGCGCGTACTAAACTGATTAATAAGGCAGTTTCCGACAGGCTTAATTCTTCAATTGGGCGGTTGAAATAAAACCATGCCGCCATACCCATGCCGTGAATCGAACGATTGCCATCTTGTCCGAGATAAATTTCATTTAAATAGGCTTCTAAAATTTCTTCTTTGCTGTAATGCCATTCCAGCAACAAAGCCATCGCGGCTTCATTAATTTTGCGGTCAAAAGTGCGTTCAGGCGATAAGAATAAGTTTTTCACCAACTGTTGCGTGATAGTACTGCCACCTTGTACCAATTCGCCTGCCTGCAAGTTTGCCATGCTGGCGCGCACTAAACCTTTGATACTTACGCCATAATGTTCAAAAAAGCCACGGTCTTCCATTGCCAACAAGGCGTTAATTAACGATTGTGGCACTTCTTTCAGGCTGACTAAAACGCGGTCTTCGTTGTCATTGGGGTAAATTTTGCCGATAATTTTTGGTTCTAAGCGCACCAAGGCAAGATTACGATTGGTCTGCACTTCTGTCACCGATTGGACAGTATCCCCTTGAAAACGAACCCGAACCATGCGCGATGGCTCGCTCGCGTCCCAAAATTTGAATTCACGGGTTTTAATATAAAGTTCGTTATCTTTGCGTTGGAATTCGCCTTGATTATACAGCTCGCCACTTTCACGATAGCCTAAGGCACTCAATTCAATGGTTAAATTTTCAGGCGTAATACCCATGCCGCTGTAAAGTTCCAAAGGGCGCGCATACACACGCGCAGGAAGTTCCCAACGTTTGCCTTCAAATTGTTCACGCACCCGTGCATCAAGCACGCTGATATGAATGCCCACGGGAATCATTAAAACCAACAACACCAACAACCACCATTTCGCGACTAAAAAACGAAATGCGCCATGAATACGCGAGCGCGGTGCGGGTGAACGCCCAGAACTTGCGGGTGTCTGACGACTACGGCTGGGTAGTTTTTTCCGTTTGCTAACCATGTTAGTAATTCACTCAATCTTTATAAAACAAACTGTTACATCGAATACCTAGGCAAATGCTTAAGTAAGACGGTTTTGTTATTGATAGTATTATCTTTAGTTAGCAAAGGATACACCATCTTTCGTAAAAAGGTTACTGGCGGGATCGATTTTTTATAAGCCTTACCCATGCTTAGCAATATGGAAACGATGCTGCTTTACCTTTTTGGGAGCTGATCTATACAATAGGCGGCTGAATGACATTCGAGCGCGGCTGCTGCGATTCGAGCTGTCTTTGATTTTAGTGTGACTTAAGGGATAGATAATGCACATAAGTTTTCGATTGTTTTGCCTGTGGGTAAGTTTTTCATTGCTCTCGGCATGTAGTCAACAAGTCACTACGCCTGTCAGTGCGCCAACAGTGGACAATGAAATTCGACAAGTGTTTGCTCACACCGAGCAAATGAAAAGTAAGCAAACAGAAAGAGGCGTTTTATTATCTTTAAACGACAGTATTTTTGAAGGGGAAAGCGCGAATTTTGCAGGCAGTGCCGATATATTTTTAGACAAAATCACCAACTTGTTGAAACAATATCCACGTCGCAATGCGGTCGTTGAAGTACATACTGACAACACGGGCGGTGAACGTTTTAATTTGAATATGTCGCAAAAACGGGCTGAAAAATTGCGAGCGGCACTCATTCAGCGCGGCATTTCTCCCAAACGTGTCATTGCGAAGGGTTATGGCGAAACCCGTCCGATTGGGACTAATCAAAGTGAAGTTGGGCGTTTGCAAAATCGACGGATTGAAGTCACGATTCTGCGAGAAGGGACGGTGTTGCGGTTTTAAGGGATGCGATTAAAACAAGCTTCGCATTTAAAGAAATCCTAAAGCAAGCGTAGGGTGTATAAGCGTAGTGTCATACACCGTAATGACCACTGGTGCATGGCGGCTTACGCCTTATACACCCTACGAACTGCCAGTTTTCTAATTAACCTGAGTTCGGGATAAGAACGGTAAATATTCCCGAGACCTGCTAGGTTTTAAAAACCTAGCAGGTCTGAGCTAGGATTTGGGGGGGCAGCATTAAGGATTATCAGAATAAGGATTCACAGGATTAGAGGATTTTCAGAATTAAACAAGCATTCAAAGTTAATCCTGCTTAATTCGGATAATCCTGTAAATCCTGATTCTGACAATCCTTAGGTTTAAAATTTAGCTCAGGAAGGTCTCATCTACAAATGCCTACCACTGCAATTTAAACCCTAAATCAATATGATAATCCTCTACTAAAGGCAAGGACATCACCGCAAATCCTGTGCTACGTTCAATATTGTGCAACACGGTGTTTAAATGTGCCTCATCCGAAGCCGTCAGCACAAACCACAAATTAAACGCATGTTCACGTTCATAATTATGATTCACTTCAGGCACGGCACTGATACGTTCTGCAATTTCATGTAAACGTTCAGGCGGCACCCTCATTGCGGCCAAAGTGCTTGTTCCCACCCGATGCGGACGCAATACCGCTCCCACACGACTAATCGCCCCTGTGTCGCTGAGTTCTCGCAATTCTGCCAAAACTTCCGCCTCACTCACCCCTAATTCACGCGCCAAATCCGCATACGGTGTCGCTGACAGCGGAAAATCTTTCTGAAAATCATTTAACAAACGCTTTTGCAAAAGGCTTAAATGCGGTGCATTCGCTTGATGAATTGCGTGCATGATAATTTCCTCACAGTCCGATTTTATGGGCGCGTGCGGTGAAAAAAATTCCGCTAGGTTTGTCGGCGGCAATGCGCCCCTGTTCTTCAAAAGTTTCGGTGTTATAAATTAACACTTGATCATCGTCGCGGGCAGAAATCCACACCGCCTCGCCGCGCGGGGTAAATTCAAGATGCAACACGGCTTTACCCGCCTTGAAACTGCGCACAATTTTCATGCTGGGCACGTCAATAACTTGTACGGTTTCATTGTCAGGCACAGCAAAATTCACCCAGACTTGTCGCCCGTCAGGACGCGCCATCACAAAGACAGGTTGTCCATGCACGGGAATGGTGGCGACAGCTTTCCAAGTTCTTTGCTCAACCACCAGCACTTCATGTCGTCCCACCGCAGGCAGAAAAATGTAATTATCTGCCACCGCCCAGCCTTCCAAATGCGGCATTTTATAAACGGGTAATTTTTCCTGACCCTTGCCATAATGCGGCAAAATGCGCTGTACGCCTTGATCCAAATTCCATAAATCTAATAAAGCCAAACCGTCTTCACCAAACAAACCCGCAATGTAATAACGTCCTTGGGGCGACATCAGCGCGTCATAAGGTTCTTTGCCGATGTTTTTGAACTTGCGAATTTTAGGCTGCTGTATGTTGTGTAAATCTACCACCCAAATTTCACCCGCTTCAAATAAACTAAACACAAATTGTTGATTTGGCGCGTCGGCTAAACCCACGACTTTGGCACGTTTACCGTCGGCATATTCGCTGGGAATATCTAAAACTTGTTCTAAACTGTCCGCATCGAAAACTTTGACCCCGCCGGGCGTATAATTCGACGTGGCAACCCAACGCCCATCTTGCGAGATTGCCCCGCCGATACTGTTGCCTGCTTGTTCGATGCGTTTCACCAACTCCATGTTCAGCATGTCAATTTTACTTAAACCGCCGTCACGCCCAAAAACATAGGCATAACGTTGATCGCGGGAATACACTACAGAAGCATGGGACAAATCACCCAAGCCTATGATTTCCCCCAAACTGCTGCGGGTGCTGGTTTCGATAATTAACACGCTGCCTTTGGCGCGTTCAATCACCAGTCCTAAATCGCCTGTGGCGCGGCAATCTGCCCACGTTTGCGCGGATAACAACAGCCATAGGCAAGCGAATATCAATTTAGGGTTCATCAGACACTCCTTTGCGTAATTCTTGAATCAGCCACAGGGCTTCATTTTCAGTGAGCACGCCGCGCCATGCGGGCATTGCTGTATTCGGTCTACCGAGCAAAATGGTACTGACCAGACTTTCATCAGTTTTACCCACGAGATTTTCAGGAAGTAAGGGGCTGCCCAAGCCACCTTTTAAAGTCATGCCATGACAAGAACCGCAGTCTTGTACTAAAAAATGGCGTAATTGTTGTTGGCGTTCGGGAGCGAGTTCTGCCGCAATGCTGAATTGCCAGCAGCAGGGTAAGAAAATCATCAACCAGTAGCGCATCGGATTTACCCTTGAGGATTAACAAGTCTGAATCAGGATTCACAGGATTTAAGGATTTTCAGAATTAATTCAAAAAGCGTTATCAAGCGTAGGGTGTATAAGGCGTAGCCGCCATACACCTTTAACCGCATAAAGTTTCAACTCGCAAGGTGTATGGCGGCTACGCCTTATACACCCTACGAACTGCTTAGTCCCGTAAATTCCGACTCAGACAAGACTTAATTAATAAACGTCATGCACCGTGTTATACACGTTAAATTTACCCGTGGGGGTGATAATGCGCGGGTCTTTAATCACATGTTTCAGCTTACGGGTCTTGTCGTCCACAATCACGATTGCAGACTTTTGATCCTTGCCATTCCACACAGAAAACCACACTTCATCGCCCGCTTTGTTGTATTCAGGTTGCACCACACGCTTTGGACCCTCGCCCAAATCTGCCCATTCTGCAATCGGTAACACTTCAAAAGGCTTGCTCAGATTTTTGATGTCGAACACCGCAACGCTTTGGTGAATCTTGTCATCAGGATTCAAAGCGGTGTCTACATACAGATTAGTGGATTGTGGATGGGTTTTGATAAACAGCGAACCGCCGCCTTGCCCTTTCAACGTCCGTACTAATTTCCAAGCCTGTTGAGGATGCTTGTCAGGATCAGTGCCGATGACCGCAATCTTTTCATCGCCTAAATCGCTGGTTGCCCATACAGGGCCAAAGTCAGGGTCTAAGAAGTTTGCGCCACGCCCTGGGTGAGGAATCTGTCCCACATCCACCAAAGCTGCCAAGTCACCTTTCTTAGAATCCACCACCGCGACCTTGTTTGACTTATTCGCAGCGGTTAAGAAATAACGATGCGTAGAATCCCAGCCGCCATCGTGTAAGAATGGTGCAGCATCAATGCTGGTAATTGCCAGATTTTTTAAATCTTGATAATTCACCAACAAAACTTTCCCCGTTTCCTTCACGTTCACGATAAATTCAGGGCGTTCATGCGAGGCAACAATGGCGGCAACGCGAGGCTCAGGATGATATTCTTGGGTATCTACGGTGATGCCACGGGTAGAAACTAATTTCAAAGGTTCTAAGGTGTCACCGTTCATAATCACAAATTGAGGTGGCCAATACGTGCCCGCAATCGCATATTTATCTTCAGTGCCTTTGAACTTGGAAGTTTCCACAGAACGGGCTTCTAAACCCACTTTGATTTCTGCGACGGTTTCAGGCTTTTCCATCCACAAATCGATTAAGTTGATTTTGGCATCGCGCCCAATCACGAATAAATAACGCCCTGAAGCGGACATCCGTGAAATATGTACTGCATAACCCGTCTTGATAATACTTAGGATTTCTTTGCTGTCACCATCAATCAGCGCAACTTCGCCCGCATCACGCAAAGTGACCGAGAAAATATTTTCGATGTTGAACTTATTCATCTTCTTGGTAGGACGTTTTTCAGGCGGTACTAGCACTTTCCAGCTTGCCTGCATTTCCTTCATGCCATATTCAGGAGGTGTCGGTGGCTCGTGTTGTAAATAACGCGCCATCAAATCCACTTCGTCAGCGGTCAAATCGCCAGAAGTGCCCCAGTTTGGCATCCCAGCGGGTGAGCCATAATTAATGAAGACCTTCAGGTAATCAGTGCCCTTTTTCAAAGTAATATCAGGGGTTAAGGCTTTTCCTGTTGCGCCCTTACGCAATACGCCATGACAACCTGCGCAGCGTTCAAAGAAAATCTGCTTGGCGCGTTGGAATTCTTCAGGGGTAATAGCAGGGGCTTGGGGGGCGGCTGCGGGTTTAACTGTGGCAGCATCGATAGCAGAAGGCGTGCCTTCATACTTGGTTTCTGCGGGGGTGGCAGGGTGTTTTGAAGTTTTATCGGCTTTTTCAGCAGCGAGTACATGGCTAATTGAAAGTGACAGAATGCTACAAGCCAAAATACGGGATAGGGTACGTGCTTTTATTTTCATGGGTGGACTCCTCAGTGACCTCAGCAGGTGATCTTATGGACTGATGCTGATCTTAATCTTCGCTGAGTAGACAATAGCTTACCTTGATATACGTCAATTTCTGAGTGTAGTAGCAGGTTTTATATAAAAAGCTTTTATTAAGACGGATATTTGCCGAGAGTTGAGTAAAAACAGTGAGTTTTCAGACTTCAATAAGGGGACTATGCAGTCGCATCGCTTGTAAATGTTTTGCTTCTCTGTAGTTGACAAGGTAAAATTCTGAATAATCGTGAATTTGAGCAATCGTTTTTATTAATAGAGGAATTAGCGTGTCCCAAGCTCGCCGCAATCGCAGATTTAATACGCCCGCTGACGACCGCCCGATAAAACATGGGTTACGTGAGATTTTATTAATTTTCTTTTGCTTTGTAGCCCTGTATTTATTGGTCTGTTTATTCACGTATAACCCACTCGACCCCGGCTGGTCGCACAGTGGCACACAAGTGGCAGAGGTCAAAAATAAGGGCGGTGTCGCAGGCGCATTGTTTGCAGACGTGTTTTTATACTTATTTGGCTATTTCGCCTATCTATTCCCAATGATTGTCGGCTATGTCGGCTTTTTGGTTTACCACGGGCGACATTACGACATCATCGCCGATCCCAAATCCACCATCATTCCCAGCATTGGCTTTGTTCTGACCTTAAGTGCGGGCTGCGGCTTGGCAATTGTGCACTTTTCCTCTGAAACGGTGTTTGCAGGCGGGATTTTAGGCAGATTAGTCGGGCAAAGTTTACAAAGCGTCTTCAGTCATCTCGGCGCGACTCTACTATTACTCGCAGTCTTTCTCACCGGCGTGACTTTGCTAACAGGCTTGTCGTGGATGAAACTCATGGATTTCTTGGGATTTCATACCCTGCGCCTGATGCCCGTATTAGAAAAATTTTTGGGCGAACGCTTTTTTCCGTGGGCGGGCGTGGTGTTAAAAAATATAGCCAATGCCATCAGTTATGTGGCGCGTTTTGTCTTTGGCAAGGCAAAAGAGCGTTGGGAAACGCGTAAAAATCCTCAAGAATATGAAGAAGATGACGAATACTTTCAACGCAAAGAAGGCGCATCTCGTCAACGTCCTGCGGAAACACAATTCAGTCATGTCGCTTTAGAAAATGCGGATGATGCAACGGCTTCTATGGCTAATCCTGCAAAAAAAGCAGAATTAGTGCCGACGCTGACCGAAGTGGTCGCCCCACCGCCAGCCTCCGACGCAGCAATTTTGCCAAGCTTAGATTTATTATCCAATCTGCCACAAACCGTGGAATTGCCTAATTTAGAAAAACTTTCTCAGGATTTATTATCTGCACTGAATTCCTTAGAAATTACCGCAATTCTGAAAAGCATGCGTTCAGGCCCTGTACTTAGCAGTTTTGAAGTGCAGCTTGCAAAATCCCTGAGCGTGGGACAATTGGAAGAATTGGGCACGCAATTGGCGGCAATTTTGCGACTTGAAAAAGTGCGTGTGGTCGAAAATATCCCAAATTTACTGCATATTGAAATCGCCCACAGCGTGCGCCAAGAAATTAATCTGCACGATTTAATCAGCACCAATGAATATCAACAACATCCTTCGCGTCTGCCTTTGGCATTGGGGAAAGATATTAGCGGGCAAGCAGTGGTGGTGGATTTAACCCGTATTCCGCATTTATTGCTGGCAGCCAGTCATGGCGAAGAAAAAGCCAATGCGGTGCACAGCTTGTTATTGAGTTTATTGTATAAATCCACGCCGCAGCAATTGCGTTTGTTATTAATCGACAATGCCAATCGTGATTTGAGTTTGTATGAAAACTTGCCGCATTTGTTATTGCCTGTGATTCATGAGGCGCAACAAATTCCATCCGCGCTGCAATGGTGTGAGCAGGAAATGGAACGGCGTTATCGTTTGATGGCAAATCGGGGCGCGCGCAATATTGAAAGTTATAACCAAATGTTGAGCAAAGTGGATGCAAATAATCCCTTGTTGGCTGGCGAGTCGGGCGAATTGCCATACATTGTGATTGTGATGCAAGAAATCGCAGAAATTATGATGAGTCATATTCACACCCAAGCTGAAGATTTCATCACCCGTTTAGTGCAAAAAGCGCGGGCGGCGGGGATTCATCTGATTTTAACCACCCAATACTTGTCGGTGAATGTGATTACAGGTTCACTGAAAGCCAGTATTCCGACGCGCATCGC
>Ga0209599_10001655_pt1 | contig 10172 bp, 9 predicted proteins | sample Shrwel_input2_FT_FD_187534 | JGI IMG/M metagenome (GOLD analysis project Ga0209599, IMG submission 187534) | Subsurface microbial communities from deep shales in Ohio, USA - Utica-3 well 1 S input2 FT (SPAdes) (version 2) ... | reverse complement strand
AATTAAGAATTAATAGATTTCAATAAAACATAGCAGATTTTCTACGTGAAAGTCTGCTTTTTTGTTTTGGGTGGTTTTCCCCTTTGTTTTATAGGGTAATTCCTGTAATGTTTTCATAGTTAGTGATATAGATTTGTACTACAAAATAATTGTTAACCAAAAAACAAATCAAATGGAAACATTAAAATCGGTGTTGGAATCGAATCACACCAAAAAAACAAAAAATGAGTTGATCGATCTTTTATCAGGAGTGCAAAAAGTACTTTCTCCGAGTGTTTATGATAAAATTTCGGGAGTTGAAATTTCAGAACTGAAAGATCTTTCGGTGAAAGAAATTCTTGCGATTGTAGATCAGTTTAAAGCAGGTTATGACGAGAAATGGGAAAAATCTCTGGTGAATGCATCTTCTGAAGTTCTCAAAATGATTTCTTTGAAAATGGCTTCGGATGAAGAAGTGTTTAAAACTTCGGATGCAGCCAATGCAGATTTTGCAGCAGAATTGGGAAGTATAGACTTCGCAACCATCATCGGCGGACCTTTGGATGCGTGCGTAAAAGCACAGTCGAATGCTTCTATTGCTACTGTAAGTTTCATTAATGAAGTTGGTTTCGAACTTACAGATCCTAATGATCCTGCAAGTGCCAAAAAACTGAGAATGGCAGATTTTAAGTACAAAAAAGATGTACCTAATCCTGATTTTGATAAAGATGAGCCTGTAAGTGATACAAATCCTAAAACAATTCCACAACCGGTTGAAATTTCGGTTCCTTTTATTGCTTTGTTGAATGTACCAAGCTTTAGAATAGAATCTTGTGAAGTAGATTTTAATGTGAAATTAAATTCTACCTACACCAAAAATGTAGATGACGAATTTGGTTTAAAAGTTGGTGCTTCCGGAGGATGGGGACCTGTGAAACTAAGCGTAGATGTTTCTTATAAAAGATCATCAAGCACCGGAATTAAGGTTGAAAAAGAATATTCTTTGGGTGTAAAAGTAAGAGCAACAAACGACGAAATGCCTGCAGGTTTGGAAAAAGTTTTAGGATTATTGGCTCAGTAATTTCTAAATTTTACGATCATGATTAAATTATCAGATTACCTGGATTATCTCAACAACGAGATAATTCAGGCTCGTAAAAGAGCAGACGAAAACGCTGTTGCGATTGCCAAAGAATATGCAAAACATCCTTATCTTAAATATTTTACCGCACCAAGATATGCTTTACCCAGTGTGAAAATGGATATTCCTCTGAAAATTACCGATATAGATTCTGATTCTAAATATAATTTTAAACTTAATGAAGATCAGCTAATCGGAGAAGTTAACGAAAGAATACGTTTGGTAAACCGAGAAAAGAAACTCAATATTCAGGAGATTACAAAAAAGCAGATTCAGAATGAAGATTTTAAAACTTTGTTTAAAAAGCTGGAATCTAATGATCAGAAATTCGGAAAACTTCCTGTTGCTGAAGTAATGAAGGTGGATCTTAAAACAAAAATACAAGCTTTAAACACAGGTGTTTTCAGACCGCAAGACGGAAGTACAGATGCAGAAGTCAATGAGCTGAAAGACATTTTTTCTAATGTTTTGCTGAATAAATATACGCTCGTGAATTCTAAGCTCAACAATATTTACATTGATCCAAACACAAACTCCGCAGAAGATAAAGACAAACTGTTTATCAATCTGCAGGTGACGATGGAAGCCGAAGGAATAAGAGTGCTTTCTTATAAAGATAAAGACGGAAATGAGGTAGAACAGATAACTTTTGAGTAATGCAGGAACTTATACATCATAGTACACAGACTTTAGAATTTCATCTGGATAAGCTGAATAAAGTTCAGGAGTTTTATCTGTCTAAATCTTTCGATTTTGATGCTCATTTTGAAACTTTTCTTCATGAACTATTAGAGTATTTTAAAGCAAAAGGAAATACAACTTACGAATCTGAAGTTCTAAAAATTATGAGTACGATTTCTACGGTAAAACGCGGATTTAATCCTGTAAAAATGGAAAAAGTAAGCGTTGGAAAAAGAGATTTGGTTTCCGGATTTTCTTTTAGCGGAATTGAAAATATTCATGGTTTTTTGATCGAATTACTTGCCAAAGAACAGAAAAAACTGGATGAAGCTGAAGAACTGCTTTCAGGTTTGATGATTTCTATGTTTCAAAACGGAATTTTGGATGATTCAAAAATAAAAGATCTCAATTCAATTTTAAAAATTGAAACATTCTGGAATCAGTTGATTTCTCAAAATACAACCATTGCAGGAATCAATAAAAAACTGAGAATTAATCTATTAGCAGAAGATATTTATTTACTGATAGAAAAAATCTGCGCCAAAATTTTATAAAACAAACTAGTCATGAAAACAGAAAAATACATTGTCTTACTTGAAAATCAGGAGAAAAAATCACTGAAAAAGATAGAAAATGAGCTTCAGGTAAGTATTACTTCCTCAGAATTTCTTTCAAAAGAAAACCGTTCTTTTGATGTAATCGATAATGATAACGGAGTTTTGTACAAAAATCTGGGAGTTGTGGTGGTAGAGAATATGGATGAAGATCAACTGAAAAAAGCGGTGAAAGATGATTCAAATCCCATAATTTATTTTGAAAAAGAGCGGGATTTTTTTCCGGCAGATGAAATGAAAATCATTAGCGAATTAAAGAAACAGTCCGCAGAAATTTCAAATAAAATTAATGAATTAGAACTGTACCTCAACAATAAACCCATTCCTCCGAAAAACTTTGTTGAAATGGAATGGGGGCTGAAAGCCATCGGAATTGAAAAAGCATTGTACACCGGAAAAGGAATTGATGTCTGCATTTTGGATACGGGTTTAGAAATGTCTCATCCCGATTTTGCATCAAGAGAAGTTGAAGGAAAATCTTTTATTGAAGGGGAAGACTGGAACAAAGATCTCAATGGTCATGGTACACATTGTGCAGGTGTTTCTGCAGGAAACTTACGTGGAGATACCGGGAAACGCTACGGAATTGCCAAAGACTGTAATCTGAAAATTGCCAAAGTACTTTCTAATAGTGGAAAAGGAACAACAAGCAGTGTTGTAGATGCAATTGATTGGGCAATTTCCAAAAAATTCAGAATATTATCGCTCTCACTTGCTGCGCCTGTTGGATTAAATGAAAAGCCTTCTGTACTTTTTGAAACGATAGGATCGAGAGCGCTTGAAAATAATTGTCTCATCATTGCAGCAGCTGGAAACGACAGCAACCGACCTTCGATTCCCAAACCTGTTTCTGCACCCGCCAATTCACAGTCTATTATGGCAGTTGGTGCAATAGACGGACAAATGAGGGTTGCCAAATTTTCGAATGGAGGCTTAAATCCTTCAACCGGAGGAAATATAAATGTTTGCGCACCCGGAGTTGATGTTTTCAGCAGTTATCCAAAAAATGGCAAAAATAAAAACTTTTATATTCCATTAAGCGGAACAAGTATGGCAACACCTCATGTTTCGGGACTTGCAGCTTTGTTTATGGAACAGTTTCCGGATAAAAAAGCAAAAGAAATCTGGGAAATGATAGAAACTCATGCAAAACCTATCGATGGATTGAAATACAGAGATATTGGAAGTGGCTTAATTCAAATAATTTAAAAATGAAAATCTATCTGGCTGTACTGAAAGATGAGGTAAATTTAGAGGAGTTTAAAAAATATCTTAAAGAGAAAAAGATCAAGTTTTTAGATTATTATAAAACTTTAGGAATCGTAAAATTGCAAAGTGAAAAAAAGATTTCAGAAAAAGATGTTGAAGAATTTTGCGAAAGCATTGAAGAAGAAAAAGATAATTTAACAATATAATCACCATAATAAAGCTTTTCTGTAACAGAGAAGTTTTATTTTTGCTTTTAATTTAAAATGAAATAAATATGAGTTTCAGATTTTCAGTTGTATTGATGATGTTTTTTGCACTTGGTTTTTCGCAGGATCTTAAAGTGATGAGTTTTAATATCAGATTAAATTTAGATTCTGATAAAGAAAATGCATGGCCACAGAGAAAAGCAGATGTTGCAGATTTGCTGATGTATTATCATCCAGATTTTTTCGGAGTTCAGGAAGCTCTTCCGGAGCAGATGAAAGATATTAAAACAAGTCTTAAAAATTACGATTATGTAGGAGTGGGAAGAGATGACGGTAAAGAAAAAGGTGAATTTTCGGCAATATTTTATGATACGAAAAAACTTCAAATAGTAAAATCTGGTACATTCTGGCTTTCTGAAACGCCCGAAAAACCATCAAAGGGTTGGGACGCGGCTTATAACAGAATTTGTACGTATGCTGTTTTTAAAGATAAAGAATCGCAGAAAGAATTTTTGGCGATGAATATTCATTTTGATCATGTAGGAAATGTGGCAAGAGTAAAATCTTCAGAATTGATTTTAAGAAAAGCAAAAGAACTGAATCCTAAAAATTTACCTTTGGTTTTATCGGGTGATTTTAATTTAACAGAAGATACAGAACCGATAAAAATTCTTTCGCAGAATTTAGAAGATACTTTTTACAATTCTGAAAAAAAACATTACGGACCAGTAGGAACTTTTACAGGTTTCAACATCACTGAAGTTCCGGAAAATAGAATCGATTATATTTTTGTGAAAGGTTTTAAAATAAAATCCCACAGACACATCAATGACAGAAGAGAAAATCTTTTGTATCCATCTGATCACTTTCCGGTTTTGACTGAGCTGCAGTTTTAAAATATTAATTCTCTGGAAAATCAATCTCAAATCCAATTCCTCGCAAGGATTGGATTTTTATTTTGTCGTCGTGCTGAAAATATTTCCGCAACCGACTGATGAAAACGTCAAGACTTCTTCCTGTAAAATAATCATTGGTTTCCCAAAGATTATTGAGAATATCATCTCTTTTTATTGTTTTATGATTGAATTTTAAAAGATATAGCAAAAGATCTTTTTCACGAATCGTTAGTCTTGTTTTTTCCTTAGGATGAGAAAGTAAAAGCTTCTCTGTATCTAAAATATAGCTTCCGATTTTATATTGAGTTATCGTTTCTGAAGTGAAAGTTCTTTTCAGAATATTTTTAATTCTGAGAATCAGTTCTTCAGGATCGCAAGGTTTTGCAATGTAGTCATCTGCTCCGATTTTCAATCCGGTTAACCGATCTATTTTCTGGTTTTTTGCAGTTAAAAATAGAAGAGGAAAATCTGGTTTTTCTTTTAAAATGATTTTTGCCAAAGAAAATCCATCGATATTGGGCATCATAATATCTAAAATACCGATATTAAAATAAAAATCTTTTACTAAAATTGGTAAAATGTCTTCAGGATTCTGAAACCAAGAAACATTGAAATTTTCCAGCTCGAGATACTGTTTTAAAATCATCCCGAAATCTGAGTCATCTTCTGCTAATAGAATTTTAACTTTCATAAGGAATTGAGATTTTAAAAGTTGTTCCTTTATTTAGTTCACTCGAAACTTCTGTTTTACCATTGTATTTTTCGAGGATTTTCTTCACAAAAAACAAACCTAAGCCTAAACCTTTACTATTGTGAATGTTATTCGACTGTATTCTGTAAAATTTCTCAAAAATATTTTTCAGCTCTTTTTGTTCGATTCCGTTTCCGTTATCTAAAATAGTGATTTCAAGTTTGTTTTGAATCGTTTTTAAATCAATTTTAATTTTAGAAGCACCGTATTTCACACTGTTTTCACAAAGATTTTTGATAACCGTTTCCATCAGTTTTTTATCAAACGGAAGTTCTTTTGAAACCAAATTATTCAATTCAAAATCAGATTCAGGATATGTAAAAGCCAAATCTTTTATGAAAAAATCCCAGTTTTCTGGGTATATATTTTGGTTTTCTTCTAAAGATTCTTCAGAATGTAGTTGTTTCATCAAATCCTCAAGTCGTAAAATCTGTCTGTCAATCAACGGTAAAATTTCCAGACTGAATTCCTTCTTTAATGTTTTTGAAGCAATTTTTAAAGTCGCAATCGGAGTTTTAAATTCATGTGAAATATTATCAACAACGGTATGTAAAACCTCAACCTGTTTTTGTTGTCTGATTAAGTTTTTAATCGTGAAAATGTACAAAATCAAAACGCTTAACAAAAGAATTATACAGGCTAAAATAAGTAATGTAAGCTCCTGAAAAACAATTTTATTGATGTTTAAAATTTCAAAATCGGTCTGGCTTCTGATGATAAAAGAGTCATTTTTCTCCACTTTACCCTTTTCGTAAGACGTTGATACAGAAGAAGTTTCCCATTTTCCTGATTGCGAAATCCCTGCTTCCATCACCTTATTTCTTGTTTCATAAAGAATGATGGGTTTCTCGATTAGCTTTGTACTATCCGGAACTGAAATTATTGATAGATAGGTGATTCTTGCTGCAACTTTATATTGCTCTTTATCAAATTGTTGGTCGATATAGTCACTTAATTTATCTTTCGTTTTGTTTCTGTTTTCGACAAAATAATTCAGAAATTCTTTTTTGCTGATTTCTTTATGAGAATATTTAGATAAAATATTTTTTGAGTCGTTATCTCTTTTTTTTTCTAGTTCCCCCAAATCTTCCAATTCATCAATGTGTTTATTAATTTTTGAAAGAACAGTACTGTAAATTTCACGTTTTTTTACCTGATATGTTTTATACATAAAATACACCTGAATTCCCAACAAGAGCAGGAACAAACCGGCAAACAGCCAAACGAGATTTTTACTTTTTGAAATCATTGAAGCAAATATAATTAATTAGGGAATGCGCTTTTATCATTAACCTCTCATTAACCTTCTATTAACTGAAATTCTCATTTACATTAAAGAATTTTGTAACCAGTAAAAAATCAAACAAAATTGAATTAACTCTTAAAATCTGTTGAAATGTACAAATATCTTTTATTCATATTTTTTCCTGTTTTTGTTTTTTCGCAATCACAGAAAATCTCAGGAATTGTTTCTAATACTGAAAAAGAAAAACTTGATTCTATAAAAATTGAATTGTATGATTCTCAAAATGTTTTGGTAAAAAGCTTGTTTACAAATTCGGAAGGGAATTTTTCATTCGAAAATCTTTCATCGCAATCATTTAAAATTAAAATTAATGATGAAAAATATCTGTCTTTTGAAAAGCTAATCGATGCTAAAACCGATCATGAAACTTTAAATATCATTCTGAAAAATAATCAGAAAGAGATTGAAGCAGTTACACTCACCAAGAAAAAACCTTTAGTAAAAAGAAAAGTAGACCGATTGGAATTTAATGTAGAAAACTCCAATATTTCTTCTCTCAACGCTTGGGAAATTCTTAAAAAAACTCCACAAGTCACTATTAATAATGATGTTTTGGCTGTGAAAGGCGGAACTTCAGTCTTGATAACAATCAACGATAAAAAAGTGATGATGTCGGGTGAAGAACTCAAAAATTTTCTGGAAAACACACAAGGTGATGATGTGAAATCTATAGAGGTTATTACCAATCCGCCTGCAAAATATGAAGCTGAAGGCGGCGCTGTTTTAAACATTGTGATGAAGAAAAATAAAATTGAAGGCTATCGTGGAATCGTTTCTTCAAAATATGTTCAGACTCAATATGCAAAAGGTGTTGCCGGTTTTTCTCAATATTATAAAAAAGATAAACTTTCATTCATGGCGGGATATTTTCGAGGAACAGGAATATATTATCGTGAAGGGACAGATTTTGTAAATTATCCTGAAGATGGCACAACTTGGATCAGTACGATGAATCGAAAAGATCAGGCTAAAAGTCAGAATACAATAAATTTTAATGTCGAATACGAAATAGACAGCCTTACAACAGCAAGTTTAAATTATTCAGGATATTTTAACCCAAAATCTTTTGGAACTTACAATGTTCCCACGCTAATTTACAATTCTCAAAACGTGGTGGAATCTAATTATACAACGATTAATGACCATCATTCCCGAACAATAAATAATTCGTTGAGCTTTCAGGTTGACAGAAAATTAAATAAAAAAAGCAGTCTTTCCTGGATTAATTATTTTACGGGAAACAATGAAAGCAAATATCAAAATGTTCTTACCTATCTGAATTTTGCCAACCAGAATCCAAAGGAAACGAATTTTATGACCAACAATAAAAATAATGTTCAGTTGTATTCTACACAGGTTGATTATCAGTGGAAAAGCGATAAGCTTGAATGGGAATCTGGTGCGAAATATAGCTTCGTAAAAACTGACAGCAAACTTAATTTTTCTGATAATGAAAATGGTGAAATTCAGTACAGACCAGAGAAAAGCAGTTTTTTTGATTATAAAGAACATAATTTCGGAGTTTACATATCGATGGCTTACAATCTTAAAAAGTGGAGTTTTAAAGGTGGGCTTCGCGCTGAAATGACCGACTTGGAAGGCATAGTTTCTGAACCTTATGAGGTGAATAAGAATAATTACTGGAGCTTATTTCCCACGTTTTATGCACAATATACAACAGAAAATAAACATGAATTTGGCTTTTCTTATGGTAAAAGAATCAGCAGACCGTTTTACTCTTGGCTAAATCCTGCAAAATCTTACTACAATCTGTTTTCTTATTATCAAGGAGACCCAAAATTGAAAGCCACGATTATTCACAATTTAAACTTAACGTACTCTTTCAAAAACTGGAATGTCGATTTTTATTATCGAAAAGAACTTTTTCCTTCCATGGAAATCTCCTTTCAGGAATATGAAAATAATAATCTGATTTATTATTATACCAATATCGAGAAAGGACAGGCTTTTGGATTGAGTCTTTACAAAAGCTTTGAAATAAAGCCTTGGTGGAGTTTAATTGTTTCTGAAAACTTAGAACACAACGAAAATTATTTCAAGGGAATTGATGGTGTTTTAAACAGAAATAAAGTCTGGAATTGGGTTTCAAGTATCTCAACAAGTTTCACGTTAGATAAAAATTCGGATTGGAAAATGGAATTAGGACACAATTATTACTCTCCTGCCATTCAGGGAACATTCAGAATTTCCAGTCAATGGTCTGCGTATTTTGTGATGAACAGAAAGTTTTTTAATAAAAAGTTGGAAGCCGCTCTTATTTTTAACGATATTTTCAAGTCGACTGAGCAAAAAGTAAGTACGAAATATGGCAATCAGGATAATTATTTTTTAGATTATCAGGATACACAAGGTTTTACATTTTCACTTAAATATAATTTTGGAAACCAATCTGTAAAAAATTCAAAAACGATTAAAAAAGCAGACGAACAAAATAGATTGTAGATTTCTTTAATCAATCTGTGCATTTTGAGAATCATTTTTTTTCTCAAACTCATTTTATTTTTGCTTAATCTTAAGTATTTATCTTTCAGTAAGGTGAAAATTAATGAACTAAAAAAATAATTGACCCATTTAAATTCTATTGATTACACACCGGAAGATAATCTGAAGAATTTGTAACATAAAATTGTTGTACAGCAAGAAAGTTTCTATAATTAATGATAGATTTGCAACCATAAATTAATTACAGATAGATAATAAAAATTCTCAATGAAAAAACAAATTATTGCATTATTCTGCATCGCAGCAGTTAGTGTTTCTTGTGACAAGAAAGGCGATACGAAGGAAGACAGCAAATATACTGATGACCAAAAAGCTTCTTATTATATTGGACTTAATATCGCGCAGAATATGAAGCAGGAAGGCTTCAAAGTAGATGCAGATCTTTTGGCTCAGGCGATCAAAGAAGAAATGGAAGGTAAAAAGAAACTGTTACCTGCTGAAGAAATGAATACCTTTATGCAGGAATATATGCAGAAGCAAAATGAAAAGAAACATTCTGCAGCACTTAAGCAAGCAACAGAAAACAAGAAAAAAGGGCAGGATTTTCTTGCTAAAAATAAAAGCAATCCTAAAGTTAAAACTACTGCTTCCGGTTTACAATATGAGGTTTTGAAGGAAGGTGATGGCGGAACTAAGCCAAAAGCATCGGATATTGTTCAGGTAAAATATACCGGAAAACTGCTTGATGGAACTGTATTCGATTCTACCGATAAAAATGGTGGCGCACCAATGGATATTAATCTTGGCGCTGTTATAAAAGGATGGACAGAAGGGATCCAACTCATGAGTAAAGGAGCTAAATACAGATTTTATATTCCTTCAGATTTGGCTTACGGAGACGGTGGAGCAGGAGCTGCAATTCCGGC
>Ga0209599_10001651_pt1 | contig 10192 bp, 7 predicted proteins | sample Shrwel_input2_FT_FD_187534 | JGI IMG/M metagenome (GOLD analysis project Ga0209599, IMG submission 187534) | Subsurface microbial communities from deep shales in Ohio, USA - Utica-3 well 1 S input2 FT (SPAdes) (version 2) ... | reverse complement strand
TTCATGGTCAATAATACCGGCTGCCATAAATAACGAGGCTTTAAAAATGGCATGGTTCATCACATGGAAAATAGCGGCGACTGCAGCCAAATCAGTATCCAACCCTAACAACAGGGTGATGAGGCCCAGATGTGAAATCGTTGAATAAGCCAGCAACCCCTTCACATCATGCTGAAACAGGGCAAAATAAGCACCGACCAATAAAGTGGCAAGTCCGGTTAAACTGACAATCACAAACCATAAGTCAGTGCCGGCCAACACCGGGTATAACCGGGCCATCAAGAAAATACCGGCTTTCACCATAGTCGCCGAATGCAGGTATGCGCTGACCGGCGTAGGCGCCGCCATGGCATTAGGTAACCAGAAATGAAAGGGGAATTGCGCCGATTTGGTAAAAGCACCCAGCAGGATCAGCACCAACACCACCGGATAAGCGGCATGTTGTTGCAAGACTGCCGCATTGGCTATCACCACATCTAACTGATAACTACCGACAATTTGGCCCAATAATACAATACCAGCCAGCAGTGCCAGGCCGCCGCCGGCAGTGACAGTTAACGCCATCCGCGCCCCTTTACGGGCATCACTTTGCTGCCACCAGTAACTAATCAGCAAAAAAGAACTGAGGCTGGTTAATTCCCAGAAAAACCACAATTGCAACAGGTTGCCAGACAACACAATGCCGAGCATCGCCAGCATAAACAGCAACAAACAAGCGTAAAATTTCGGCATCGGATCCTGTTCCGACAAATAATAGCGGGCGTACAGGATCACCAGCAGGCCGATCCCAAGGATCAGCAAAGCAAACAGCAGTGACAGGCCATCCAACACCAGCGTAAAGGATAATCCCAGTAACGGTAGCCAGTCCAGTTGATAACTCAGCACCTGCCCTGCCAATACCGCAGGTAACAGCTGTAATAACAAAGCCAGTGCCGATATAGGAAATAACGCGACGACGAGCGCCAGATAACTTCGGGGTAAATTTCGCCCAATCAGTGCCATCAGGCTGCCAACTAAAGGCAACAGCACAATCCATAGCAGGGTCATCAAAGTACAGGATCCTCTCTGGTTCAACCGGCATGATGCTACCGGTTGTCGTTTATGTTGTTGATATCAAACTGGCACCCGGTATGTTTTCTCCCGCGACTTCAGATGATGATTACCATGCTGTTCTGGGGGCAGTCGCCTGCGTTTTAAAGCGACCTGCCGGTGAACGGGGCTTTACCAACGATAAAACCCCATTTTTTTAGTGACCGCTGACTGCAGCAGCACCTGGCACATAATGATGGATCCAGCCTGCCTGGTACATCCAACTGGTTACTTCCGGTAAAATAAACACGGTGCTCAGCAGACCGACCACAGTCAGTACTATGGTATAAGGAATTGCCATCCAGACCATTTTGGCGTACGACAACCGGATTAATGGTGCCAGTGCACTGGTCAGCAGGAATAAAAATGCAGCCTGACCATTAGGTGTTGCCACGCTTGGCAAGTTGGTGCCGCTATTAATGGCAATAGCCAGCAATTCAAATTGCTCACGGCTGATTTTGCCGGCTTCCCAGGCAGCCTTCACTTCATTGATGTAGACAGTGCCAACAAACACATTGTCGCTGACCATCGATAAAGCACCATTGGCCAGGAATAACACCGCCAGCTGCAACTGACCATCAAAAGTCAGCACCCAGTTAATCACCGGCGTAAATAAATGCTGGTCAATAATGACTGCAACGATGGAGAAAAATACCACCAGTAAAGCCGTAAATGGTAAGGCTTCTTTAAAGGCATTGCCGATGGCATGTTCATCGGTCACACCACAAAAAGTTGTCGCCAGAATAATCACCATCAAACCAATCAGACCGACAGAAGCAATATGCAAACTCAGGCATAAGATCAGCAACACAGCGATAATGCCCTGCACCCAAAGCTTCGCCTTATCAGTGCTCACCATTTTTGCACTCTGGTAATTGTCATAAGCAATCAAGACGTCCTGCACAGTGGTAGGGAGCCGTACACCAAAATCAAAAATACGGAATTTTTCTACCACCACAGTGGTCAGTAAGCCACAAAGCAACACCGGAATAGAAATTGACGCCATCCGCAAAGCGAATTCAGCAAAATCCCAACCCACGGCGGCGGCGATAATCAGGTTTTGTGGTTCGCCAACCATCGTTGAAACCCCACCTAAAGCGGTACCAACACCGGCATGCATCAACAAGTTGCGTAAAAAACCGCGGAAGGCATCTAAATCAGCCCGCGATAATTCCGCGACTTCATGGTCAGCATTGTGATCATGCGGGTCAATAAAACCTTTGCCGGAGGAGATTTTATGGTAGATAGCGTAAAAACCAATGCCTACAGCAATGATCACCGCCACCACCGTCAAGGCGTCTAAAAAGGCCGACAAAAAAGCCGCCATCGTGGTAAATGCCAGCGAAATACCAATTTTAGAACGGACCCGGATCAGCAGCTTGGTAAACACAAACAACAGTAAATCTTTCACAAAGTGAATGCCGGCCACCATAAACACCAGCAGTAATATCACTTCAATATTGACCGAAACTTCATGCATCACTTTGGTCGTGCTGGTCATGCCCATCGCAATCGCCTGCAACGCGAGTAACCCACCGGGTTGCAATGGGTAACATTTCAGCGCCATCGCCAAAGTGAAAATAAACTCAATCACTAACAGCCAGCCAGCTATATAGGGATTATTGATAAAAACTAATGGATTTAGAAATAAAAACAAAATAATGGTCAGTTTGTACCAGTTTGGCGACTGACCGAGAAAGTTGGTGTAAATTGCTAGCGACATGCCTGATGCTTTCATACCCTGTACCCGCAGTTATTTTTATTTGGTTGACAGTGCTGATCTGATCCTGTCCGAACAAAGATAGCCCAGCTTCACTGCTGTGCGATAATTTCCAGCCCGGAACCGGCGGAAATTTTGCAAAAAATACTATCTGAGTCAGATTCTTATACCGAGATTCACCGAACTTGTCTATCACAGCCGGATGAAGATAACGCGCAGAAAGCCGAAAATCAGCTTTTTAGTCTTGTTCAGAGAATAGCCGACAGCTGTAGATAAATCAGTGAGTTAGATAATTGTTAGCAGAGCGTGAGCAGAAAACAGCCGGCCTGCAGCAGCAGGCCGGCGCTTCAGTTAAGACTGAGGTTCCAGTAGCGATAACACAAAAGCATATTCTTCGGCAATTTCGATCATCCGGGAGAAACGACCCGACTTACCGCCATGCCCTGCTTCCATATTGGTGCGGAATAACAACGGACGTTCGTCAGTTTTATGGGTACGCAATTTCGCCACCCACTTGGCTGGTTCAAAATATTGCACCTGCGAATCATGCAGACCCGTGGTCACCAACATGGCCGGATAAGCTTGCTTTTTCACCTGATCATAAGGTGAATACGACAACATGTAATCGTAATAAGCTTTTTGTTTCGGATTGCCCCACTCATCAAATTCGTTGGTTGTCAGCGGAATAGATTCATCCAGCATCGTGGTCACCACATCGACAAAAGGCACATGCGCCATTAAACCACGGTATTTCTCCGGCGCCATATTGGCAATAGCGCCCATCAGCAGACCACCGGCGCTGCCGCCCATCGCAAAGACTTTATCTTTGGCGGCATACTTTTCTGCCACCAGATAATCTGTCACTGCAATGAAGTCAGTAAAAGTATTGATTTTTTTCAATAACTTACCGTCTTCATACCATTGCCGCCCCATCTCCTGACCACCCCGGATATGCGCGATGGCATAAACAAAACCACGGTCTACTAAGGACAGCACGGTCGAGCGGAAGGCAGGACTACTGGAAATACCGTAAGAGCCATATGAATATTGGTACAGAGGCGCGGTACCGTCTTTTTTCAGGCCCTTTTTATACAACAAGCTGACCGGAATTTTGCTGCCATCTTTGGCGGTTGCCCACACCCGTTCCGTTTGATAATTGTTTTTATCAAAACCACCCAACACTTCCTGTTGTTTCAGCAAGCGTTTTTCACCGGTTTTCATATTCAGTTCAAAAATCGACGCTGGGGTGGTCAGTGAGGTATAGCTGTAACGCAGCCAGTCGGTATTCTGCTCCGGGTTGTTGTCGGTGCGGGACACATAAGCTGGCTCATCCGACGCCAGATACCGGGCTTTGGTTAAATCGGCCCATGGCAACAGCCTGACTCTGTCCAGCGCATCACTGCGCTCATTCAGTACCAGATAATCCGTAAACAGCTGGAAAGAATCGATAAAGACTTTGCTATCATGCGCCAGCACTTCGGTCCAGCGCTGGCGATCACCAATGTCGCTGTCTTTGACTGCCATCAGCCGGTAGTTTGGCGCGTCCCAATCCGTTTTGATGATCCAGCGGTCACCTAAATGATCCGCTTCATATTGGAAATCCCGTTGCCGCGGCGCCAGTGATTTAAACTGGCCTTGATAGTCGTCACTTTTGAGCACCAGCATTTCACTGGATACAGTACTGCTGGTCGAAATCACCACGTACTGATCATCGCTGCTGTTGCCAACGCCGATATAAAAACTATTGTCTTTTTCCTGATATAACAGCTGATCGGTGGTTGCGGCCTGGCCTAAGGTGTGGCGTTTAATTTTGTTGCCGAGTAAAGTTTGCGGATCTTTTTCAACATAAAACAGCTGCTTACTGTCAGCAGACCAAGCCAGCGATGCTTCAGCACCTTTAATTTGATCCGGTAAGTCTTTGCCAGTGCGCAAATCGCGGATCTTGACGGTGTAGCTGCGGCGGCCATTTAAATCTTCAACATAAGCCAACAGCTGTTGATCCGGACTGACCGCGTAATTGCCAATCTGATAAAAATCTTTGCCGGCAGCCATGGTGTTGACATCCAGCATGATTTGTTCAGTACCCCCTTGTTTGGCTTTACGGGCGTAAATCGGATACTGCTTACCACTTTCATAACGCGTGTAATAACTGTAATCGCCCTTCACAGCCGGTACCGAGCTGTCATCTTGTTTGACCCGGGCAATAATTTCATCGGTCAGGGTTTTCGTCAGTTGCGGATATTTTGCCGCATATTGCTGATAATACTGGTTTTCCGCATTCAGATAATCCAGTACTGCTGGCGCAGTTCTTTGATCATCCCGCAACCAATAATAAGGATCGTTGCGATCACCATGCGCCGATTTCACCAGATAAGGTTTCTCAGCCGCAATCGGCGCCGTAACTGTCGCTGCCGCTACCGCAGTTATTTGCAGCACTGCAGCTGCCAGCACTGTGCTGCAAAGATAATGGATTGATGTTGCCATTGTTTAGGTCTCTTCACTGTTTGCTTCATGTGATTATTGCTTTTTAGAAACCAAAACTTAACACGCTAACAGCAGCAGCTCCAGTGGCCTTGCGATAAAAAGCACGGTGTGCACGCTGCCGAGCTGGTTTTTTTTACCAAGTACAGCTCTTTATTCACAAACTGACCTTTTTAGGCTTATATTATAAGGATTATTCCAACAGAGACATGATCATGGCATTAATGACAGTAGCAGAAGTCGCGGTATTTCTGGCAATTCAGGACAGCAGAGTAGAACGACTGGCCCGCGAAAACTTATTGGTTTCAGCAGGTAAAGATGACAACGGTAAACCGATGTTTGATGAAGAAGACGTCAAGCGTTATAAGGTATTGGCTGAACGTCTGGGTGGTATCTGAACCAGTTGCCGCTGTGATGACCAAGCAGCAACCAGTCTCCTGAGTGACATCAGTTGAAGCTTCGTTCTGGCGGCAGTGCTAACTGCCGCAGCTTCAACCTCGCCAGCTCAGCTTGTTGCGCTGCAGATGGCTGGCTTTTATACCACAACCAACAAAAACCGCTGTACAGCTGTTTCGCCCACTGCAGTTTTTCTGTCAAATCGACTGCCGCTTGTGGCCGGTATTGCAAATAAAATAACAACATTTGCTGTTCTTCAGCTGCCGTCATGGCCAGATTTAACGACAAGGCCGCCAAGTCAAAACAGCTGTCAGCCAACTGGCAATATTCAAAATCAATCAACCAGATTTTCTGCTGCTGTAATAAGATATTACCGCTGTGCAAATCCATATGACACAGCACAATATCTTTGGATAAAGCCGCCAAACTGGCCGCTGCCTGCAATAACTGTTTCCAGTCAGCTTCATCGCTACTGGTCCACTGGCTGATTGCAATGGCTTGATGTAACTGCTGCAAATATTGCCAGGGCTCTAATACTGGCGTCTGCACTTTCAACTGATGCAGACTCACCAGTTTGTCTACCAGTTGCGCCAGTTCCCCATGATGCAGTTGCCAGTCAAAATGCCGGCTGTGGGTAATAAAGTCGCTGACCAGCATCCGCTGATGGTTATTCAGGCACAAAGGGGCTGCCGCAATACCTACAGCGGCAGCGGCATGCTGACAACGCAATTCTTGCTGCCGGCATACCCCTTCGACAAAAGGCGCATAATGGCGCAGCAAATAATGGCCGCGCTGGGTATGGATGTAGTAGTTATCATTGGTACTGCTGGTGGCCAGCTTTTGCAATGACAAAGGCAGATGGTAGGCAAAAAACTCTAACCGCTGACATAAATGCCAGATTTGTTGTTCTGTTGCAGTTGATAACTGCTGCGCCATGCCAGATACCCCATAATGACGATCACGGTATACATTAAAAACAATGCACTGAAGAAATACAGATCTTTTTGCAGATACATATAAATCGAAGCTGCATCAATCACAAACCAGTATAACCAGTTCGACACCACTTTTTTTGCCACCAGCCAGGTACTGACCACAGCAAAACAACTGATTTGTGCCCCCAGATAAGCAAAATCTGTGCTGGTATATGTGGCCATCAGATAACCGAGCAACAGGCCGGCTGCCGCTGTAACGGCAATCAGCTGCAGATGCCGCAACCAATCCCACTCCACCACAGTTTCCGGCACACCATGACTTTGCGCTGTCATCCGTCGCCAGTTCAGCCAGCCATAAATGGCCATCCCGGCATAATACAGCTGCAACAGGGCATCGGTAAACAACTGACTTTGCACCATAATATGCAGCGTCAGCAAAGTGCTGAGCAGCGCAGCCGGCCAGCACCATAAACTGTGCCGAATCGCGAGCAAGGTGTAAGACAAGGCCAGTAAAGTGGCAAAAAGTTCAATGCCTGACTGTAATTGCCAGCCTTGCAGCAGACCGCTCAGCAGTTCCGTCATGGCCGTAAATCACCATGCAGAAACTTCACCACAAACACCACTTTGCCATAACGCTCAAACGACCAGCGAATACAACGCTGTAGCGCAGCCATCACCACATCATAGTCACCAAACACTTGCGTGCTCATGGTGTTGGTCACCACATGCAACCCAGGTTCCCGATTGAGCTCGGCAATAAAACCGACGATAGGCTCAATATAATCGGCAGTCAGTGGGTACTTACTAATTTCAATGGATAATTGCATCTTTAGCTCCGGTTAAAACTGATAGCTGACTGTCACACCAACCCGGCGTGGTTCACCAAACTGCTCATATACGTGGTCTTCATAACCATCGCGCGGATCGTTGCCGAAAAAGAAGCCACGCACCCCATAGGTTTCATCCAGGGCGTTGCGGCTCCACAGCGCCACCGTCAGTTGCTGCCAGCTGTAATTCAGCCGCAGATTCAGCAGCGTCATCGCATCAGCCTGGCTGTTGTGGGAGTCCGAGTAATAAAAACCGTCTTTATGCTGCACGCCAGCCTGCAGGCTGAGTGCTGACGTCAGGGCATAATCCAGCCCGACACTGTATTGGAAGTCCGGCGCATGAGCTTGTTCACGACCGGTTTGATCAACACCTTTGTCGGTGCGGAAATTGCGGATCTCGCTGTGTAACAGGCTCGCATTGACGTCCAGCGCCAGCTCAGGCAATAGTTGCAAGCGGTTTTCCATCTCAATGCCGTAATTGCGACCGCTGCCGGCATTCGCCAGATAACCAATAAACTTGGTGCCACGATTGATCCAGGAATTTACCTGCATATCTTCGCGCCACATATAAAAACCGGCGACCCGGCTGACCAGCTTTTGATCCGCAGTGGCGGCTTTCACGCCAAATTCGGCATTCCACAATATTTCCGGCGCAAAGGTCGGTTGTTGCTGCAACTTAGCCGCAATATCGGCAAAGGATGGATCCAACGCTTTCGCCAGCGCTTCCCCATTGACGCCACCGACCTTATAACCGCGTGAACCCAGCAGATAAATCATAGCTTGTGGGTTCAGTTGATAATTCAAGCTCAGCTTACCGCCCCACATCCAGTCATCATCGCGCTGGGCAATTTGATTGCTGTCCAGATACTGATCCTGATAACGCTCGGCCCGCAGACCCGAAGTCAGTGTCAGCGCGTTCTGCAATGGCTGCTGATATTCAGCGTAAAACGCCAGATGCTCGCGCGTCAGTTCACTGTTAAACACAGTCAGGGTTTTGGCAAAAGAATCACCATAATTGCGGGTTAAATCGGTTTGTTGCGAACTGACATACATGCCCGCGACCCAGTGGTTGTCTTTCGCCTGCAGCCGTTGATCCAGGCTGACGTTGTGGCGGTCACGCAAATATTGATCCGTGGTGGCATAAGCATCTTTATGAATAGCCTGATAACTCCAGTCTTCATCAAAACTGTAATCCGAGTTGGCATTGAGCACACTCAGTTGTGTGTAACTATCAAAGCTGCCCCAACCGCGGTAATGCGCTTTGACAGCACCAGCGCGAATGTCCTGCCGATCAGCCCCTGGTTCATCTGACAAGGTCACGCGGTTACGATCCAGCGAAAAAGCATCATAGCCGTTGTCGATATCATGCCAGTTCAGTACCAGATCCAGCGTCAGATCTTCAGTCGCTAACCAGTTCAGCTTGCCACGCAAATGATTCTCGTCGATGTTGTTGCTATCTTTGCGCTGTAAAAAATAGTTACGGATAAAGCCATCGGATTGCTGCTGGTCGGCAGCGAAGCGATAGGCGAACTGGTCATTGATTTTATCGCTGTGGCTGAAACTGAGCTGATGGCTATGATAATTGGCCAGGGTGGCAGATAAACGGGTTTCCGGGCTGTAGCTTGGCTGGTTGGTAATGACATTGAGCATCCCCGCCATGGCGTTGGCACCAAACCGGGTCGCTTCCGGCCCGCGGAATACTTCCAGTTGTTGCAAATCAAATAAACTTGGCAACCCCAGGCTGGAATAATCAATGCCATCAAGCAACAAACCAACCGAAGGGTTGATGGTATCGACAAACTCGCTGCGCTCACCGACGCCACGCACCTGCAGATAACGGCCACGTGAAGCACCGGCGGCAAAGTTCAGGTTACCGATTTGTTGTAACAGATCGTCCAGATGCTGCGCCGACTGACGCTGCAACTCCTGCTCTGACACCAATACCACACTGCCAGGTAGCTTTTGCAGATTGGTCTGGCGAAAATCACCTTGCACAGCAATTCTTTCAATATCTTGCAGCTGGACTTGTTGCTCAGCAGCATGCAATGCAGCAGTTGCAAATAGGAATTGCACAGATAAAGCGGTAATAGTCAGGGAAAATTTCGGCAGCATCAACGAACGACTCCAATGTTGATTGAAGGATCATCCGCGTATAAGGAAGTGAGAAGTACCATCCCTCCGCCGGTATGATCCGGATCAGGTTCTTAGGGTTCGCCTTGCGGCGTCTCAGCGTTACGCACCCCTTGGTTTGCGGCGCAGTGTAACGGCTTTTGTCGATGGCTGCAAGCCGGTTGCCTTGGGTGAACAGGGCCGGATTGACGCCCGGCTCAGCGCAAACACCCACTTTTAGCGTCGAAGATAACGGCAATGCAACTTGCAATTTCTGTAGAAAAAACATTAACTAAACAATAACCACCAGCCGCAGGCCAAATAAAGCAGTGAGCAGGCCTGAACTAAACTATTTTTCGCAATCGCGGTCACAGCAGATAAGGTCGTTTGCCAGGATGAAAAACCCCATGTTGAAATATGTTGTTGCTGCGGTGTTATTCAGCCTTTCAGCTGGCAGTGCCGCCCAATGCCTGCCGCATGGCGCCGGTCAGGCCTTACCGGCCGGCCCGCTGAAGATTGCCAAAATTGAATTTGTCCGTAACGATATTTTTGATTTGAATGCCAAAAATACCCTGTGGTTTCATCGTTTTGCCAATGAATATCATGTGGTGACCACCGAAGGGACACTGCGGGAT
>Ga0209599_10001650_pt1 | contig 10198 bp, 16 predicted proteins | sample Shrwel_input2_FT_FD_187534 | JGI IMG/M metagenome (GOLD analysis project Ga0209599, IMG submission 187534) | Subsurface microbial communities from deep shales in Ohio, USA - Utica-3 well 1 S input2 FT (SPAdes) (version 2) ... | reverse complement strand
CTCTACTGGTGCGCCAGCTTTAGTAATGTTCTTTGCTTTTTTAAAATCTACTTTAGCCATTTTAATTCTCAAAAGTAAAAGCCCCTTTCGGGGCTAGATGTTAGGTTTTAGGGGCATTAATTAATGGAGTTGAACGTTCAAGAGCAATGGTATACATCACAAGAGCGTCTGCTTCGAATGTTGGTGAAGGAGTTGAAACACTCGCTTGGAATGACCACCAAGAACGAGTCGTTGGTAAAGTCACATTACTACCTGTAACTGTTGGAGCATCGGCACTCTCTGATCCACCAATGTAAAATTGAAGTCCTTGCTTTTTATCTTGCGCCCACTCAATTAATTGGATTTGTGAGGCATTTTCAGCATCATACGCCCAACCTAAAGAACCTTGACCAGGATCACTCAAACCTGTGATATAGGTTTTTGCATCAGTATCATCTAAACAAGTTGTTTCTAGCCGCGTTGTACTATCACTTCCTAAGTCGATAGTCGTCAAACACAATGCTCGGGTTAATGTTGTTCCATCAAACGCATAAACGTGCGTTCCATTGGCTTTGGTTTGTGCCATGAGTAGCTACTCCTCTTATTTTTGGCATAAAAAAGCACCCGATTGGGTGCGTTGGTTGTAAATATAGTTTTAATCAAATAAGCATGGTTGAATCTGTCGATCTACATTAGCTATGGCTGTAGTTAAACAATCTCGTTGCTTCTTCCAAGCCGAAAGACCTTTTCCACATGCACTAGCGATTTCTTTTTCACACTCTAGTTTTGCATTTAGGGCTTCACGTTGTTGCATAAGGGCGAAGTAATCAGTTTGGAGTAATGTTCTTGCTTCAAAAAATGCCTTAACTAATGCTTTTTTAAACTCTCTAACTCTTGGGCTATTTCTCATATAAGTCATCAGTAGTGTTGCCTGTTCTTCATTCAATACGGCATATTGCGTATCGCCACCACCATGACCACCTTGTAATCTTGGTCGCATTTCAAATGTGACCAAACCGAACTCAGAAAAATCAGATTTATAACTTCTTACAAGTTGAATAACCGACTTGTGCTGTAAACCTAAGCCAAGAGCAATCTGTAATGTTGTGGTTTTTGGTACACCTTTTTCAACATCTACAATTTTGAACTTTACATTTGCATTCATGATTAACTCCTTGAGTTGTGATTAACCTGTTTGTTGAATGCACTTGGAATAACAAACAGGCATAAAAAAACCTGCCGCTATGGACAGGTTCGCTTAAATGGTATGTGGTTAGATTGTGTGTTTTATCGAGTTAAAAACCAATTTGCATCAAAACCACGGCTAAAAAGCTTTGTTTCTTGCTCATAATTGCTGATTCGAGGATTCAAAATATAACTTTGGTTTTCTAATGCTCTACGGATTGCATCACGCCCTTCATAGGCGCGTTTTTGATTAGTGTCATAAACAATGACCTGATACATGATGTGATCAGTCTTAGCCGGGCAATCAAGGCTATTCTCAGCATTACCACCAACCTCTTGCCATACTGCATATGGTGTTTGAGTTCCAATAGGTGCTATGTCTTCATAGATGCGAAGGTTGTCACCAAAGATGGCTTTCACCGCAGCATCCGCATTAAGAGTTTTGTAGATAGGTAGATAAATCATAAGTTCGCCAATTCCTTATCAAGTTCAGCATTAAAGACTTCAACAAACTTATTTGTGACTTGCTGAATATTGGTTGCTAATGCAGGACGCATGAATGGAGTTGCAGGCATCTTTGAAGTGCCTAGCTCCAAAAACCTCCAGTAGGTCGTATTTCCTCCTGATTTAGCAGCTAATGCCTGTCGATCTGAATTAGCATTCATAGCTGCACCACCATCCACACCAACACGCATTCTTATTTCATTTTTATTGCGTGTTTTACCAGGTGAGACTTTAATGTTTTTCCAAATTTTCTCTCTAGTATCTGGATCATCAATTGCTCTAGCATTTAAACGAGCAGCATCACGAACAATATTCATTGCCTGACGTGCAGCCTTTCTGGAAATACTTTTAGTTTTACGAGGATTGGCAAGTCTTTGAAGTCGATTTACAACATCATCAAGACCTGTAATATCAAATTCCACCCCTGCCATAAGCACCTCTACTTTAGTTTTTCCAAACCTTGCCCTAACAAGAAAGTGCAATAAATATTGCCTGTCTCATTGTCATCAAGTGCTTGGCTTTGGATTGAGAAAGTTCGACCTTTCCAAATGACTTGCATTGTCGTGTTGATGTCTTCTCGATAGCGAATTTTCATTCTTGCAACCACTTCGGATTGATCTGCTTGCGCTGAAATCAAATCCTTTGCTGACAATGGGGTAACTTTAGCCCACAGCTTTTGGTATTCCTGCCAAGAGCCTTCAATTTCATAACCATCTTCATCACGACCGCCACCAACATAGTGTTGGACGGTGACTCGGTGTCTTAACTCGCCTGCATTCTGTCCCATAAATACCTCACACAGCCGTAGGCGTTCGATAGGTGAATAAGAGTGACTGTACTGGCTGCGGCATGAAATTACCATTCACAGGTGCATCAGATTCGGCATTACGATGCTTGTCGTAATATCCGACATACACTAGCACCGCTAAGCGAAACTCTTCTGGATATGGCAATTCATGATGTGCTGCGTCTGTATAGCGCAAAACGGCTGATTCAGCAGCTTTTCTATAGATTTCTAAGTTTGAGTCATTTGAATCATCATCATAACGAAGGTGTTCTTTGACTTCTTCAAGAGTAACTATGCTCATTCTGTCCACTCCTTCGCGCATAACTTAAAGTTCTTATGATCGAACTCACCTTCGTGGTCATTTTCACAGTGCCACAACGAGCCATTTTTAGTGATGAACTGCCCTTTCTTATATGCAACATCATCCTTAAATACACCCTTATAAAGCGATTTAAGCGAGTTATCAGGTTGACTAGATTGTGCTTCAGATTTACTGAATGGATCGTCTTTCGCATCTCGTTTGGCTAAGGCTGAAAGCGAGTAGTTCTGTTGTTGAATCATCGGCACATCACCACCTTCAACTGGCAAAAGCCCCAGTTCCGCACGACCTTCATTAGGGGAGATTAAGCCAGCACTTACACCTTCTTTCAGATATGCCATTTTGGATGATTGATTCATTCGTATAAGTGTTCCAAGATCAAGGAATGCTTCTGCTTTGTAGCCTGGCAAATCTAAACCTTCATCAAGCAAGTTTTCTCGAGCTTCAATTAATGCTTGTAAACAATCTGAGTAATAAATTTCATTTAAATTCTCAACATTTGTAGTGCCTTGAACATCAACCACTCCAACTTTAAATGGAGGCACATTAAAAGCTGTACAAACAATTTTTGCAGTCATCCCAAGTTGTTCAATCATTTGTGAATCGGCAGCACTCATCCCTAAAGATTGGTAAACCATGCCATCACCAATAACTGCTGTAGCACCTATGTTCACGCCTGAGTATTTTTGATTCCACTCAGTCTGAATCTTCTTTGCATTCTCTGGTGTGATTGCACCAGGTGCAACAAGGATTCCTCCCGGTCTACTTCCATTTGAAAAGAAGTTTGTACCATTGTTAAGAATCTTAATTCCCATGCCTGCCGCAATACCACATGCCATAATTGGCGTTAGCCCAACTAGAGGGTGATAAAAAGCATTGATACGGTCATGAATGATTTCAGAGGCAGGAACAATCACTGATTCTGTCTGTGTTAGGCGGTCAGTATTGAACTGATAAAACACATTGCCGTTGTCATCAACAAGTGGCGTAACCAAATCAGGGTTAAGCACCACCATTCGATAGACTTCACCAAAAATATCCCGCAGTTTCCACACATAAGTGTTGCCACGAAGTAATAAACTTGATGTCCATTGCTCTTGGAACTGCTGCCAAGTTTGGTAATTGTTTGGTTTCTTTAAAACGCGCAACTTGTCAGGGATGTCGACATTAACTAACACCCCTTTTTCTTTTCGCTTCAAGAGAATTGGTAACTTACCAATATCTTTAGAGATTAGGCTTACACAGGCGAATACAGCATAAGATGCAACAAGATCGTCACGGGTTAATTCATCATTTTTCTGCCAAGCACCTGAGTAAGGCTCCTGAACAAATAGGCTATTCCAAGTCTGCCCAGCATTATGGACACTTTGAAAGCTCTTTTTACCTCTAAACCAGTCAAGAATGCCCATTTTTACCGCCTTATTCGCTAGTTTTTACTTCTTTTTTAGGTTTAGTTGCTACCTTTTTTGGTTCTTCATAAGGCTTTGCAACACCCGTTTTAATCAAGATATTTGCTTCAAAATCGGTTACTTCAAGCACATCACCCACATTTGCATTGTGCATAACCTGTAAATATTCAATTTTCATAGCTGCTCCCATAGCTCAACAATGAAGGTTCATTGCTCAGATATGAAAACAGCCCCAATTAAGGAGCTGTTTTGGTCAAATCACCATTAAGGTGTAGGCGTGTAATCAATATATGCTGCGGCAATTGCACGACGCTTAGCCCAAGTGATGAACTTCTCAACACGAATGGCAAATTTGTTCTCTTGCCATAAGTTGTGGGTAGTTGATCCATCAACAAGTGTTGCTTGGTCGCTGTACGCAACATCCACACCGCCATCTTGAGCAACAAGCAATTCGCTCATTTTCACCAAGATAACTTTGTCACCGACTGACTGCGATGTAATCACCGGAATACCTAACAAGGTACGCGCTGCTCCTGCGAAGCTCATACCATTGAAGTAAGTATTGCCCAATGCATCACGTAACAGCGCGTATTGCATAGCGCGTGTTTCGCTCATCAAGAAGTACGCGTTATCCGTACTCAAGTTAGCAGTGATAAAAGTTTGAATTAACTTAAGCAAGTCAGCTTCAATCTGTGCAGCTGTGGTTCCTGATGGGGTAATGGCTGTTACTCCATTCAAAATACCTGCCGGAGTGATGTCAGTTTGTGCCTGTGAACCAAGGAAGGTTGTATCAATTAATGCTTTAGTTGCCTCAATCAGGTCATTCAACACAAGTTGGTCAATTGCAGGGTCTGCTCGACGCAATAATTCCTGTGTATAGACAGTAATTGCAGCAAGTTTATGCTCTTTGATTTCGATGTTATTGAAAGTCGGGTTTGTTAAAGGCTTTTTAGCTCCCTCGCCAACCCATGAAGCCGTTCCGCCCGTCAACTGTCCATTAATCTTCACATTAAATGGAACAGAACGATAGCCTTGCAACTTATCAAAGATCGCTGCATTGCGAAGCAATTCCAAGAAATCGCCTTTGTAAGTGTCTGTCTGAACCAATGGAGCGGCGAAGCCTGGATCTGTTGTGGTACCTAACGTGGCTTTTTCCACATATTGAATAACAGCTTCGTCATATCCCAAAGACTTTGCGGCATCAGCCACAGTCATCAAACGGCCCTGTTTCTGCTCATGACATGCAAGCATTTTGGCACGGGCAAACTGAGCGAAGGGCATACCTTTAGGAAGATTGGATTTAACTTCAATCTTTGGATCAGCTTTTGGCTTAGGATCACCCTTAGCTGACTTCTCTGCTTCTTCGGGATTATCACCAGCAACTGGTGTAGCTGTTTCAGCAGCAGCTTCGGCAGCAGCAATCTGCTTTTTAGTACGCTCAATGTTTACTTCGATCGCAGAAATTTCTTTTTCCAGAGCTTGAATCTCATTTTCAGTAGCTTCATCCGGTGTAGTACCAGCTGCTGCTGATTTTGAAAGTGCTGTTTGCATTGCCTGGTTCTTTTCAGCTAATGCCTTGAGCAATTTTTTTAAGTATTCATTCATAATTTTACTCCACCCTGTGTTGGGCTATTAAGTTTTACAGTTACGTGTTTTTGCTCAGATGAATCGCCATCTGTAACGTTCTGAGGTTGTTTGCCCAACGCTGCTTTGTGTTCCTCAAATGCTTTTTTGAAATCTGTTCCGCTGTCGCGGTTATCTGGGATTGTGACAAGGGAAAGCTCGTACCATTCCCATTCATCAAACTGAATGCCGCCACCTTTAATCATTTCGGCTTGATCCCAATTTGGGATAAAACCAACTGATAAACCTTTAACTAGGTCATATTTAAGAGACTGGTAGGCTTCATTGACTCGCTCTTTTAAGCGACCATCTTCTTTGATTTCAGGAATGTGTAGAGTTACCTCAATTCCTTTTTCCGTGACTTTTGCTTCAGTTACATGCCCAATTGGTTGGCGCATGTCATGATGAAATAACAGTGGCATTGGCAGTTGAAACTTTGCCCCTTTCGGAATCATGATGTCTTTTGAGCGATCCTGATTAGGCGTACTAGCCACACCTTTAAATGTTCGCTTTTCTTCATCAACGGATTTAATTTCGAACGAGCCGAATGATTTATGCAGAGCAGTCATAGCCCCTCCAAAATGCAAAAACCGCCAATTAAGGCGGTCATTAGTTGAATTTAATTAAACGAAAAAGACGTTGTATTCTTTTGTTGATGGTTCAGGGTTCATCGACATAAGAGCCACAGCGTTAAACGTGGCAATCAATGGGTCAATCTTCCCTATTCCTGATTCTTGCTTGGTTATTCGCATACCATTGCCAACCATAATCACTCGAGCATTACCTGCCGCCCAAGTCATTAACTGCTGTCCTGCATGGTAAAGGTTACCTTCTGCTAATTTGCGCTCAGTAGTGAGGATGTAACCCATTAACTTGTAACCTTGAGGTACAGCAAACATTGAATCTTCAGGAACACCAACCTCTAGTAGTCCATCCAGCAAGCCACCTAACCCAAGCGGATCTAGTCCAATCTTATTGAGCTTGCCACTGTCATAAACTTTCTTGGCAATTGCTGCGAGTTGATCAATGTCGTCACCGACTCGATCTACCACAGTGAGTGATTGCTCTTTTTCAAAGTCCTGATACTTAGGTATGTTCTCTTTACGACGTTCCAATGCGATTTTATTGGCCCATGCATGATTCCAAAGCCACCAAATACGAGGATCTTCTTTTAATCGGCCAAGTGCAGCAAACCCCAACAAATCATCTAATCCACCTCCATCAATCCCTAGTGTGATGACATCTGATAACTCAATGAGTTTTTCAAGCTGAATATTCTTGGCTTGAGCATTCCAATACTCAGCACCTGCCCATCGGTTAGCACGAAGGTTCATACCAATTTCTATGTTTAAGTGTTTGGCCAAGAAGTCTCGAAGTGATTCTTCACCTGCATCTTTGACCTTTCTGAACTCTGAAATCAGGTATTCAAGGTCAACTGATGCCCCTAAGTTTGGGTTTGTGATATAGAAATTCTCAGGCTTTAAGTGTTCACCCGCTTCGACCAAGTGTTTAGGGAACTCATAGATAAGGGGTAAGAACCCTTTATCCTCTTTGATTCCATCCCGCACATCACGGGCATAATCTAAAAGCTGCTTAAATACACCACATGGCACTTCATCTGACATGGTAGACAGATAAATCACACATCCTTCTGGACGTGATGCCAAACCACCCTTTGCTTCACGAAACATCGATTCAGCATTAGCACGTTTACCAAAGAGCCAGACCTCATCAATAAGAATGATTGAAGCTTTCTTACCTGCTGCTGCGTTAGATTCTGCTGCGATAACTTTAAGAGTTGCGCCAGTACCCAAATGAGTAACTGTCTTTGTGTGCTCTGACACATTGATCATTGCACTGAGTTCTTCATCTGCGCGTATAAAGTCACGGATAGGGTTAAAGCTGTTGTCTGCGACTTCCTTTGTTGGTGCCAAGATAATCAACTCGGCTGAAAGCCGGTCATTTAACAACAATGCAACAAGCATCACACCAGCTGCAATCGTGGACTTGGTATTCTTCTTGGAAATCAGTAAAAAGAATTCACGGATTAATCGACGCTTAGTGCTTGGATCGTATGCCCCAAAAATTGCACGAACAAACTCAATCACCCATTCCAATGTGACATCGCCCATCTTAGGGCTACCCATCACATCGACAAGAATCAATTCTTTAAATATTCGTTCAGCAACATCGGCAACATGTGGAAATAATGGCTCACAAGGCATGAGCGACTTTTTAGCAACAATACGCTCCTCCCAGTTTGGGCAAGCGGTTGTCCATTCTGGAAGCATTGCGGTCATTTATTCTGTCCAATAAAAAACCGCCTCTTTGGGCGGCTATTTAAATAAAGAATTTCTTTTTGGGTTTATTTTCTGTCAGCTCATGTTCTAAGTATCTCGCCCTTTTGGATTTATACATGCGAACCGCATCAGCAGTAATATGAAGATTTCCATAATCAGATTTAATATGTGGCCTCAATACAAGCATGTTCCAATTCTTACTAATCACCGTAAAAATCTGACCTATTAATTCTTTTGACAGGGTGTCACCTACAGATACAATCTGCACATAATCACCTGTAAAGTATTTTGAACCATTCATACTGTTCTCCTATTTCTCATTTGATAGCCAACCGAGGGTGTGTCCATCCCCATGCTGCGCAACACTGTAGACATTACAATTGGCTATCAAATAAGAAACCGCCCGAAGGCGGCTATACTTTTGCAAACTTAAAATCTTTCTTTGAGGTGTATATCTTAGTAATATGCCTTAAAGCATCTTCCTCAGTATCAAACATCATTGAGAAAGTTTTAAATTGGATCTTCTTTCCATTTGATAAAACATGATGCTTAAACTCGTAATCTGCAAAGTTTTCCCCTGACATTTTTCTAAAACCCATCAAAAAGTGGCTTAGTTTCTCACCTACATGCCAAATTAGATGTTCAGGGATGAAGCGCAATTGATCACGGACTAATTCACGGCAAAATGGATGACGAACATGTTGATGATCTGAGTTAATAATCCACTCAATCTCATCCAAGCGCTGTAAGTACTCAATTAAGTTCTTAATCTGGTTAACTTCAAGTAGGTCAGAGAACTCGCCAATTGGCGTTCTATAAAGTGTTGGAGTATCAACCCAGTTATATTCTGGCACATCAATTTCTAGGCTAATTTTCATTAGAATTTACCATTGATTTATAATGTTAAATTATACCATAAATACATGTTTTATTTAGCAATATACCTAATTACTTGTATCAAATTTTAACTAGGAAGCTGACTATTCAAAGTACCAAATTTGCCTGACTTTGTAGCTGCTTTCGCTGCATCTTCTTTAGTTTCTTTCTTGCCCTTTTCGGCAACTTTGCCGTGGACGTATGGAAGGGCTGCCTTTGCTGCATTGAAGCGCAAGAACATATCTTCACTGTTGTTCATAACATCGATCAAAAATTGTAGTGGGTCATCCTTTGCGTAATCATCATCACTTAAAGGGTTGTCATCTTCCCCACTCGACACTGGTTTAACTTTCGGTTTTTCAGGAGTTAAAGTTCGACCTTCTTTTTCTGCCTTTAACTTTTCAATGTAGACAATAATTTCAGAATTATTTTTTAGTTTTGAGCCTTGCTGTGAAGCAGTCTTTTCTTCATAACCTGCTGAAATAGCAGCTTCTTTGTTTGTTGCACCATCAACAATGGCGCGAGCAAACTTTTTCATTTTCTCGGTTAATGCCATTGGATCACCTTTAACTTTTGCTTTAACTTTTCATGAAAGGGGAAGTTTTTTTATAAATGAGATGGCGGGCGGTGTCCGTAAAAATTTCTAAAAAAACTTTTGCCCTCCCCCCTCTAACTTCTATGTTTTTAAGTATTTATCAATATTTTCATTAAGACCATCGCGATACAGAAACCAATCACTACACCAAAATAGAAACTTCCTTTCCATTTATCAGCCAAGATTGTTTCATCAGGATATGTAATTTGTATTTGTGGTGGTGGAACATATTCTGGGATTGATCTTTTGGTTGATTGACTCAAATTCTTCATAACCTGCTCTCCTTCAACGTCTTCTCTTTATGACAAGGCACACACAAGCTCTGTAGGTTTGATTCTTCATCATTGCCTCCTTGAGCAATATTAACAATGTGGTCCAACTCAAGCTCCATAGTGACGACACCACAACATTGACATGTGTACTTATCTCTTAGGTGTATCTTTGCTTTGAGTCTGCGCCATGGACGACCACCACGACCTGAACCCCAACTATTCTGCCTTGGTGTTCTCTGTGCCTGTAGTCTAGGCTTGAGTGTTTGTAGTTTCATGATCACCAACTATTCTTAATCGATCACCATCAATGATGAACTTAACAGTTAACTCAACATATCCATTAGGGTTT
>Ga0209599_10001648_pt1 | contig 10204 bp, 7 predicted proteins | sample Shrwel_input2_FT_FD_187534 | JGI IMG/M metagenome (GOLD analysis project Ga0209599, IMG submission 187534) | Subsurface microbial communities from deep shales in Ohio, USA - Utica-3 well 1 S input2 FT (SPAdes) (version 2) ... | reverse complement strand
TGAACATACCTCTCCCGAAGGGACTACACCCTTTACTCGCATGACGGGCGCGGGCTATAACTATTCGTTTGCTGGGGAAAATATCGCCTTGTTTGGCGGATTGGGTAGCGATCCTGTTGCCAACAGTTTGCAGCTTTATAAAATGCTGTTTGTGGATGATGGTGTTTCAGGGCGCGGACACCGCATCAATTTACTCAGTGCAAATTTCAAAGAAATCGGCATTAGTTTAGTGGCAGACAGCAGCAATGTGTTTTATGTGACCCAAGATTTAGCCAGTAATTTGGATGATTCCCGCGCCATTGTGTTGGGTGTGGTGTATGACGATAAGAATAAAGATGCCGCATACAGTGCGGGCGAAGGTTTAAGCGGGGTCACAATCAGCGTTTCCACGGGTGAAAAAACCACCACAGCAACGGCGGGCGGCTATGGATTGCCGCTGAGCAATGGCAGTTATCAATTGACATTTTCCCATCCCACGTATGGAAGCGTCACCAAAACCCTGCAATTATCCAGCAAGAATGTCAAAATCGATGTGAAGTTAAGTGAGTTTTCCAAGAGTTCAACCAGCACGTCTACCACAACGACTAACACCACCACAACTATCCCAACAACTTCTACAACGACAACCACCCCAACGACGACCAATACAACTATCGGCAGTGGCAGTTGTGGTGAAAACACTTGTAACTATCAATTGAGTTTGGCACAGAGCGGTTATTATGTGGCAGTGGTAAAATTGGCGGCGAACAGCCAAGAAGGTTTCTGGGGTTTGGCGGTGAACACTTCAAGCGGAGTGAATGTCGGCGGCTTTACCGCAGGCGCGGTGCTGAAAGAAAATGGAGCAGCTCCCGGTTTTGTCGCCTTTTTCCTGTCACAGCCTGTGGCGGTGAATGTGTTGGTGCAAGAATACACCAACAATGTGAATCAGTTTACGGTGTCTATCGACAGCGTGGACACCGCTGGCAAACGCAGCACGGTTTATGGCCCTGTGAAAACTAAGCTCGGGGTCTCTGCAAGCACTTCCGTGTTACAACCTGGTTTTTATGTGGCACAAGCTTACAGTCAAACAGGGGATTTACGCGGACGCTTTGGGATGGCGTTGAACGGTGAAGGCTTTGTCAGCGGGGTGAATATTGGTGGCTGGCTAGATTCTACCACGGGCGGCACGGGCGAAGGTTTCGGTGCGTTTTATGTGGCAAGTCCGCAAGTGGTGAATTTTAATGCTTTATTCGGCACAAGTTACGGCACGGCGGGCGCGGGTAAATTGTTGTTAGATGTTTACTATGAAAACGCCAGCACCAAACAACGCCAGTTAGTGTGGAGTTCTAGCCAGTAATTTTTAAAGAAAGCTCCCACCCCCTAACATAGTAGGGTGGAATAGCGTAGCGTATTCCACCTTCTTGAAACGTGAAAAGATTTTGTTTTTAAGTCCCCTTTCGGGGATTTAGGGGCTTGTTTTCACCCTCTTTGACAAAAAGGGTGATTAGAGCCTTTAAAGGCATGAATTGGGGGAGTTGTATATTGGATTGAGTCCCCCCATTTTATAGACCTGCTAGGTTTTCAAAACCTAGCAGGTCTAAAGTAAGTTCGTGATCAAGGACTGCCCGTCCTTAAATCTAAACTCACCGTTGTGAATTAAAAAAACTTTATCGGATCACAAGCATGGCAGATTTACCCAGTCGTTGGAAAAAATCCGAATCTAGTATTCGTGCAGTGCAATTAGCCTTTGAGTTTAGCAAAGCGGTTTCTGAAGTGATTCGGTATCAAGCCAATCAACAAGGAATTAGCCCCTCAGACCAAATTCGGGCAATTATTGGCTTACATGTCAAAAAGCCCAAGCGTCCGCGTTTAACCGTGTGCTTAAACGAAACCGATTATCTGGTGTTGGCAAAACGTTATCAGCTAAATCCCGAAGATAAGGCAGGCATTCGCCAAGCGATTGCCCAAGAATTAGTGACTTATACCGAACAATTGCCCGCTGACGAATTGCCATGATTCGCCGCGCCCTGTTTCACAATTTTCGATTGGTGTATGCAATCGACCGTTGGCTGCGGCAACGTTTCACCAAAGCAGGATTTTTAGTGTTAATGGGGCTGGTGAGTGCCATTATTTTTGGCGTAGATACTCAACAAAGTCTGGCTTATCAATTGGGCGCGTTGTTGGGCAGTGTGCTCTTGATTGCCCTTGTGCACAGTTGGTTTATTCGCCTACGTTTCAAAGCCGTGCGTGACCTGCCACGTTTTGCCACGGTGGGGGAAAATTTTTATTATCGCGTGAAAGTGTCTAACCTCACCGCGCACCCACAAGCAGGCATCAGCCTTGTCGAAAGCATTGCCCAAATTCCCCCCAGTTACAGCATCTTCCTAAACGCCAAAGAACCGCTGCGTCACACCCGCAACTGGTTTGATAATTACATCGGCTATCCGCGCTGGATGTGGTTGATGTATTACAATCGAGGCGCAAATACTTTTGAGCAGTTCGCGCCCGTCTTACCCTTAGGAAGCACGCACGCCACTGAAATCGAAATGCGCTTATTACCCCTGCGCCGTGGCTATGTGCATTTACGTGGAATAAATTTTAGTTGTCCTGAGCCTTTCGGAATTTGCAACCGCATTTATCATTACTCATTGCCCGGTAAAATTTTAGTGTTGCCAAAACGCTACCCTGTGCCTCCGCTTAATATTTTAGGCAAACGTAAATATCAACGCGGCGGCGTGCAATTAGCGATGGCGGTGGGCGATTCGCAAGAATTTGTGTCCTTACGTGATTATCGGGCGGGCGATCCTTTGCGCAATATTCACTGGAAAAGTTTTGCCAAATCGGGCGAACCCGTGGTGAAAGAATATCAAGACGAGTTTTTTATTCGCCACGCGCTGCTGCTCGACACCTTCACGCCCACCAGCGTCGGTGAACAATTTGAAGCCGCCGTGAGCATTGCCGCCTCCTTAGCCTGTGCGCCCCGTCATCAAGATGCTTTACTGGATTTGTTATTTGTTGGCAACGAAGCCTATTGTTTCACCGCAGGGCGCGGCTTGAGCAGCGAAGCCAATTTACTGGAAGTGCTCGCTTGCGTTGAACCAAATCCCATGCTGCCTTTTTCCAGCTTACAGGTCTTACTCGCCCAGCATTCAAACTCACTCAGTGCCTGTATTGGGATTTTTTTAATATGGGATGAAGCCCGCGCCCAACTCCTGAAAACCTTAGAAATGGCGGGCGTGTCAGTGCTCATTTTATTAGTGTGCGAAAATGCTCCCGAAAATTTACCCGCCGCTGTGCGCCACATTCGCCCTCATGCACTTGCTGAAGATTTAAACCTATTATCATGAATACCCCACCCCCATTTTTATTAGCCGCCAGTTTGCTATTTTGGGGCTGGCAAAGTCATTTATTGGGCTTCGCCTTGCCAATGGCGTTGTTATTGGAAGGGGCGCGTTATTCGCCACGCCGCTGGTTACTCAATGATAAAGATTTCAATCGTGTGGCAGATGTCAGTGCCTTACTTTGGGTCTTGGTGGCGATCTATTTATTCAGCCAATATGCCGTGCGTGGCTTATTTTTATTATTGAATTGGCTACCATTTTTATTTTTCCTGTTGCTGTTGGTGCAAAATTACAGCAGCCTAGGCTCAATTAAACTCAGCAGTTTATTCATGTCCTTACGCGGCAAGGAAGGCAGCTATGGCATTCCTGAAGCGCAACGGGTAAATCTCAGTTATCCCTATATTTTTATTTGTGTTTTAGCCTCAAGTGCGATGCCTGCTCCTGGCTTTTTTTGGGGAGCGTATCTTTTAGGGGTGTGGGGTTTATGGGCAGTGCGTCCGCATCGTTATCGGGTCGGCTATTGGCTGAGTTTGTGGGTTGTGGTCGCAGGCATGGCGTATTGGGGACAAATGGGCTTGCAACAATTGCAGCAAGCGATTGATGAAACCGTGGTCAGTTGGTTGGATGAATATTTTTCTCACAGCCGCGATCCGTATCGCCAAATCACTGCCTTGGGTGAAATTGGCAAGCTGAAACAATCGGATAAAATTTTGTTACGGGTGCGCACGCAATATCCCGTGTTACTGCGTGAGGCAAGTTATAACGCTTATTATAATATGACGTGGCGTTCTGCCTTGAGTCAATTTGAAAACACTTCTGCGCTTGCTGATAATCGCAGTTGGGCGTTTTTAAATCCGCTTCCCACCCAATCATATCCTGTAGAAATCAGTGCATATTTGCCTGAAGGTAAAGGTATTTTAGCCCTGCCCACAGGCACGCATAAAATCAGCAAGTTATCGGTGGGTCATTTACAGCACAATAATTTAGGCGCGGTCAAAGTCGAGCAAGGTTTAGGTTTAGTGACTTATCGGGCAGATTTTGGTGAAGAAACGCCTTTAGACAGCCCGCCCAATGCCCAAGATTTGAGCGTTCCACCCAATGAGCGCGACGCGCTGAAACAAGTGGCGCAACAATTACAATTAGAAAAAATGCCTGCGTTCAATGCCATTCAACGCATTAATGAGTTTTTTAATCAGGATTTTCAATACAGTTTAATTTTAAACGCGCCTCCTGCTGCCAATACGCAACAATCTCCGCTCGCGAATTTCTTGTTGAAACAACACAGTGGACATTGTGAATTTTTCGCCACGGCAACGGTATTATTACTGCGCCATTTGGGGATTCCTGCACGCTATGCGGTGGGTTTTGCAGCGGAAGAATACAGCTTTTTAGAAAATGCTTATATCGTGCGCCACCGCCATGCACATGCGTGGACTTTGTTTTATTTGAATGGACGCTGGCAGGAATTGGACACTACGCCTGCGGGTTGGGAAAAAATCGAGGCAGAAAAATCATCTTCATGGTGGGTGGTAAACGATCTTTGGGCATGGCTCAGTCATCAGTTTTCGCTATGGAAATGGAGCGAAGATGAAAGTGAGCATCAAAGTTTAATTTGGTTAGTAATCCCTTTGGTAATTATTTTGTTGTGGCGTTTATATTTCAAGGAACGGGTATTGCATTCACAGCCTGCGGCATTATCGACTACGCGCTTGCATTATTTAGGTGAGGATTCAAAATTTTATGCTGTATTGGAATTATTAGAAATGCAATATTACACCCGCCCACAAGGGGAAAGTTTGGCACATTGGCTGGCAAAATTACCCTTGTCCAGTGCGTTACAACTGATAATTCAACAATTATTTGCCTTACACCAACGTTATCGTTTTGACCCAAAAGGTTTGAACGAAATACAACAACAGCAATTTCAAAGCTTGGCGGGAACGGTGTTGCAGGAGTTGAAACGGGAGAATGTTAAGGTTTAGCCAACGCTGAAAATGTTTATTTTTTGCTTCAAGTCATAAAAAAGCCCCAAACCATCACCGCGTTTGGGGCTTGTTATTTTACAACAACTAGAACTTAGTGGCTTACTGCGCCTTCTGCACCGATACCCGTTTGACAACGAATATTTTGGGCTTCAAACGCATCCTTATCGACTTGAGCGCGTGCACTCTTGTCGGTGATGGAGAAGAACCAAATCGCAATAAATCCCAAGGTCATTGAGAAAATCGTGGGGTATTTATATTGAATCGGTGCAGAACCTTTGGGGAAACCGAGGGTTTCTTCCCAAATCGTAGGCCCGATAATCATCAATACCACGGCACTGATTAAGCCCACAAAACCGCCAAGGAATGCGCCGCGCGTGGTCAGTTTTGACCAGTAAACCGACAGCAATAACACGGGGAAGTTTGCGCTGGCGGCAACGTTGAAAGCGAGGAACACCATAAAACCGACGTTTTGCTTTTCAAATTGAATACCGAGAATAATCGCTAAAATACCTAAGGCAAACGTCGCATATTTAGAAACTTTCATTTCATCGGCCTCATTGGCACGACCGCGTCTAAACACGTTGGCATATAAGTCGTGAGAAACTGAGGTTGCACCTGCCAAAGTTAAGCCTGAAACCACGGCTAAAATCGTGGCGAAGGCAACCGCAGAAATAAAGCCTAAGAAAATATCCCCGCCAACGGCGTGAGCTAAGTGTACAGCAGGCATATTGCCGCCGCCTTTTAATGTGCCTTTGGCTGCGTCTGCCAAGTATTCAGGATTGGTGGACACCATCACGATTGCACCAAAGCCAATCACGAAAATCAGCAAATAGAAATAGCCAATAAAGCCCGTTGCATAAAGCACCGATTTACGGGCTTCTTTTGCGTCAGAGACGGTGAAGAAACGCATTAAAATGTGTGGTAAACCTGCCGTGCCAAACATCCAGCCTAAGCCCATAGAAATGGTAGAAATGGGGTCAGACACTAAACCACCAGGGGCAAGAATCGCGAGTTTATCTTTGTGTACGGTGGTAGCTTGGGTGAATAAAGCTTCAAAGCTGAAACCGTATTTATACATCACCATGAACGCCATAAAAGTCGCGCCTGAAAGCAATAACACCGCTTTGGTGATTTGCACCCACGTCGTTGCCAACATGCCGCCGAAAGTGACGTATAAAATCATCAATACGCCGACCAAAATCACCGCAATATAGTATTCCAAGCCGAACAATAATTGGATTAATTGCCCTGCGCCCACCATTTGCGCAATCAAATATAACAACACCGTGACTAAAGAGCCGCAGGCTGCCATCGAACGAATCGGTGTGGGTTCTAAACGGTAGGTGACCACGTCTGCAAAGGTGTATTTACCTAAATTCCGCAGTTGTTCTGCCATCAAAAACATCACGATAGGCCAGCCCACCAAGCCGCTGATTGAGAAAATTAAGCCGTCATAGCCTTTGTTATAGACCATTGCGGAGAAGCCCAAAAATGAAGCAGCGGACATGAAGTCGCCCGCAATCGCTAAGCCATTTTGAAAGCCCGTAATCCCACCGCCTGCGGTGTAAAAGTCTTTGGCGGTTTTGGTGCGTTTGGCTGCCCAGTAGGTAATTCCTAAAGTGCCGCCGACAAACACTAAAAACATCAAAATTGCAGAGAGGTTAACCCCTTGCTTTTGAACTTGTCCTAAATCGCCACCCGCTCCGAATACCGTGCTTACAGAGAGCAATAAGGCTGAAATTAATCCAAATAAGGTAATATTCCGCATTATTGCACGTCCTTTTTGATTTCACGGGTCAAATCGTCAAAAGTGCCATTAGCACGCCACGTATAAATCCCCGTGAGGATAAAAGCACTTAAAATCACCAAGACACCTAAAGGAATACCAATAGTAATCACAGAGTTATCTGCGATTGGGGTTTTGAGCACATCTTTACGAAATGCGACCAGCAGAATAAATCCGTAATAAATCGCACACATCACAAACGTCAGTATCCAAGAAAATGCCGTGCGCTTTGCCAACAGCTCACGGTATTTAGGATGCTGTTTTACTTTGCTCACCATATCAGGCTGCATAATAAACTCCCTCAAAAAAACATAATATTTTTATAGTGCTTCTGAATCCCGACAAAGCTGCCAAATTAGGCATGTTCGCACAAAATTCGAGCGGCATAGATATTCAAGGGAGAGGCTATTTTTGTCAAGCTTTATTCTGCGGGTATAAACAAATAAAAACCCCCAAACAATCAATATTGATGTTTGGGGGTTCTTAGCATGAATTCACACGCGGTGAATTCATGTGTACAACAAGTTAGAGCTTAGTGGTCAACTGCACCATCAGCACCGATACCCGTTTGACAACGGATGTCTTGTGCTTCAAAGCCTGCGATGTCTTCTTTAGCACGCGCACTGCTGTCGGTGATTGAGAAGAACCAAATTGAAATAAAGCCTGCTGCCATTGAGAAGATTGCAGGATATTTGTATTGGAAGGGTGCAGAGCCTTTGGCAAAGCCTAAGGTATCTTCCCACACGGTAGGACCGATGATCACTAAGCCTAATGCGGTAATTAAGCCAACGAAGCCACCGATGAACGCGCCGCGCGTGGTCAGTTTTGACCAGTAAATGGAAAGCAATAACACGGGGAAGTTCGCGCTGGCTGCAATTGTGAAGGCTAAGTACACCATGAAGGCGACGTTTTGCTTTTCAAATTGAATGCCCAGGATAATTGCTAAAACCCCTAAGGTGATGGTTGCCATTTTGGAAACGCGCATTTCTTGTGCTTCGTCTACACGACCGCGTCTAAACACGTTTGCATATAAGTCGTGAGAAACTGCGGATGCGCCTGCTAAGGTTAAGCCTGAAACCACAGCTAAAATCGTTGCAAAGGCAACGGCTGAAATAAAGCCTAAGAAAATATCGCCGCCCACAGCATGGGCTAAGTGAATTGCGGGCATGTTGCCGCCGCCTTTCAATGCACCTTTAACAGCATCGAAATAGGCAGGATTGGTAGACACTAACAGGATTGCGCCAAAGCCGATAATGAAGGTTAAAATGTAGAAGTAACCGATAAAGCCAGTTGCATAGAACACAGATTTACGCGCTTCTTTTGCGTCAGAAACGGTGAAGAAACGCATTAAAATGTGAGGTAAACCTGCCGTACCGAACATTAAACCTAAGCCTAAAGAGATTGCAGATAAAGGATCAGTGATTAAAGCACCAGGGCTCATGATTGCTTCATGTTTCTTGTGGATTGCAATGGCTTTGGTGAATAAGGTTTCAAAACTGAAACCGACTTCTTTCAATACCATTAATGCCATGAAGCTTGCACCCGTCAGCAATAAAATTGCCTTAATGATTTGTACCCACGTAGTGGCTAACATGCCGCCGAAGGTCACATAAAGAATCATTAACACACCAACCAGAACCACTGCCATCCAGTATTCTAAACCGAACAATAATTGAATTAATTGACCAGCACCCACCATTTGTGCGATGAGGTATAACAACACGGTGACTAAAGAGCCGCAAGCAGCCATAGAACGGATGGGGGTTTGACCGAGGCGGTAAGAAGCCACGTCAGCGAAGGTGTATTTGCCTAAGTTTCTTAATTGTTCTGCGACCATGAACAGAATCACAGGCCAGCCGACTAACCAGCCGATGGAGAAGATTAAGCCGTCATAACCGCTACCGTACACTAAGCCTGAAATCCCTAAGAAGGATGCAGCTGACATGTAGTCACCCGCAATCGCCAAGCCGTTTTGGAAGCCCGTAATGCCACCGCCTGCGGTGTAGAAGTCTTTTGCAGTCTTAGTGCGTTGTGCAGCCCAGTAGGTAATCCCTAACGTACCGCTCACGAACAATAAGAACATTATGATAGCAGAGGTGTTTAACTCTTGCTTTTGAACTTGTCCTAAATCAACGCCTGCACTGATAACAACGCTTGCAGACAACAATAAGGTGGTTAGAATTCCGAATAAGGTCAGATTCCGCATTATTGAACATCCTTCTTGATTTCTCTGGTCAGGTCGTCAAATGTTCCATTTGCACGCCACGTATAAATCCCTGTTAAGAGGAAGGCACTTAAAATCACAACTACGCCCAGCGGAATACCGATGGTGATGACTGAACCATCAGCAATCGGGGTTTTGAGGAATTCTTTATTAAATGCGACTAAGAGAATGAACCCGTAATAAATCGAGCACATAATCAAGGTTAGTATCCAAGAAAATATCGTGCGTTTGGCAAGCAGCTCGATATATTTAGGATGATTTTTAACTTTGCTCACCATATCTGGTTGCATGTTAGGACTCCTTTGTTGATATGAAGGTGTTTTTATAAGAGTAGAGTTTTTTTATTACAATCGATTTAGGGTAAGTAAAAGCTCCTCCTTTGACAGCGACTCCCTGCATATTGCCTGAATAGAACACGAGGGAAAATACTGTGTTGTCTTATCGCCGTTCAATAGGTGAATTACTATCAGGCAATAAAAAATAACTGACGAATAATCATGTGTGTCAAGATTACAATATTTTTTGCGAGATTGACAGCACTAATCTATAAGAAGATGCGTCTTTGCTTGAGAGAAAAAATTTAGACCGTGCCAAATAGCTGAGAAAATTAAACTAAAGTCACTGTTATGGAAGGGAGCTTGTCGTGCAAACTGTCCTGACCTTGGTAATTGAATTGATATATCAGGGGTTACGCAGTTGAAACACTAATTCTTTTATTTACAATGAGTTAGCATTGTGCAATGCACAATCGTGTTTCCAGTAAAATCAAATAGTTACCGATTCAACTGCGTAATTCCTACATATTTAACAATGCTGAAACAATCACTCAATTTACTGCGCGTATGTCCCAAGCGGGGTACTGTGTCTTAAAAAACAACACTTAATAAAT
>Ga0209599_10001647_pt1 | contig 10207 bp, 3 predicted proteins | sample Shrwel_input2_FT_FD_187534 | JGI IMG/M metagenome (GOLD analysis project Ga0209599, IMG submission 187534) | Subsurface microbial communities from deep shales in Ohio, USA - Utica-3 well 1 S input2 FT (SPAdes) (version 2) ... | reverse complement strand
GATATTGCTCGCGCTGGCGCTGAGGTTGTTGCTGGCGCGCAGGGTGCCAGCGTTGTTCAGTTCCTTGCCGGCGATCAGGCTGACATTTTGCCCCTGAATCAGCGCGCCATTGGGTGCCAGACGGTTTTTCGCCTGGGCTAGGTACAACACCGGCACCAAGACCTTTTCGCCGTTAACCAGGGCCTCCTCCAGCCACACCAGATCGTGGGTCAAGGCTGCCACTTGGGATGCGCTCAGGGTGACGCCAACCGACAGATTAAGTGCCTGTTTGCTCGCGATGGCGTTGTCCATCAGGTAGCGAAACATCGCCTCGTCGCTGGTCAGCCCGGCGAGGAAGCGCTGGCCTGTGCGGGCCACTACAGCCTCGCGGATCAAGCGTTGCTCGTAAAGGCCATCGCCCAAACGTTTCTGGCTGTTGTCGGGGGTTACGCCGAGCAGACCGAGCAGGTAGTCCGAACTCATAAACTGCTTGAGGTCGGTGAGGGCTGGGTTGGTTTCGATCAGGTACTTGTGGCTGTTGCTTGCTTTGCTGCTGTTAGGCAAGCCCTGTACACCGGTGACGCTAGTCGCCTGATTGCCAACTACTGGCGCGCGCTGGCCGAGGTCAATCTGCCGGCCGCCGATGGTCAGATCAGCTGCGCCGCCAAGCGCCGCGCTGGCTACGCCATTTTGCGCATTCTGGCCACTGAGGCGGAACAGGCCGTTTTGCCCGGTTGGAAGACTGAAGCCTGGCAAGGTGACGGGATTGATTTGTTGTTGGGCGAGGCCGGGGGGAAGTTGGGCGTTGAGACTAACTTGGGTGGACACATTCGAACCCACACCAGTGTTGCCGACCTTACTGCCTCCTGAAACGTAGGTATAGAAAGGCCGAATAACAGCATTATTTATTTGCTGGCTGGCTGTGATACTTACATCGCCACCAGCCTGAATAATGCCGGCATAGCTTTGATCACCACTAGCTAAGACGGTCGTAGTACGGAACGCAGTATTCTCTCGCTCAGTACGGTTAATGAAATGACTGAGCCCCGCTTCCAGACCACTCAGATCGCTGGGGTTGTAACCGGCACCGCCAAGCCAGTAACGCGCAGTAAATGCTTTAGCCTCATTATTCCAAGAGCCAATATTGCGGGTACGCTGAGAAATAAAAACCCGCTTAGTTTCTGTATCACCTGTCTCGACGCCTTGGTTTTCAAGGCGTCCCAATAAGGCCTGAATATTTGTAGCCGCGCTGATCAGGCTGCTGGAGTTGAGCAGTTGCTCGGCATTAATACTGAGGCTGCCACCTGCGAGCAACTGCGCCGCCGCACTACTGGCAAGTACTTCGAGCTTGTCGCGTTCGGTGATTTCCCAGACACCGTTACGCTTACCACTACAATCGCCAGCACCATAGGATGCACGGCAAGGTAATTGGATGATTTTGGCGGTGTACTTTCCTGCGTTATTAATGGTCAACAGATCACGTGCGTTGTTGATGGTCATCGCCCGCAGGCTCATGTTGCCAACGCTTTCGATGGTGCCGGACAGGTTGTCCAAGCGAGCCGCTGCGATACCCTGATCATCCGCGGCCAGATCCAAGCCACCCAAGCTATAAACATCGGCATATTTATTGGTGAAGTCATTCACCCGCAGCGCCATGTCTGCGCCACTGAAGATCAGCCCATGCTCGTTAAGCAAGGCCGGCGCAGTCAGGCGTAACGCGCCGGCACTGCCAAGGGTGCCGTAGTTCGCTAAGTTGGCGGCATTGATACGCAGGTCGGCGGCCGAGGTTAGGCGACCATAGTTGCTGAGAGTACCGCTGCTGCTGACTTGGCCGTTGCCACCGCTGCTGATGCGACCTGGCTCGCCCAAGGCGATGCTGGCGGCGCTGAGGCTAAGCGTGCCAAGGCTGCTGAGGCGGCCATCGCCGCTGTAGCCACCACTGAGATTAAGGGTGAAGTTGCCATCGCTGGCCAATAGACCGTTGTTGACCCAGGTATTACCCGTGCCCTTAAAGCTTTGCGCCGCGAGCAACTGGCCCTCGGCGGTTTGGCTAAAGTTGCCGATATTAAGGTTCAGGTGCCCAGCTTGCAGCACGCTGCTGTTGACCCAGTTGGCAGCATTTAGCGTCAGTACGCCATTACTGGTGAGGCTACCGCCGGCCTGCATGACGTTGTCAGCAGAAAGGCCGAAGTTGCCGATACCGGTGTGCAGGATGCGTCCTGCACCGTTACTCAGGCTCACCACTTGCAAGTCAAGGTCATGGTTGGCGCTGTCTATCACGCCGTAATTGTTGTTCAGGCTGTTGCTGGCGATGTGGGTGCTGCCGGTGCGGCCAAGGGCGCGCAGGCTGCCGACCACGTTATTGATGCTGCTGGCATTGAGGCTGAGATTGCTGTCGCTTTCGATGATGCCGAACTGGTTATTCAGCGCGCCACTGAGGCCGAAGTCGACCTGCCCGGCGCCGACCTTGCCGCCTTGGCCCAAAGCCGCGCCCTGGTTGAGAAACTGCTGACCAGTGACTTTGAGCAGCGTGCCGGCATAGAGGCCACCACCTTGGTTGCTGAAGTCTTGGGTGACGATCAGGTTATCGCCCGTCACCGCCGAAAGGTGGCCGTTGCGGTTGTCGATGCCTTGCGCGGCGTTCAGCTCCAGCGACTGCGCTTGGGTGGTGCCCGCATGGTTGTCGAACAACCCAGCAGTCAAAAGTTTCAGCCAACCATGGGCGCTGCTGAGGATACCGCCACTGCTGTTGTCGAGACTGCCAGCTTGCAGGTCGAGGTTACCGCCTTGACTGCTGAGTTGGCCGTGCTGGTTGTTCAACGCGCCAGTGATGCGCAGCTGGCTGTCAGTTGCGCTTTGCAGGGTGCCCGCGTGGTTGTTGAGGCTGCCGGCGGTGAGCAGCAATTTGCCCAGTTGGCTGTAGATTAGGCCGTCCTGCTGGTTACTCAGGTCGCCGGTCAGGTTCAGTTGCAGGTCTTGCTGACTGGCGAGAGTGCCACCTAGGGAGTTGTCCAGGCTGGCGGCGGTGAGCGTCAAGGCATTTTGACTGATCAGTTGACCGGAGCGGTTGTCGACACTGCCGGCATTCAGGATCAGCGCGCCGCCGCTGGCCAATCGGGCATGATTGGCGTTAATCAGGGCGCCGAGTAAGCTAACCTCAAGAGCCCCCTGACTGCTAATTTGCCCACGGCTGTTGTTCACACTGTTGCCTTTAAGCAACACCTTAGCCCCGCTGAGCTCTCCACTTTGGTTGTTAAAATCGGTGCTTAGGCTATTAAGCCTAAGGTCTTGCTTGGCGCTGATTAGCCCGTTTGCACTGTTGTTCAAGTCCCCGCTGATGTTCAGGTCGAGATCGGCGTCACTAGAAAGAATGCCGTTGACGTTGTTCAGGCTGGCCGCACTGACCTGCTGCAACCCTTGGCTGACCAAAGCACCTTGTTCAAAGTTATCCAGCGCGCCAGTGAGATTAACCGTCAGCGCGCCCTGCTTGCTCGACAGAGTGCCTGCCGCTGAGTTATCCAAACTGACGCCTTGTAGCGTCAAGCCTTGCCAGCCGGAGAGCAAACCGGCGTGGGCGTTGCGCAGCGTGGCAGCGTTCAGGCTCAGGGTATCGGCGCTGATGATGCGCCCTTGTTCGCCGTTGTCTATGCGATTGGCCAGCAGGCTGAAAGACTGCTGGCTGGAGATTTCACCTAGGTCGCGGTTATCCAGCTCCGCCAAGCGCTGAATACTTAAGGGACCATGGGCACTGAGCAAACCGCCCCTGTTGTCGAACTTGCCGCCGGCCAGATTGAGGGTCACGGCCTGCTCGCCAATCAAGCGGCCTTGGCGTTGGACTAACTCGGTGACGCGCAACAGCAAATTGCCCTTGGCCGATATTTCACCCTCAAAGCTCGAGTCGAGGCGCTGAGCGTTAATGCTCAATTCACCGGCACTGCTGATCAGGCCGGCGGCGCTGTTATCGAGATTGTCCGTTTGCAAGCTCAGATTTTGTTTACTGCTGAGTACCCCACCCTGGTTATTCAAGTCTCCGGAGTGGACGTCGAGGGCCGCTTGGCTGATTAGCTGACCGCCACTGTTGTTGGTTGCGCCGCTGTTTAATTGCAGGTTTTTGCCGCTGGAAAGCAGACCCTTGTCGCTGTTATTCAGCGAACCACTGCTGACCCTGAGATCACCACTGGCAAGCAGAGCACCGTTATTACTGTTATCCAGCAGCGCCTGGGTACTCACCTGCATATCGCCACGACTGGCGAGGCTGCCGCCGGAATTATTTAGCTGGGTCAACTCAAGCTGCACCGCAGCCATGCCGCTGACGTTACCCTGCTGGCGATTATCGAGACTGCCGCCCTTGATCGTCAGTGCGCCATCGGCGACCACTAGACCGGACTGGTTATTCAATGTTGCGCCTTGCAGATCCAGCGTGTTTTTGCTGGAAATCAAGCCGCCATGACTGTTGTCGAGCTGAGCAAACTTAAGCTGTTGGGTGCCGTGGCTGATCAGGTTACCCAGATCATGGTTATCCAGCAGGCCGTTAACTTGTAGTGTCAAGCTGCCTTGGCTAAGCAGCGTGCCCTGGCCGCTGTTGTGGAGACTGGCAGCCGCTAATTCGAGCGTCCTACTGGCTTCAATCCGGCCTTGGCGGTTATCCACCTGTGCGGCGGCCGTCAACTTGAGCTGATCACCGATCAGCTTGCCGTTACTGTTGTTCAGGCTGCCAACCTGTAGGTCGATGGCGTTGCCCGAGACTTCGCCGGTCTGATTATTCAGGCTGCCGGCATTCACGCCCAGCTGTTGCTGGCTGGCCAGCAAGCCGCCTTGACTGTTGTCGAGTACGCCTGTCTTGGCGCTCAGACTTTGCAAGCCAATAACTCGACCCGATTGATTATTCAGACTGCCGGTGGTTTCAACACTGGTGCTGTTCTGACTGTGCAGCAGGCCGTTGTGGCTGTTGTCCACACTGCCTGCCGTGATCTTCAGCGCCCCGCCGGCGAGCACCCGACCCTGACGGTTGTCCAGTTGGCCGGCATTAATCTGGGTGCTTTGTGCGCTAAGGGTGCCGTCTTGGTTATCTAAGTGCTGGCTGGCCTGCACGCCAAGGTCACGGCTGGCCAGCACGCTGCCGCTGTTGCGCACGCTCTGGCTGACCATTTTAACGTCGCCACGGATATTGCGACTGTTGTCCGCCTCGACGCCAGCTTCGATCAGTCCGCTGTTGCTCAGTTGTGCGGCATTTAGCTCAATGCCCTCACGGGCCGCCAAGCTCTGCTGATTTACTAACCCCGCGGCGGTTTGCGCGTTGATACTGCCGCCAGCGTAAGTCTTGCCATTGAGCTCAGCGCTGGCGGCCAGCAGCTTGATATCGCCGCTGGCCGCCGTCTGCGCCAGATTAAGGTGGCCATTGGCATCAATCTGAATGTCGCCGGCACTGGCGGCCATATCGCCGGCCAGTTTTACCCCCACACCCGCTTCGGTGCCGACCAGGCGTATGGCCCCGGCGTACATGCCGCCCAAGGCCGAGCTGTCGATAGCCAGTTGCGGTTGCTCGCTACCGTTATCGGCCTTGGCAGTGGCGGCCAGCGTGCTGGCATCGACGTGATTGCGTCCGGTGATGACATTCAGGCGATTGGCATAAATCTCGGCGTTAATCTTGGCGCTGCGGGGTGATCAGGTCGAACTGCTCGACGTTGCTGGCATTCAACCCAGCGCCTTCAATGGTGATGGCACCGCCATCCACATCAAAGCGGCTCAGGCGGCCGTTGTCGATCACGGGTTTACCCGTGGTCAACGTGGCATGCGGGGTATTGATAAAGCCACAGCCATTACAGGTGACGCCGTGCGGGTTGGCGACTATGACGTGGGCGCCCTGCCCGGCCACTTCGGTGTAGCCCTTAAGTTGGCTCGAATTGCCGCCAGTGACTTCGTTAAGAATCAGCCCCGCCGCCCCGCCCCTGAGGTTGGGATTACCAAGAATGATGCCGCCCAGCTGCGTGCTCTGGGTGCGGTCGGTGGCATTGTTGAGGATCAAGCCCTGCTGGCCAACGTTGTAGTCGCTGAACTTGTTGTGCGACAAGCTGCTGCCATTGGGCGTGGCGATGTTGACTATGGGTACACCGTTAGCCGCTTGGCCTAGGTGGGTATTGCCACCCGCCGCGTCCAGCGCTAGCTCAGCTGCCGTGGCCAAAATCGGATTGAGGAACATTACCCCGATCAATAGCGTGGCTACGTTTTGAAACAGCGGGCTACGAACGTCCATGTAAAAGCACTCCAAACAACAAGCTAAAACGAAAAAATCAGGGCAATTTAGAAAAACACATCGACGCGAAAATACACCGGGCTCTCTTGCTCAGTGATGTACGTCGGGCGCTCTAATGACTGCGAAAAGGTTACAGAAGCCGCCAGGTACTGGCCGCGCGCACTGAGCTCTAGGGCATTACCACTCATGCGGCCATGGGCGATGGGGTTATGCGACCCATGCTCGATTACCCCGACGTCATAGGCCAAGGTGGCACCGTACTCTTGCAGCCATGGCTGCACGCTGACCCACGGAATAGGCCGCCGCCAACGCAATTGGTTACGCCAATAGCCACCGCTGTCACCCGTTAACGATTGCTCCTTAAAGCCGCGCACCGATGACAGGCCACCGACACTGATGCGTTGCGGGCTGAACAGCACGTCCTCACTCTGCTGGCCAGTGGCCAAGCTGTCGACACTGAACGACTCGCCCCACAACTGAAAGGGCTGCAGGTAGCTTAGGGTCAGGCTGTATTTGTTGTAGCGGGCCACCGGCTCGGCGCCTTGGGGATGGTTGTTCGCATCCGCACCAAACAGGCCAATGCCGCGCTGCCAGCCGGCATCCAGGTTGACGAAGGCCGCGCCAACCCGGCGCCCGTGGTTAAAGCCCAACTGACCCTCGCTCAGGTCTTGACTGGAGACATCGACCAGACTGTCTTCAATATAATTGCGGCTACTGCTTTGACTGACGCCAAGGCTGGCAGCGGTCTTGCTGACGCCGTCTCGGTGCAACACACGCTCGGCACGCAGTTGCTGGGTTTCGCTGTCGCCCTTCTGCTCAAAGCTAAAATCAGCCGCCTCGGCCAAGGAGCGATAGTTGTTTTGGCTGTAGTTGTAGTTAAACGTCCACCAGCCGTAGGGCAGGCTGTAGTTGAAGCTTTGGTTGGTGGAGTGACGCCAGGTATCACTGACCATATCGCCACCCGTGCGCAGGCTCAGTTGATCGGCCAAGCCCAGCGGGCTGTCCCAATCCAACCCCGCGCCCCATTGCTGCTCACCGGTGCTTGCTTGGCCATCGTTATTGCGGTTGAAGCTGACTCGCCACGGCTTATCGCGCTGACCCTTGAGCTGCACACGACTACCGCCCACCTCTTGCCCAGGCAGCAATTCCAACTGCGCTTGGCGTGAAGGCAAACGGTTGACTTGATCGACTAGCTGCTCAAGGTCACGCAGATTAAGCACCCCGCCAACGGTGCTGGGAAAAGTCATACTCAGCTCGCGGGGGCTGGCAACCTCGGAGCTATCTAGACCTTCCAGCCGGCCTTCAACCACGACGATTTCCAACTCGCCATCGGCCAAATCTTGCTGCGGCAGATAGGCGCGCGTGGTCACAAAACCGCGATCAACGTACTGGTTGGTAATGATCTTCAACAACTCATTGAGTTGTCCAACGCCCAGACACTTACCCAGAAATGGCGCTACCAGATCATTGCGCACAGATTCACTCAAATGCTCGGCACCCTTAAGCGTGATGTGCTGGATATCAAAGCAGCGGCCATCTGGCGCACTCGGCGCAACGGGCTTAGTTGGGGTTGCTTGCGGTAGTTGCTGGAGGTCATTGAGGCGTTGTTGCTGCTGCTCAAGCAACCGTTCTTGACGCTGACGGATTAAGTCTTGGTCGCCCGGAGAAGGCGGTAGAGAGGCTGCAATTGCTGACCCTGCAGAGAATACACACAGCGTCGAAAGAGCACAGAGAGGGCGAAGAAAAAACACGCGTTCAGTCCATTGAGCGGCAGGGGCGGCGAATGTAGCAAAAAAAAGAGTTACAAAACGATTCTTTATTCAAGATGCAACCACGCTTCAACTGAAACAATGCAAAACGGGAGCCGAAGCTCCCGTTTTGTTGTTACCCGGCGTCGCGATTAACGCGGGAAGGCTGGTGGGTTGACCCCGGCCATGTCTTCCATCACGCGCACAACCTGGCAGCTGTAGCCGAACTCGTTGTCGTACCACACGTACAGGACAACGCGGTTGTCGTTGCAGATGGTGGCTTCGGCATCGACCACCCCGGCGTGGCGCGAACCGACGAAGTCGGTGGAAACCACTTCCTGGGACTGAACGAAATCGATCTGCTTTTGCAGATCCGAATGCATGGCCATCTGGCGCAGGTATTCGTTGATTTCGTCACGGGTGGTGGCTTTCTCAAGGTTGAGGTTGAGAATAGCCATCGACACGTTTGGCGTCGGTACGCGAATAGCGTTGCCGGTCAGCTTGCCTTTCAGCACTGGCAGCGCCTTGGCGGCAGCGGTGGCGGCGCCAGTTTCGCTGATTACCATGTTCAACGGTGCCGAACGACCACGGCGATCGCCTTTGTGGAAGTTGTCGATCAGATTCTGGTCGTTGGTGTACGAGTGCACGGTCTCAACGTGACCGTTGGCGATGCCGTACTGATCGTTGATCGCCTTGAGCACCGGCACGATAGCGTTGGTGGTGCAGGAAGCTGCCGAGATGATCTTGTCATCGGCAGTGATGTCGCCATGGTTGACGCCATGCACGATGTTCTTCAGTGCGCCTTTGCCCGGTGCAGTCAGCACCACGCGATCAACACCTGGGCAGGCCAGGTGCTGGCCCAGGCCCTCTGCGTCACGCCATACACCGGTGTTGTCCACCAGCAAGGCGTTTTCGATGCCGTACTGGGTGTAGTCCACTTCGGTCGGCGACTTGGCGTAAATCACCTGGATCAGGTTGCCGTTGGCGGTGATGGTGTTGTTGGCTTCATCAATGGTGATGGTGCCGTCGAACGGGCCATGGACCGAGTCACGACGCAGCAGGCTGGCACGCTTGACCAGGTCATTCGGGGCGCCTTTGCGCACAACGATGGCGCGCAGACGCAGGCCGTCGCCACCACCGGTTTTCTCGATCAGGATGCGCGCCAGCAGGCGGCCGATACGACCGAAGCCGTACAGCACCACGTCGGTGCCTTTGCGCGCCACGCCGTTTTGCTGGCCCACAACCTGAGCCAGCTCTTCACGCAGGAACTGCTCAAGGCTGCGACCTGCGCCTTCAGCCTTGAACTTGGCGGCCATCTTGCCCAGGTCCACCGATGCGGCACCGAGCTTGAGCTCGCTCATCGCTTTGATGATCGGGAAGGTGTCGTGCACCGACAGCTCGCCATCGTTAGCCAGGCGGTGGCGGGCAAAACGGTGGGCTTTAAGGATCGAGATCACCGAACGGTTGATCAGACCGCGACCGAAGATCGAGGTCACCACATTGTTATTGCGGTAAAGCTGACCGATCAACGGAATCATCGCCTCGGCGAGCGCTTCACGATCAATCCATTCACCAAGACACTGGTCGGGCTTCTGAGTCACGGGCAGTACCTTCCACATATGTAGGGGCTGAAAAAAGGGGCTACATTATGCCGGCGCAGCCGCGCAGGAGCAATGCACGCCTGTCGTCAGTCGCCGGCTAAAAACCGTACAAGTGGCCGATATGCCCGACATAGCCGCTAGCGACTGCCATTCAGTGGTCGCCCCCGCTACAATCGCGCCTTTCTCGTCACGTCCGCGAGCCGACCGTGCCTGTATTGCGCCTACCCAGTCTTCCCGCCGCCAGCAGCAAACACTTCTCTGCTAAACAAGAGTGGGGCAATTTGCCCGGTGCTGCGCTGTCTCTGGCGATTGCCGAGGCGGCGACTGCCGCCAAACGCTTCACCCTGCTGCTGACTGCCGACAGCCAGAGTGCCGAGCGACTTGAACAAGAGCTGGGCTTTTTTGCCCCGGAACTGTCCGTGCTGCACTTCCCCGATTGGGAAACCCTGCCCTACGACCAGTTCTCGCCGCACCAGGACATCATCTCCCAGCGCATCGCCAGCCTTTATCGCCTGCCGGAACTAAGCCGTGGCGTGTTGGTGGTGCCAATCACCACGGCCCTGCACCGCCTGGCGCCGACGCGCTTTCTGCTCGGCACTAGTTTGGTATTGGACGTGGGCCAGAAG
>Ga0209599_10001645_pt1 | contig 10208 bp, 7 predicted proteins | sample Shrwel_input2_FT_FD_187534 | JGI IMG/M metagenome (GOLD analysis project Ga0209599, IMG submission 187534) | Subsurface microbial communities from deep shales in Ohio, USA - Utica-3 well 1 S input2 FT (SPAdes) (version 2) ... | reverse complement strand
TTGATTTTAGATACAATTATGAGGTGGATAGCAGACAGCACACAAAAGAGCACATTCAAGATATGGTGTTGTTGTATTTGGAGGAGTTGAAGGGGTTCTTCACGTTTGTTGAAAATGTGGAGTTCCCTATTTATATCATGGAAAAGCCCAAGGTGAATAGATTGGAGGATAAGAGCTTAACCAAAGACGGAATTCATATGATCATTGGCGTTCAAATGGATAATGTCATGCAAACCATGTTGCGAAAACGGATTGTTGATAAAATTGCGGAGATGTGGGATGGTCTACCGATTACAAATAATTGGGGTGCTGTGTTGGATGAGGGTATCAGTAAGGGAAAAACAAATTGGCAGATGTATGGTTCGCGAAAGCCTGGACATGATGCATATCAGATGACCCAGTATTTTGAGATTAAGTATGATCCCAACGATGGTGAATTTATGGTTGAAGAGAAACGTGTTATGGATTTTGACATGTCAAAGAACCTCTTCAAATTGTCGGCGCAATATCCGAATCATCCTGCGTTTGAAATGAACCCAGCTATTGCTGAGGAATACATGCAAATGTTGAATGGCGATAAAGGAAAGCCGCGTGCAAAGATGACTAGCAAGGCAAAACTTCGTTTGTTGTATGACGATGATGAGGCGGATGATATCAGTGGTGATATTCCATTATCATCTATTACGAACAAGGATATTCTTGTGCGTGCAATCAATAAAATCTTGTCTACGCTGACTCCTGCGGAGTATTTTGTCAGGGAGACGCATGACTATGCGCAAGTATTGCCTGAAAAGTATTACGAGCCTGGTTCGCATCTTTTGAACAGGCAAGTCGCCTTTGCATTGAAGCACACTGACGAACGCCTGTTCTTATCGTGGGTGTTGCTACGTAGCAAGGCATCCGATTTTGATTACAATAGTATTCCAGAATTGTATAATGTCTGGAATAAGCACATTGATAATAATAAAGGATCTGGTGTAACCAGAAGGTCAATTATGTACTGGGCAAAACAAGATGCGCTTGAAGAGTTTCAGCGCGTCAAGGAGGGCACCGTAGATAGTTATATTGAAGAGACAATATCATCTCCTACTGATTATGACCTTGCCATGGTTCTTTATAACATGTTCAAGGACAGATTCGTTTGTTCTAGTTTGATTAGCAAGCCGTTGTGGTATACGTTTATCAATCATCGCTGGGAACCGGATCATGGCGAAACATTGCGATTGTGTATTTCAAGGGAGATGCATAGCGTGTATCAAAAAAAGGTCGACCAGTATACGGATGATTTGAAGCGTTCTGGCGATAATCAAGACCCGGAACGTGCCGAGATGTTCAAGAAGAGAATGAAGAGTATCTGCGAGTTGCAGATTCGTTTGAGAAAAACCAATGATAAAAATAATATCATGAAGGAGGCGTCTGCGATCTTCTATGACAAATTCTTTACTAGAAACATGGACGCCAATAAATACTTGCTTTGTTTCACAAATGGTGTCATTGATTTTAAAAATAAATGTTTTCGCGATGGTTATCCTCAGGATTATATCACAAAGTCAACTGGAATTCCGTATAAGCCAGCCGATGCTGTGGTGGATGCTGAACATATAGCCGGAATCCAAACCTTTATGAAGCAGTTGTTTCCAGTGGAAGAACTATGCAAGTATATGTGGGATCATTTGGCGTCGTGTTTAATTGGCACGAATTTGAATCAGACGTTCAACATTTATCGTGGTAGTGGAAGCAATGGAAAGAGTAAGTTGGTAGAATTTATGAATCATGCGTTGGGCGAGTATGCTGGAACTGTGCCGATTACATTGGTTAGTGATAAGCGTCCTGGTGTTGGTGGGACATCAAGTGAAGTTATCCAGTTGAAGGGTCTAAGATATGCAGTCATGCAAGAGCCGTCAAAGGATACGCGTATTAATGAAGGTGTCATGAAGGAATTGACTGGTGGTGATAAGATTCAAGCGCGTGCATTGTATTCTGCGAGCGAGACGTTCACACCTCAATTCAAGTTGTGTGTATGCACCAATACATTGTTTGAAATCAATAGCAATGATGATGGTACATGGAGACGTATTCGAATTTGCGATTTCATGTCCAAGTTTGTGGATACTTTGGACGAAAACGAGCCGTATCACTTTCTGAAGGACCTGGATTTAGATAACAAAATTATTGCTTGGGCGCCCTTGTTTATGAGTATGCTAGTTAAGCGTGCGTTTGAAACAAACGGACACGTTGAAGACTGCGACATCGTAAAGGGATCGTCTAACAGATATCGTCAAGGTCAGGATCATATTGCTGCGTTTGTCAGTGAAATGATTATCAAGACTGACGTCGCATCGGACAAGGTCTGCAAGAAGGAGTTGTCTAATGAATTCAAGATGTGGTTTCAAGAATCACAAGGTATGCGCAAGATGCCAAAGGGTACAGAGTTGTATGAGTATATGGAAAAGAAGTTTGGCAAATGGAAACCGACTGGCTGGACGGGAATTAAGATTGCCTATCCTGAAAAGACGGACGAGTTGATTGAAATGGTTGATTAAATAAATAAAACAAAAAATAAGAAATCAAACAAAAAAACCTGTAAATACATTGTTTTTTTGTTTTTGTTGAACCAAAGTTCCCACAACCCACATTGCAAAAATACGATTTTTTACTCCAAATCCTTTTTCAGAAAATCAAAAATGGACATTTATAAATGTCCATTTTTGAAAATCCTAAAATACTTTTGGAAAATCGAACGTTTGTGAGCATAATGAAAAATTAGCGTCTCGCGACAAAAAAAATATTTTCAAATTTGCGATGCTAATTTTTTTTTATTTTTGGCGGAATATTTAGGCACTTTTTTTTGTCAACATATTTATATTGACAATGGTTGACAAAAAAAGTGTAAAAAAAGTGCATAAATTTATTTGTGAAAAATGTAATGTATTATGCAGTTCTTCATGGTTGTTTGAACGGCATAAACTCACTAGCAAGCATATAAATGTTGACAAAATGTTGACATCGTCTGAAAATAACGTGCACAAAGGTGTAGAATGCATATGTGGTAAGACATATAATCACCGACAAAGTTTGTCCCTGCATAAAAAAAAGTGCTCAATGGTAAATCACTCAGATGAAATTACAAAGAATCCTTCCACTACCCACCCACCTCATTCATCATCAGAGGATATGCAAATGAATATTATACTTGAATTGGTTAAGCAAAATCAAGAGTTCAAAGACCTGCTAATACAACAAAGCAACCAGATGATGGAACAAAACAAGACCATGATAGAGGTCGCAAAAAATAGCCAGGTTAATCACAATACTATCAGCAATAGCAATAATAATAGCAACAACAAGACATTCAATCTACAATTCTTCTTGAACGAGACGTGCAAGGATGCCATGAATATGAAGGATTTCATTAAATCGCTGGAATTGAGTCTGCCTGAACTGGAAAAGATGGGCGAGATTGGTTTTGCCGAAGGCATGTCGAGACTCTTTGTAGATCGCTTGAATAGCTTAGATATAACCAAGAGACCCATTCATTGTAGTGATGTCAAGAGAGAAATAATCCATATCAAGGATGATAATAAGTGGGAAAGAGACAATGCAAACTTGGACAGACTAAGAAAAATTATTAAGCAACTTACGCACAAGAATATTTTGCGAGTGGATGATTGGAAAAAGGCGAATCCCGGTTGCACGGAATACAACAGCAGAAAAAACGATCAATACTTGAGAATAAATATGGAAGCTATTGGCCCAGTGGATGACGGAGAAGTGAAGAGAGACTTTGGAAAGATAATCCGTCGTGTAGCGGAGAGCACGACTATTGACAAGAAGTATTTATAAGCGCTCGTGTGGGTTGTGGGTCCATGCACCCTATAGTATATTTGCAAAGGACTTAAAGACTTGCCCGCTATATATGTAGACAAACTATAATCTATCTTTATAATAATATGCCGTATTATGCAGTTGCAAGTGGGCGAACGATTGGAGTTTTTTCAACGTGGGACGAGTGTAATCGTGCTGTCAAGGGATATAAAAATGCATCATATAAAAAATTTGATACGAAACAAGAAGCAGAGGAATTCGTCGCCAATAACGGAGTGGTGCAAGAAGCGTCGTCTGTGGGAGAGTTGGTAGATTTTGAACCCGACTATTATGTCTACACCGATGGCGCGTGCTCTAAGAATGGAACGCGAGTTGCATCCGCTGGTATTGGTATCTATTTTGGAGAAAATGATCCGCGCAATCTATCAGAAAAGCTAGTTGGCAAACAAACAAATAACCTTGCAGAATTGACAGCCATTGCGAAAACACACGCTATTATTCGCGCAGATCTTCTTTCTGGCAAAAAAGTCGCAATTGTTACAGACTCCGAATATGCCATAAAATGTGTCTCGACCTATGGCGAAAAATGCTATAAACAAAACTGGAATGTTGATATTCCAAATAAAGAATTGGTTAAGACCACATATGAGCTTTATAAAGACCATTCAACTAATGTTCGGTTTATACACATACGCGCACATACCCAGAAAACGGATATTCATTCCATCGGGAACGACCAAGCAGACAAACTAGCAAGGCTTCATGTTTATTAAAATGATATAAAGTGTTTGTCTTATCATACAATAATATAATTATTATATGATAAAATTTTTAGCAAGTGTTATAGGTGTGCACGAATTGGTCGTCCAAATGGTTATTTTACCTTACACCTACCTACCTCAATCGAAAGAACTAATGTCCGATGTACGAAGTTATGTCTCTGATTATCGTATAATAGAGAACGTATATGCATTTGATTATAACGATAATATACTCATGACAGACCTTGTAAATTTTTGTGTAAATAAGGAGTTTTCTCTCCAACAAAGGCGCATGCTTGTGAATTTATCAGCAGTAGACATGTACCTTCAAACTGGATATTTTCCAAATACAAATATGGATAATCACGAGCGTAGAGCGCGACTAATTTGGGGACTATTGACACGTGAACAACGCACACAATTTATAAATGAATATATTTTACATAGTGTTTAAATCGACAAATACACATTCTTTGGGAAAAAGGACCCAATATATGTCCATAGCTTGATAAGTCCAATGGCCGCATACTTTGCCAAAAATATATACAAAGCTAAAAATACAACCAACGCTATCCGCTTATATTTTGTCATTTCGGTCGGCACTAAAAACAATGAGACTGCAAATATAATCAACGTAATAACGTATATTGCTAGGTAAATGTTGTACCACCATTGTAAATCGTCCAATTCTTGGTCCTCATAATATGTTTTTCGGTCGCTCGTGGAAATATCGTTCAGCGTATCCTTTAGGAGAGTATCCAAATCCTTATTTTTTTGCACCAGCGTCTGAGATAATTCTTTTGCATGATTCACATTGATAAAATCCGACTGATATACATTGTTAAGAACCTCTGAGTTATGCACTATTTCATTAAACATCGCGGAATATTTTGCGGCAATTTTATTGGCGACATCGCCAAGCTTTCCTTTGTTAAAATCATTATATCCGCTGTCTCCTTTAGCAAATGTATAATAATTTTTGGATGTAGACTCCAAATTATCCGTGCCATTAAACAACCTCATTTGTGCGGATTGATAATCATGTAGCAATTCCTTTTCTTTTATTGCACGCTGGCAAGCTGCATCACATGCCAAAAATGCCTGCGCCTGTTGAATAATTTTATTTGTTTGCGCCGATGTAGAGTTTGATCCAATGATACTATCATATTTTTTTGCTTGTTCTTGTAATAATTTTGCGGATTGTTCATCACAGGATGACATATTATATATTATATTATACAACTAAAAGATTTTTACTTGTATAATGTTATTGAAAACTTAAACGGCTAAACTAGCGTAAGCCAACACTCCCAGGCGAACATTGAGTCGTAGTTGTAGAAACTTGAGGAACAATACATTTACCTATATCCTTGTTCCAAAGGGTTCCATCTTGGCAGCAATTTTCACCAATGCATTCCAACATACTTGGCAACTTGAATGAATTTGTAAACGCCCCAGTACCCATTTTTGGTGCACTATTTATATTAAAGTTCCAATTATATTCATCATAAACCATATTATCCCTAGAATAAATAGAGACGATCGTTATAAATATATAATACAAACTAACCACACTAATAATAAACATCAGCATAGAATACACTTCGGAAGGTAATATTGGAAAATAGGTAGTTATATTAATAACTATAGCAAATGCAAGAATCGTTATAATTAATATTTTCACAAGGTGAGTCCATTCAGCATAAGACGCGCTATAGTATTGATTGATTTCTACAACTCGTAGCTTATTTTCTTTTTGCTCATTAATATATGCTAAACGCTTCTTCGCCTGTTCCATTTCTTTGTCCATAATAGCGACAGCATTCGTTTGCTGTTCCAACGTATGAGAAGAGCCCAATAAATTTTGACTATAATACGCATTTATACTACTTAAAGCATTGATTAAATTGACCCGTGTATCTTGAATTAATAAAAGGTTGTTTGACAATTTGGCTTGCTCCGTTGGATCTGTTGCATTGCCAATCTGCTCTATTAGTTGTTGTTCAACCTTCGATATTTTGTCTATGTAATTAGATAATTCTGTATTTTTATCCAGATAAAGTTGTGTTGCCTGATTGCTCATTATTGTATAAAATATACTAAGATAATATTATATTTTATAACCTCAAATTTTATTTTAATCCGAACAACTTATTGATTTTTTCTTAACGTTTTCACAACAACTATACTTGTCATTACAGCTAAAATACACCATAAAATATAGTTGTAATTCTCTTGTATAACAATCAAATCGCTATCTTCCACTATTGCGTCTATATTTTTAAATTGCACAGTTTTTGCTCTTTGCGATGGCGAGTTAATATCGTTGATGTTAACAAAGGATTCCTTCTTAGATGTACCATCTATTGATACTTCAACAGCCTTGGGAATTTTTGTATCCATCGTTTGATTATAAATCAAATTATTTGTGGTATCTGAAATAGTATTTTGTGTAGTTTGAGAGTGTTGTGAACCACGTCTAGCTTGTAATATTCTATTCATATCGTTTATTTTTGTCGCTAAATCATCGGATATCTTCTTTTTATCTTCAAATTCTTTTTTATAGGCGAGCAAGGGCATTTCTCCCATATAAGCAGCCTTGCCACAGACTGAATCGCTAGTCATGGAATTACCGCTTGTTTGATAACGGCTCCATGATGTTGAATCCACGTTTATAACGGGTAATTCGCATGATGAATTTGCTCCAATTACTTTGGTATTCCGCAAATAAAAATCTGTATGTTGAATGTTATATGTATTATTTTGTATGATATTTTTATCTTTTAACCAACAATTACTATTGCTTTTATCATACACGTAGCCAAAACATTTCACATTATTATCGCATTCAGTCTGGCATGATTCTTGCGTCTTATTTGTCAATGGCATGTCTGATAGATCATTATATGGACTATCTATGTTTTTAAATGGCTTATATCCATCACCTGCACCAATCATCTTATCTGGATATTCACTTAATATGCCACTATCATTTATATAACCCATCTTACCCAAATTACTACGTATACCAACTTTCGATAATTCATATACTGCCACAAAATCTGGGTTGATGCTCGCAATCTTACCATTTTTCAATTTAATCCAGCTATCATATGCTTCTGTAGTATACAAAACAAGACTTCCATCCTGATTCATCATTAGTTTTAATGATCCATTTGTAGAACCTATCCATTCTGTTGCATTCAAATATTCGCCAACGCGGATATAATTGCGCCCATATTTACCCAATCGTGCAACTGATTTGGGGTTTCCGCTTTTAAATTGCTTACCATTAGTTTTACTCTGCCATATTAATCCTTGGCTATTACTTGGACTAGTTCCTCTATAAATACACATATTTCCGTCGTCTTGAAGAATTAAAAAAAATTGACACGACGCAACTACATCTCTGCAATCCATCGTAATGCTCCCATTCTCTCTTGCACTTAATTGCCGCGAGCTCGCGCCACAATAATAATTTCCAATAAAATTCTTACTACATCCTCGTGCAGGATCCCCAAAAATACTATTATTTGCCCCTGTTGTAAATAATGAAAGGCCTTTATCAATAACATCATTTATAATGGTTTTTACAGGCGAATACTGGCTATTGGATTTGCCAGCTACTAATCTATCATTTAAATTTTGTTTGACATTATTTGTCGGTACATTGGGAAATCTCCGCGTTTGTTTATAAACATTTTTCCATCGCCAACAAATACCCCACATACGATATTGACATTCTCTAGTTACTATTGTATTGGTTAATGAATTACAATTACCGCCATATGTTGCATTATCTAGTCTTATTGTCCCACCCTGTTGACAATTTCTTGCAACATTATTCGGTGTTCTTGCGCCAACCCTGCCAGAACCATTTGTCGCACTTAACAATACTATTTGACCTTCTTTTGTTAACAATGCAGACATTGACCCTCCACTACTGCTAGTAAACAATACCTTTTCATTAAATACATACCCCAATTCTTTGCTTGTAATTTTCGCTTTATCATTACCAACTACACAAGTAACCTTTTGGGTTGCGGTATTTGCATTTACCAATCCAAAATATTTATATCCGTTATTCATTGCATATAGCTTGCAATCATCATAATTATCTATGTTGTCGATAATTTTCATTGCTCCAGGTACATTTGTATAAGAACCCAAATACTTTACATCTGCGTCTGTAAGGACACTATTTACATACATATTTGTGCCTTCATTCCCGCAAGCAGCCCCCATCGGTTTTTTGGGACCAAGTGAAAGTATACTTGGATGCTTTCCTATCTCTCCCAAGCCAAAATTCAAATTGCTGATATTTGACTCAACTGGACAACCATTTATACCAGCGGTATTGGATATGTCATCATATTGCTGAAAAACGCCGCGATTTGACACATATCCTATTGTGCCATCGCTTAACTTGGCATTTTTGTTTGAAGCCTTATTTATAATCGGATTTGCGCGTGAGATATAATCTGTTACACCATTATTATATTTATCTTGAGCATCACGTGTTGATTGGAGTGCAGTTTTATATTGCGCGTTTAATTTATCCAGCTCAGATACCATTTGGTCAGTTATTTCTGTTTTTGTTAAAGTAGCATTAGATTTTTGCGCTTCATTAGAACCTTCTAAAGATACTGCCCCCATAGTTGTCGCGCCCTCTTGGAATGGACCCTCCTGGAAGGGATCTGGCAACCATGATGCTATATTTGCGTCTCTAGTCTTTTTTGTTGATTTTTTTTTAGAAAGCACTTTTTCTTGGTTTTTTATAAAGGCGGACCCTTGATTTAATGATAGACTATTCATTAATATAAATCAATAGAAAAATATTGAACTTTATTGATTTAATGTAAAATAGATGTTAAACCGAACAACATGTATAACTCTTTCCAGCAATAGGATTACCTACACATCCTGTTCCCTGTTCATATGTGCATACGCCATCAGTAAAATAATAGTTATTTGTGCCTAGATTTGTAGCACAATAATTACACATCCAGTCGCACCCAGTGCCAGAACCTACTGAAAATGTAATACATTTATTACTATGACATACGTCCTGGCTACACACAAAAGTTAAAAAGGTAAAAATCTCAAGGAGTTTTTTCATTATAAATAATATTATTTAATAATATTTATATTGTTTATTTTGTTTTTGTATTAACCTCTTGTAAATGGTTTAAATTTATTGAATTGGAATGGAATAGATGTAATATAACACAACACCACAAACTATTATAAATGAAAACATTGACAGATTTAATATAAACAATATGAATGCTATGATTAATGGCACTATCGCCATACTTATACTCATGCCACCAAAGAACATTACTATTAAACATAATATCAGGGCCAATATAATAGTATATAAACGATATTGCAACATTTCTTGATTTACTTCTAAAGATGAATCTTTCATGTTTCCATTTACATTATCATATTCTAAAATCAAACTATTAATTTCACCTCTTTGAGCAACAAGGTCATTATAATCGGTTATTAAGGTATCGTGCATCTTATTGTTTTTGTTCACCCAATTATCTAAATTATTATTCGGTTGGCTCTGTACGGCATTTTGGATTTTAGTATTTAATGTTATTAATTGTCTAT
>Ga0209599_10001640_pt1 | contig 10229 bp, 11 predicted proteins | sample Shrwel_input2_FT_FD_187534 | JGI IMG/M metagenome (GOLD analysis project Ga0209599, IMG submission 187534) | Subsurface microbial communities from deep shales in Ohio, USA - Utica-3 well 1 S input2 FT (SPAdes) (version 2) ... | reverse complement strand
GTCCTAACCAGGTCCAAGACATGCGCAACTACACACCGATCGCTACCGTTACTAAAATGGCCAGTGAAGTTGGTGCCGAAACGCTTGAGTTGCGTTTAACCGCATTACACACAGCGACTATCCTATCCACCAACCATGCATGGGCCACACCGTTAAAGCCACGTATTGGTCGTCGTTTAGGTAATGTCAACGTACGTGACTTAGCGGGTATCTGCTACGAGCAACTGCATTTAGTCAATGGCCAACGTGGTGTTAAAATCGACACAACATCACCGCAGTTTGACGACAAAGCATTTGCTGCGTTGTTAACAGGCAACGTACGCGATGAATTGTATTTCCGCATGATCGTCGAAGAATGTGGTGAGATGAGCTGGTTAGACAGTATCTTCTTCATGGCCGCTAACAAAGACGCTAACGCGAAGCAAACCATCGTTAACGCTGCCAACCGTTTAACCAACAACGCGTTCAGCAAATACTGGGACACCAGTAAAGAAATCGCGTTTAACGAAGACACACGCGTACCGTTAGGTCATTTCATCGACGGTGCTGCTAACGTCAAACGTAGCTTGGGTGAAATCGGTTACTTGGAATTGTTGAATCTGTTCGGCGAAACTGACTTAGAGTGGGTTACTGAATACGACACATTCATGAACAACCGTTCTAATCCAATGGAAGTTCGTTACAAGCGCCATTTGGAAATGCTCGACCGCGTCTTAGAGCGTCAATACGAGCTTAAAGGTTCTGGTTTCGTGATCGAGTTCAATAACGAATTCTTAGGTGCGTTGTGTAAAGCACTGAACGAATGTAACTTCGTTATCCAACCGGTTAATTTGGCTTCCGACGCTACGATGCAACAACGTCGCGGCATGGATCGCTTGGCTGGTCGCCGTGGCTTCGATAGCACACTGGCTTCCGAAGTGTTCCGCCACAACTCTCCACGCCAGCAAACCAATAACGGCATTGGTAACAACTTACGGTGGCAGGGTGCTCGCCGCTAATCTGTATAGTCGTTAATCTAAAAGAGTAGTGCCAATGGCACTACTCTTTTTTTACCCTCTACAGCAGGTACTCGAATATGCCCCAGTTTAATGCGACGCCTACAGAACACGATGGCGTCTATCAAGAATGCGTCGACCACGATGCGATGTACGAATCATTAACGTTTGTACCCGTGATCGCCAATTTCCTCGACATCACCACACTCAAAGGTAAAGAAGAACTTAATCAGTTGTTGTACAGTCGGTACGAAGGCGATAGTTTGAACGTTATCCCTACCTGTGACTGCGGTACGTTGTCAGGCGGTCGTTACCTAGACAAACTCTGTACTAACTGTAACACGACTTGTACGTACGTTACGGAGAAAGCTCTAGAGTCATTACTCTGGATCCAAGCACCCCGTGGCGTTACACGACTCATTACGCCTACAGCCTGGCTGATGTTGTCTAACGCATGGTCGTTCCCGTCGTTTAATTTATTGGAGTGGCTAACCAATCCGCTGTATCAGACTAACCCAAAGACCATGGGTAAACTGATGCCTAAACTACAACGTTACATCGATCACGATATCCCACGCGGTATCAATCACTTCTACGAAAACTTCGATACGATTGTAGCACTAATCTATCGATTAAAGATCGTTAAAGACTTTGGTCCACGCGGTGATGACATCCAGACCTGGATACGCGAAAACCGTAACGTAATATTTCCGAAATATCTACCGGTGCCTAGTAAAGTAGGGTTCGTCGTAGAGGATTCCGGTAACTCCACGTACATCGATGATACGATTACATTAGCATTCGATGCAATCCGTACCATCATCGCGATTGAAACAGCGACGATACCATTATCTGCTAACCGTTCACAAGCCAATGCTGTTACTGCTATTAAGACATTAGCGCAGTATTACCTGACGTTTGCTGCCGATACATTAGGTGGTAAGCCCGGTGTGTTCCGTAAGCATGTGTTCGGCGGGTCATTGATGTTTACTGGCCGTGCTGTGATTAGTTCGTTATCCAAACGCCACAGCTACGATGAACTACATCTCCCGTGGTCGTTGGCTATACAGTTGTTAAAACTACACATTGCCAGTAAGTTACTAAAACCGCCTTATCGAATGACCAGCACCGTAATCAATAACTTATGCCGTGACTACGCATTGAAATATCACCCGATACTAGATGAAGTGATGACTACGTTGATTCGTGAAGCGCCGATGGGTAAATTACCCTGCCTGTTTCAGCGTAACCCGTCGCTGAACCGCGGCTCATGCATGCTGTTATTTATAACACGTATTAAAACCGATCCAAAAGACAACACCATTGGTTTTAGTGTGCTAACACTAAAAGCTTGTAATGCGGATTATGACGGCGATGAAATGAATCTAATGTTAATCTTAGATAACTATACTTACCGACGCCTGTCTAGATTAGAACCGCATTTGTTTGCGTTAGATTTAGATACCCCGCGACGAATATCACGATACTTAACAATGCCTGGCCCAGTGGTATCCACTATCGCTGAGTGGTTACACAAAGGCAGCTAACTAACGGAGACTATTATGAGCGCCTTCGTATACGGCGGCGATGATGAATTTGATGCACTGGCGTTTGGACGCCCTCATCCAAATACTATCGCATTCCTAAACGGCCAACAGGCCAATCGACAGCCTAGTCGATTAAATGCAGCAGCACAGCGATTCACGGAAACCGTTAGCGCAGTATATAAACGGTATAACGATAGTGATGCCGTACGGATTGCACGGGCAGCGGCCCGTAAAGTCATGCACCTATGGCAGACTGATGTAATTAAACCCTTAATTACCATAGGTGATTTCCAGCAAGCACCATTAACGATGCAGCGTTGGAACATGGCCGAACCCACCATCCGTAAAATGTACCACGCGCAGCAATGCGATGGCTACAGTGAGTCATACGTCGATGTAGATCCTACGCATATAGCTGAGTCCCATTACGATTACCGACGCGCTACACATGGCGTATGGTTCCGTAAAGACGATACACAGCCATTAGGCGCTACTACGTACTACGATGACTTGCGTGAAGGCGATAGTAAACTGTATCTGACCGAACAAGCAGATATCCACCGTAGCTGGTGTAAACTCCGTGAGCACATTAAAGCTTACGGCGAAGATCCTACCAGTAAATTCAATAGCCAACTATAATACCCTAGACAGTGCTTCTATATAGAAGCACTGTCTATTAAGGGCTGAGGTCATTATTATGCAATCACCTATTATCATCTACACAGGTCATTACATCCCACCAGGCATCACTTTGCCCATTAAATGCTCCATGAAACCGATAACGTACTACGAGTGCTATTATCCCGAACGACAAGGTATTCGTGCAGGCTACGCTGCGTTTAAAGCCGTATACGATAAATGGTTGAAAACACGCGCCACAAATCCCACTGTAAGCCTATGGATCGCTACTGAAGAAACCCGTTTACTGAGCTGGTTCTTACAGCAACTAGAGGCACTAAAACTAACCTCACTGGTCACTGTTGTTTTATATAGTAGTGGCGGTAGTCAGGAGTTCTCAGTGGATACCGAAGGCGTTATCAGTGGTGGTTGGCCATATGGCTGCCTAGAGGTTACGCCAGACGATTTAACAGGTCCTGACTGTCTTTTACCCTAAGGATTATTAATATGTCGATTGAAGTGATATTACGTGACGGTAAAGAATACGCCTCAGACGAACTGCTACTCCAAGGTATTTATCGCAGTGATGCCACTACGCCTATGGGTGCAGTAACTATCTATGCGCAGGTAACTGTACCGCAGTTACCGTTTAAAGAACGAATGCGCGTAGTAGCTATAATGAGTCGATTTAATTCTGATAAATACCCATTTAGATTCCAAAATGGATGCGGTCTAGCTGATTTAATCATGGCTAAATACGGATCTATACAGTTCCCATAACCCTTATTTTACTCCGTTTTAGGACGGAGTAAAAATATAAATACCGGAGTTACATTATGTCCGTAGCACTGCCTAGTTTAGATACTGCCGGTTGGGTGACCGATGTTGGCGAGAAAGCTGAGCGTTTACTGGCCTATTTCCTAACCAGTGATCACTCGCAGTCTAACGCATTCGTAGGGCTAGTACAGTCGCTACCGTACATCATCCAATCGTATATAGGCAACTTTCTTTTTTTGAGAGGAGAGATCGAACGCTCACTCAACGCACTCTACCGGGATTACTTCGACGGATGCAGTATTACTGTAACGATTGAGCCGATAGTGCAGAACGGCGTTGAATCCGAATCCGAATATTCTATTACTTTAGCGGTTACTGTTACCGAAGCTGGCCGTAACCATAGCCTCGGTCGTATTTTATCGGTTAACAACAAAGTCATTAACCGCGTTAGCCCATTGAACTAAACAGGTATTACAATTATGTCTAATGTTATTGCTGCACTAGTTACCCTCCAGCACACACCGTTTGAAGATGGCCCGCAGCCAGATGATTTGGTTATCCGCATCGTAGATTTTAACGAGCAGGGTTTAGAAATCATCGTGTTGCGTGAAGGTGTCGAAGCTACACCTAACGAATATGGCTTAGCCCAGTACATGGTTTCTCGTTTAGGCTATACTAACACTGCGCTAACCCCCGGACAGGTCATCTACATTCGTCCGTCGTTATTAGCGGGTACTGCCATAGGGTTCTAGAGGTGCTATCATGACCATGGAATACGATGAAGCCGTTAAAATAATCCTAGCGTTACCACCGGTACAGATACAGGAAACAGAATTTAAACGTTACTTACCTTTATTTGCTTATCGGCCGGATAACACTGAACCACTGCCCGTGGCTGATTGGGTTTTAAACGTAGCACAATCACCATTCGCTGAGGTGGCTGTGTATAATGGTAAGGCCTATTTGTTTACAGTCCCGCCATTGTTAGCTCGTAACGACATACTGGATAACATCTCGACGGTAGTAAATATCAACGACGTTATTACACAGGCCAAGCTTAAATCTGATGTACACGAAAACCTAGGTGAATCACACATCCGTGATAATCTGTTGAATCGCTTACCAGCGCGCCCGACTATGAATCTATCCATAGCTCTGCGTTGGAACGAGATATTTAAGCGCTACAACATGACTTTAATACCAGTAGGTAAGCACCCTGTAGTTGGTCAACCACCCGCAGCACAGGCTATATACGATGGCTACGAAGAGTTGTAATTACATTAACCTAGCAAGTTTCTCAGACGTGCACTTAGCACACCCGAAAACTATCACCGGCCATATACTGGACGTGTTGCGCCATTATTTCCCAGACTGTCATAAAACCGCCGAACTGGATATTATATTCATACCCGGTGATTTTTTCGACAGACGCCTAGAGTTGCCAGAAGATCAGGTATATGAGATACGTCGATATATACGGGATCTGTTAGAGTTGTGTAAGAAGCACGATATATTGTTGCGCGTATTAGAAGGCACACCGTCGCATGACTGGCGTCAATCTAAGTTGTTTACGCACTTAAACGAAGTGTTTGGGATTGGAGCTGATGTAAAATACGTGGATGTGTTGAGTATCGAGTATATAGAGAAGTTAGATTTACAGATACTATATATTCCCGACGAATGGCGCGCCACCACACGTGAGACTTGGCAGGATGTCGAAGCTAAGTTAGGTGAACATCAACTAACTAAAGTAGATATCGTCATCATGCATGGCGCGTTCCCGCACCAGATGCCCGAGCATTTGCATAACCGATTACAACTCCATGATCCAGATGCATTTATGGCTATCTGTAACTACGTCGTAATCGTAGGACATATCCATTTCTTTAGTCAGTTTAAACGCATTTTATCCAGCGGTTCGTTAGATCGATTAGCGCACGGCGAGGAAGCTCCTAAAGGACATTTAAGAGTGCGTATAGATAGACTACTAGGGCAACACGTAATAGAATTTGTTGAGAATACGTTAGCTAAGGTATACAAAACGTATGATTGTACGGGTTTAGATGAACACCAAGTAAATGATTTACTGGAATCAGCTCTCACCCGACTACCAGCCGATAGTCACGTACGTATTAAGTGTAAACGTGGTGATGTCGTAGTCAGTATGTTGCCGCACTATATAGCGCGTTATCGCACCATCGATTGGTCTATTAAAGAAGCCGGTAAACAGATAGAGTCTGACACCGTACAAACTATCACCGATATTAGTACCCGCGGCAAGGGTATACAGATTAATGCTACAAACATTAGTCAATTACTAATAGAACGTATCGAACTAAAACATCCAGCCCTAGTAGCGCGCTGTAAGCGTTTATTAGACGAGGCTTTAAATGAATAGCACCCATTGGTTAGAGGAGCGCACTAAGTCACAGTTCCCGTTATCGATAGCCACTAGTTTGGCTATCGAAGGATTATTCGGTATAATAGTAGATAACATTAACCCTACGCCTCCTTGGGTTAACTACACGGATTTATTCGTTAATGTGCGTACACTGATGCGTAACCTAGTCGGCGCGTTACCACCGGAGGCTAATAACGCCATACAACCTGGTGAATACGCAGCCGCCTTAATAGAAGAAATGACTATCTTACAAAACATCGTAGGACAGTACTCTAAAGGCCGTATCAACGTACACTATTACGCTTGCACCTACAATAGTCTAACCGGGTTCTACCCGTTTGCATATTTCAAAGAGGTTAAAACCGATAAACAGAAACTCTATGCATTAGTAGAGAACACGACGATCGATAGGATATATCAGTTGTTAGGCAAAGAGCACTCGCTAGTCACACGGTATGACGTTAATATAACACAACCTGGTAAAGCAACGTTGCTGTTAAGTCACTACCCGATAGACCTGCTCAACGTAAGACAAACCACTGAGCTGGCTTTATTAGAATCACACACAGGTTCGGTTAAACTGAAACATCGCTGGAACTCTAAACTGTATAATGGCAAAGACCTTACTATTATCCCGTTTGACCGCATGACGATACAGTTGTTTGGGGATCACGGTGGGTTGTTTAAACCGTACCCTAAGGATATCCGTGATAAGATATTAGCTATCGCTAAACAGTATAAGTGGCATTCGGCCACGACTAGAGATAGAATCATGCAGTCCGTTCAGTTATCCAAAGAGCCTGCGTTAATGGTTATGGTCAGAAAGCTTTACCTCTGATCATTTTTTACAGCATATACCTATTAATTGTACCCAACACGGAGTCTCACTAATGAGCGACTTTAAACCAAAACCACGCACCAAAACCTTGCTCGATGATCCGCAACTAAAATTATACGCTACGCCAATCGAAGGTATGAAAAAGCCAACGATGCAATTTTATTATGGTTCTAACAATCCACACATCATCGTTTGGACTAACGTAGAGTCTGATAAAGACAGCGGCCGTATTACAGCCGATATGAACACCACAGCGTTATATCAATTACTAGCGTTATTAAAACGCGTTGCTGCCGATCCAACGCCTGACGTATCGTATTCGATGACCAACGAAAACCATCCTTGGGATCGTGGTGCCAACAAACGTGCTAAAGATCCAGTAGTGTTGTCTAAAACTGCGGTAGGCCGTGATAAAGAAGGCCGTGCATTTATCAGTTTGTTGTCTGCCGATTCTAGCCGTCCAAAAATCTGTTTCTACTTTGGTGCACATCAGTATCACAAAATCTCCCGTCGTGGTGAGCCGCTGTCAGATGCTGAATTATCCACTAATGCGTTAACTGGTTTTATCGACTGCATGCACGGTATTTATCCAGTGGTGGCGCAGGATCAATACGTACATAAAGAAGCTACGCCGCCAGGCGGTGGTGGTAATGGTAACTCCGGCGGCGGGGGTTATAATAACCGCGGCGGAAACCAAAACAACCGCAGCTCCAGCAACGACCATGATGACGATCTACCGTTCTAATCGGTAGCGGCATATAAAAACTAAGGGATACCGGGTACGCCCGGTATCCCTCTAGAGAGTGTGCCTTGAACTAAACAATGTTAAGGTATATATTATCATAGTAGTACTACCACTAGGAACCGTTATGAGAATAGAACAAACCGACAAAGGTACATGCTTATTACATTCAGGCACTGGGGTTAGCAGCGCTTGGAACGTATCTGTATTTGAACGAACGCGTTACAGCGGTGTAGACGATGTATTCCGTGACATTAATGGATACTGGTCGTATTTATCCGCCGCACGTCAGCAACGCATCTGGCGTGTATATGAATCCATCCGCGTAGCCTTAGACAACTATAACTCCATCGAAGAGGCGATGACATTAAAGACCTTGGGCGATTTGATGATCGAAGGTGTATGTGCTCTGTATAAAGAAATGCCATTAGCCGAATTAGAACAATGGTTACGACTTTATGGTAAAGTAGTTTATCCAGCCACTGGGTTACGTAAGGTACATGATCCTGATGATCCAATGCCAGACCGTACGTATCTGGTAGCCGACTACCAAGGTTTAGTATTACTTACCACAGCACTCCGACCTATGGTGCCAATCTGGGGTGAATACATTCGGCTAATCAAACAGGGCACCGGTTCCTTATATAAGGAATATATCGCCATGCGTTTACTAGGCCGATCCAGTATCGTAGAGTCACCTGCGTTCGAACGCTTACGCCGTTACATCGAATGTAGTATTACTCGCGAAACAGATACGAGTGCCGCGGTAATCGCAGGCCTAAGCCGTAGTGAGATCCCAGAATGGTTACTAGCGGTCGTAACAGTCCGCCGTATGAGCGTAGGTGAGGTAGATGCCAGTGAAGAATCTGGTTCTATCATCACGAACATCTACGGATTCGTTACCAGTACGTTAAATGACCTAAACAAAAAGTTCGGTGGTATAAAGGAGAAGTACCCGGAGGACAACGCTTCCAACGCTGACGAAGGTGGTGGTAGTATGCTAGAGTCATATAGACCACGCCAGCGCGTCAGTAGCGGTGACACTACATTGTTTAACGTAGCCATTACTGATATCGAAAACCATGTACTGCAAACAGATCCTACAGTGCCGCCGCACTTAATACAGATCTGTACTCAGAACATTGCGCATCTGTCCAGTCTGAATATCACCAAACATCACATGGATATGGTAAAATGGGTTTTACCCAGCGTACTGTCGCCACGTGCCGTACCGTCACTATATCAAGAGCAGTTGCTGTGTGCATTAGCGGCTACTCAGGCGTTGTTGCTACACTGGGGGTTTAATGAACTAGCTCTCTGGGTTACTAGTGAAGGCCGTCAACCAGACGCACACAACGTTGCATCGCTCGGTGCTAAAATGCGCATCTCACCGGAATTAATTGAACGCCTCAATTATTTCTATCCTTATATTTTTAACAGTCATGCCAACGGAGGTAAAAAGCCAAACCAAGCCTATACCGATATTATCACGCTAGCGCAAAACATTCTAACTAACCATTGGTATAGTACTAGCATTGAATCCGTAATTAAAGAATCCGGTATCAGTATAGATGCTAGCCGTCGGTTAAAACCGTCCGCTAATCTTACTGAAAACCTCGCAGCGTTAGTCGTCCATATTAACCAACGAAAAGAGCCGCCACTATGAACGAGACCCTCCGTATAACCAAAGCTGTGTTTGCCCGCACAGGCAGTTATGACGATATGCATTACCGGCCGTTCGCCACTAACATCAACGATGAAACTACCAACCTCTACATGGAAATGACACGCCATGAAAACGAACTATCACCAATGACCCTCGCTGGCTTAGCGGGTAACATTTTACGACCAGTGTCAGAAACCATGGGTGTAGTGCCTATCCAAAACGGATGGGGTACTGAACGTTTACGTTTCTTATTAGAAGTTACTATTACTACAGGGTTAGGTGACTACGCATTAGAATGCGTTGGCGGTTATAGCGATTACCTCGGCGTTAGCCAAGGCTTAGCGATTGACCCTAATCTAAAGCTGTTTATTAACTCCACTACGAAGGTTCGCCAGATCCGTGACCTTAGTGCTATCGGTAACGGCATGCGCTCTAGCATGGCAGATGCATCACACATCATCGCCACACCGCCGACACAAGCCGCTTACGTAAACGGCTTCCAAAACAACAGCATGGAATTAATGCGTCCAATGGATTTAGTTAGCGCGTTGCAAACCGATGCTAACTACACCCACGGCAACGCCATCGACTTACGTGCCAATGTTAGTGTGACGTTGATTAATAAATCGAACCGCTGTAACACAG
>Ga0209599_10001638_pt1 | contig 10234 bp, 25 predicted proteins | sample Shrwel_input2_FT_FD_187534 | JGI IMG/M metagenome (GOLD analysis project Ga0209599, IMG submission 187534) | Subsurface microbial communities from deep shales in Ohio, USA - Utica-3 well 1 S input2 FT (SPAdes) (version 2) ... | reverse complement strand
GAAATTGCTAAAGCTCATAACTCAATTGAGCAAGGTAACCCTCGCCGTTATTCGGCAGTAGCAGCAATCAATAAAGCTGAAGAGCTTTCAAATGAATTGGCTGAATTAAAAACCAAAATACATTTGGCAAATGCGCCTGTGTATGATTTGATATTCCAAATGAGTGAATTGAAAAATCAAATTAAGCAACTTAAATCAATTCCGGTTGAGGAAGGTAAGGTAACTGAAAGATATGGTTCTGTAACCGCAATCAAAGAAGTTGAACTAAATATCGCTGAACGTGATAACTTAGTTAAAGTATTAGAAAATAAAATTGAATTAATTCAGGATAAATTAGATACACATAACGCTATAACTGAATTATAAAATATTGGGAAGGTGTGAGTAATGACATTATAGGTTAGTTAATTCTTACAACTATGATGCAATAGAAAGATAAATGATAACGAACCTAGCGATAAGCTCAATCAAATCTCAAATTACTCAATTGTTCAACAAGTCAGCAAAGTCAATAACCTCAAAACTCTTTGACCTTTTAATTAACTTACTAATTGAATTACCACACCAACCCTTTTTAAAATAAAATATATGAGTTTATTCAGAAAAAACAAAAGTTACAATCAAACCCAATTGGATATTGAAAAGCAATTATTTGATAGAGAATTGGAACTGTATCGTAGAGAAAAATACCAAAAGTTAAATGAGGAAATTGAAAATGAAAAACTCAAAAGACTTAAAGAGGTAGCTAATATCGAAATACAATGCCATAAGCAATTAGCAGAATATGAGCATGAATTCCATTCAACTAAAGAACAAAGAGGAATTGAGTTGGCAAAGTTGGAAGCTAAAGTCGAAACATTAAGAGAAGTACTTAATAACAATAGTAGTACGGCAATCATTGAAGCTAAAGATGCTGAAATCAATCGCTTGGTAAATGTAATCAATTCATTAACAAAAATAAAAACAAAATAATATGTTCAATCAAATTTTCAGTAAAAAGGTAGTAGTACCTTTCTTTCAGTTCGTAGGTATCATAGCGATATTTACATTCATTGTATTTCCTGGCTTAACCGCAGCTGATACAATCGTAAACATTTTTTCATCAATCATTGGATTCTTTACAATGTTAGCACTATTCTATTTTGTTACAACTTGGTTTCAAAAAGATGAAGTAGTAAAAGAAATCGGCGAAACTGAATTGGATTACATTCCAAAACCAAAAGCAAAACGAAATCCTAAACAATTCGATGGAGTTGAAAGTGGTGAACCATTTGCAAAAACCAGAAAGAAATCAGTAACTAAAAATAAAAAGTAATATGGCAAGATTTAGAAAGAAACCCGTAGTAATAGATGCGGTACAGTACGATGGTAATTTTAGATGTTTAGATTGCTTCTCAATTAATGAAGTGTCACATTTTATCGTTTCAAAAGATTCAGAGGGTAATCGATGTATTAAGATACCAACCTTAGAAGGTGAAATGATTGCTTCAATTGGGGATTATATCATTAGAGGTGTACAAGGTGAGTACTATCCGTGTAAACCTGATATTTTTGAAATGACTTATGAAATAGTAGAAAATTAATAACAAAATAATATGGAATCATTCGAAGAAAGGTATGCTCGCCAAATGAAAGAGCGTGAGGAACAATTAGAACAATCAAAATTAGAACAACAATTAAAAATCAAAAAAATGTTTAAAACAATCGGAGCAAGTGTAGTAGGTTTTATCCTATTAGTAGTATTATTCAATTCATGTGAGAGAATTGATGCAGGACACGTAGGTGTTAAAGTAAACCAATATGGTGATAACAAAGGAGTGGATGATGTAGTAGCAGTAACTGGTATGGTATTTTACAATCCAATTACAACAAAGATTTATGAGTTCCCTACATTCATTCAGCACAAAGAATACAAAGGTGAGAATTCATTCATTGTAAATAGTAAGGATGGTTCGGAATTTAGTGTATCGCCTATTATGAACTATTCGGTACAAAGAGAGAAAGTACCTGCTATCTTTACAAAGTATCGTAGACCATTAGAAGATATTGAGGAAGGTTTCTTAAAAACAGCAGTGTACGATGCATTCAGATTAGCAACTAACAAATATACGGCTGATGAATTGATTAGTAATAGAGCAGTATTTGAAGTAGAGGTTCGTAGGTTATTGGATGGGCAGTTATTAAAAGAGGGATTTGTAATTAATCAATTCACATCTAATTTAATTTACCCTGAAACATTTAAGAAATCTATTGAGGCTAAGAACAATGCAGTTCAAGCGGCATTAAGAGCAGAGAACGAAGTTAAAACTGCTGAAGCACAAGCTAAAATTAAAGTAGCAACGGCTGAAGGTAACGCTCAGGCTATGTTGACATCGGCAAAGGCTGAAGCTGAATCAAATAGAATGAAGCAAGTAACATTGACACCATTGTTATTACAATTGGAGTACATTAACAAATGGGATGGTAAGTTGCCGGTATATGGAACTGTACCTCAAATGTTCAAAAATATTCAATAAGAAAGTAATACGAAATAGTTTTGGTAATATCAGGACTATTTCGTATATTTGTATAAATTATGATTAAAGATTATTCAATATTATTTAATGGCATGAGTGATGGGAGTAAAAGATTCCACTATTCATTGAACAGCAGTATAGAACGTGATGTGATTGTAAAAGTGTACAATCAGTATTTAAATTATGTTGAATATGAAACCAATATTAATTTATATCCCGGCGTTTCTTATTGGATAGGAGTACATTCAAATCTAACAAATAGATATGTTGAATTTAGGGATGCACATACATTTGATATAGTTGGTATGTTTGGTCTTGGTGGGGAAATTGATTACAATAATATATCTTATAGCTCTTATATAAAATCAATAGTTCCATCTCTTGATTATAATGGTAAGAGGGATATGCATTATATATTGAATGAAATTTTTTATCAAAAAGTATATAACAACGATTTTGTTTGTGTAGCTGAGAATGATATTGTATTTGATATTGGATTCAATTACGGATTATTCACATTAGATGCGCTAACATACAAACCAAAGAAAGTAATTGGATTTGAACCTAATCCAAAATTAGTTAAATTATTCAATCAATTGGAAATACAATCAGTTGAATTACATAAAGCAGCGGTATCGGATAAAACAGGTACTACTATTTTTTATGAGAATGACTTCTCTGGAAAATCATCCATACATAGTGATGTAAATGCAGATACTTCAATTAATTCATATGAAGTTAATATATACAGTTTCAATAGTATGGCTGAGCAATACGATGTTATTGATTATTTAAAAGTGGATTGTGAGGGAGCGGAATATGAAATTTTTGAATCGATACCAAAAGAATTTCTAACAAATAGAATAAGAAAAATAGCATTAGAGTTTCACCACAATATAAGTGATATCAAAGTTGTAAACTTAATATCAAAGATAAAAGAATGTGGGTTTGAAATTAAAATAGATTATAAGGATGGTGATGTAACGGGAATGTTATACGCTAGAAAATAAATAAACAATTAAACTAAACACGGAGGATTAACCTATGAAATGTATTAAGTGTATCAAAGTAGCTAAGGGCTATGAATTAGATGAAATTCGCAGAATCAATGATATTGATGCGGATGAGAAAGTAAAAGGCGGATATTGGAAATTCGTTCCAAAGAGTGAATGGAAAGCCGTAACTCGTAAAGTGAAAGTGAATGCAGTTGTAAGTGAGCAACCAACAGAAGAACTTTCTATTGAGGAAAAGAAATTAAAACGTAAAAAGAATGACAAAAAGTAATAGCGTAAAGCTAGCAGAATTATATCCTGAAATGTTCACATGGGCAGAGAGAGGATACAAACACAATGTATTAGAAAGTACATACAATAAAGGATTAGCCTTTGTACATAAACATTTAAAGTTCACACGTAATATCAATTACATCAAACAAACAAATCCATATGATTATGGTTTTGATATTGGCGATGGTTGGTATAAGTTAGTGTATGAATTGATTCTTAAGATTAGAAACAATGACCAAGCTAAAGGTAAGTGGGTAACAAAAGTAACACAATGTAAAGAAAAATTCGGAGGGTTACGATTCTACGTTACAGGTACATCGGACAAGAATTGGGATTTGATTAGAGAGGCTGAGAAAAAATCATATGGTGTATGTGAGGTTACAGGTTCAGAAGTTGAAGTTGGTGTATGGAATGATGGCTGGGTACAAACAATATGTATGAAGGAAGCCTTATCTAAATTCGCCAAACTATCTGACGAAGGTAAATTAAAAGATGGAAAAACTTTCAATGATTATTGGGCACCACGTGAAGCATCAGCAACTATTGAGACACCAAAGAAAAAAAGAAAGTAATGAGTTTAGCTCAAAGAGAATTAGGAGAAACTTTTAGAAAGGATAACAATAAACAAATGAGTAATAAGCATATTGAAGTAATACGATTTGATAACGCCAAAATATCAATTAAAGAATGGCTTGGTGAGAAATCATTACCACCAGTAACATATCAGCCCGCAATTATCAAAATGATTGGAGCAAGATTGTTAGTAGTTAATCCAGACAATAGTGAGGAATATTACGATTGTCGATATGAAGATTGTACAATAAAAAGAATAAACGGATAAAAATAAAATTATGGCAGAACAATTTCAATTAGCAAAACCTTTGGCAGACAGAGTATTAATTAAAACTGAAAAGGAAGTTACAAAAACAGCAGGTGGTATTATTTTACCTGAAACTGCGGAGGCTCGTGATACTAAAATTGGAACGGTAGTTTCAGTTGGTGAAGGTATATACACAAACGATGGGGTGAAAATTCCAATGACAGTAAAGGTAGGTGATAAGGTTATGATGCCATTCGCAGGTTCGGCACAAAAAGTAAAGTTGGGTGACGAAGAATATCTATTATTTAGAGAGCAAGAATTACTTATGGTAATGCGTTAATTAAAAAAATAAAACAAACAATATGGTACTAATTACAATTTTAGCATTAGCTGTATTAGCATTCGTTGGTAAGTTAATATACGATGTACAACAAAACAAAAAGAAACCAACACAAAACGAAGATGGATTTGATAAGGATGCATTTCAAAAGTTAGCAGGTATCAAACCAACTAATCCAAACGATGAGCTTCGCCAAATATTAGTTAAGAATAATTTTCCAAAAGAACAAATTGTGGAAGCTTTATTAAAAGCAGCTGAGAATAGTGAGTTCCCAACGCCGGATGAATCAATCAATGTACAAACTACAAAGATAGGTGCAATTGATATGAAATCGTATGGTGATAGTGACCCATTAGCATCAGTACCAATGAGTAGGGTATCAAAAGAAGCTAAACAAAAGATGGCTGAAATTGCTAAAGAGGATATCAATGTTCAAATAGAAAAAAATGTTGAAAAATTTGCTACATTAACTAATCAAACAAAATGTGGATGTGGACGTAGTGAAACAGGATTTTGTACTGGGTTACATAGAATACCTAAGAAAGCTTGGGCAGAAGGTGTGAGGGATATACCTGCCGAAAAACCAAAAAGAAAATATACAAAAAAAGCAACAAAATAATTATGGCAACAAAAGTAAAAATAGACACAGCAAAGGGAGTTATGGTATGTGAGTTATACGATAACGAAACCCCAATTACCGTTAATAACTTTAAGAAATTAATCGGTGAGGGATTTTACGATGGATTAAATTTCCATAGAGTATTACCAAACTTTGTAATTCAGGGTGGATGTCCAAATAAAAATGGTACGGGAGGTCCGGGTTATACAATTCAATGTGAGGTATCAGCACCAAAACAATTTCACGATAGAGGTGTTCTAAGTATGGCACATGCCGGTAGAAACACTGGAGGTTCACAATTCTTTATTTGCCATAGTAGAGCAGGTACGGCACACTTAGATGGCAATCACACTTGCTTCGGTAAAGTTATTGAAGGATTAGATGTGATTGATGCTATCCGTCCAATGGATACAATTAATTCTATTTCAATCATAGACTAAAAATAAAATGAGCAGTAATAAACAAGACAAAGGTAAGTTAGCTAATAAGTTGCACCAATTACAAAAACGATTATTTCGAATGGAATCCAACGAAGGGCATAGTGCTGACAAAGTTGGAAAACGTAAAGGAATGTTGAAACGTTTAATGGATTCATTAAAAGGTAAAGGTAAAAAGAAAACTACCTTATTGGATGATATTGATTTTACAGATGAATTCATAGGATAAAAACAAAACAATGATTGAGTTAGCAGAGTGGATTAAGGACGGAATTAATATTCGTACAACAAATAAAGGATATCAAGTATTCACAATACCTACTCAGCACTTTGATATAATCGAATTAAGTGAACTAACACCGGAACGATTCAAAGCTGAAGTTGAAAAGCAACAAAAGAATATTGAAATGCAGAATGAGTTATTAGCATTGGTATTTGGTAAAAGAGTTGAGGACGGATTGTTTGATGACCTATTTAAAAAATAAAATAAAACTATGGAAAATACAATACCATTAAAAGATATTTCAACACCAACCTTATTGGGGTATGTTGCTGATTTACAAAAAATGCCTGTAAGGGATGAAGCAGATTTACAATATCGTAAAGATTTAAAAGCAGAACTTATAGCTAGAGGTACGGCTGAAAGTTGGGGTATATTTAATAACTTACTTACAGGTCCAACAAACTAATGTACACTAAACAAACAATAATGTATGTAATTGTAATAATGATTGCATACATTTTGTATTTAAGGGATACATACAAAAAGAATAAAGAATGATTAAAAATAAAATTATTTTGATATTAGTAGTATTACTACCAATATTAGGATATTCTCAAACTAAAAAGCAATTGCCGGCATTGGATTCCTTACCATACTTAACGGCCGATAGTACATTGAATAACTTCATGTTACATTGGATAGGTAAACCTTATAAATTGGGAGGCAAAACTGAAAGAGGTATTGATTGTTCACAATTTACAAAACGATTGTACAAAGATGTATATGGTAAACAATTAGAGAATGTTGCATATAAACAATGGAATGAAACAAAACGAATCAAAAAGGACAGTTTAACGATTGGGGATTTGGTATTTTTTAGAAGTAGGCAATCCCCATCTGGTTGGCATTGTGGGACTTACTTAGGTGAAACGATGTTTGTACATGCGGCAAATAGATATGAAGGTGTAAAGATTAGTAGTTTATTAGAACCAAAATATAAAGCGGCTTATAAAGGAGCTGGACGTAAATAATGAAAAAATGGTTTAAGGAGTGGGATGCTATAATAGTAGTGTATGCAATATTAGCATCCGTAATCGTGTTTCAAATGTATTACACATACCAATTGAAGCAAGAGTTAAAAATATATAAGAATGATAATAAAAAATCCAGAGAAGTTATTAAAACAATGGATACCAACAAATGATGGTGACCTTTGGTATGTAACCGATGTAACCGTTACAATAGATGTGGATAATGGTATAGCTTATAGATTCAAATTACAAACAGATGCGCCTGTTAAGAGTTCACCGAATCAGCAATACTATCATATGACTCGTGTAATTGAAAAGGAAATCACATTAAGGATAACAGGACCTATTTACGAATTGTATTGTGATGGCTTGGTATTGCATGGATATTGTAAAGATATAGATTCGATGGATAAATTTATTAAGCAAGTAGAAAACATACTACCAAGATGCTAACAATAGTAAATCAAGATAAATTAACGGGAACTGTATTAACTACCAGTACACCAAACGGAACTATAACATGGCATGTGTCTGGTATGGGTGGGAGTTTACATCATTATATAATTTACTTAACACGTGACGATAATGGTTGGGAGCGTAAGGTAAAATTGGATAGGATTCATTGCCCAAAACAAACTGGTAAGCAATACAAATTAGAATGTGGTAACTACAAAATGTATTTGTATAAAAGTACAATGGAAAATATCAATAACTTTAAAAACTATTTAGAATACTTTATTTAATATGCCAATTATACCAACGCCACCACCGATGACATTATCACAAAGGATACAAGCCATACAACAAATATCTGGGAATACATCTAATCCCAGCATATACCAACAAGCTATCTTAGATGCTGCAGAGGTAAAGAGAATAGCATTAGAGCAAGCACAGAAAGCAATAGAGGAATATATGAAGGTAGAGCAAGAAAAAAGAAAACAAACTATCTTAACGATTGAAAACATTGATAAGATTGTGGGGCATGATTATAGTGAATGGTTAAAGGTAGCGGGAGTTAAAGAGTGGGAGGACCATTATGAATTTACTTTATTGGGTACTGGAAGTTCTAATCAGCATGAAACAATACTTTTACATAGAAAGCAGACATCTGATAAAAGGTATATAATGGAATACAATAATCAAACCTTATGGATAACTAAGGATAGGTTAAGTACAATTGAGGGGATTATAGAATGTATGAGGGAAATATAAGTTATGCTAAAAATAAAAAATATAGATAAATTAGTTGGGCATGAGTTTAGAATGAGTGATTCTAATTGGCAGGTAGTTAGTGTAGTTAGTGATATTGATTATCCAAAAACATATTCAATACAATTAGCTAGGTTTAATATGATATATGACCCAATGACATTTACACCACATAAACGAATGATAGAAAATGGAGCAATCCTTTTAGAACGAACACAAAAGAATGGAGCATATCGAATGTGGAATAGTAAACATAAACTAAGTCATTTAGCTATGGATATTAGTTTAATGGATACAATGGATAAGTTAATAAAAGCAATAGAATTTATATTATAGTATGAATGTAAGTATAAACGATATCAAAGGAATAGAGCAAGAATTAGGTATTCAATTAACGGACGAACAAAGGGATACGATACTAAAAGCATATAGTAGGGTAGTTATGGACAGAGCTGGTGATTGGGCTGATATTATCAAAGAGTTAATAAATGATATATGCTAACAATAAAAAACTTTTCAAAAATTGAAGGTAGTGAATTTCAATTGAGTAGTGGAAATAAATTCTTAATTGGTATTGCTAGAGATGAAGGTTTACATTATACCTTTGGAGTGTTTCCATTAGCGGTAAACGGTGTGGCAATTATAAAGGATGTTATTGTATATAAATTACATAGGGCTTTATTGAATAGAAGGGGATACGGAATGACATCAGCAGAAATGAAACAAGATGTTTTTGTAAAGCCGGCAAACCTTACATTGAAAAACTTCATATTAGAATTACACATACAAACGGGAATGATATGCTCATAATACATAACTTAAATAAGATACAATATAAAACATTAGGTAAGAAAAACTTTTATGTAGAACGCATAACTGAAATATTTGATATAGACCCAATAACTTCAATATTATCAAATCATAGATATAGGATTGATATAACAAATAGAAAATACGCACTGAGTGTATTTTTAGATAGGATGGCTGTTGAAAACGAACAAAAGTATTATTATTTACATGCTGTTTCTGGAAGCCCACAATGGTTGACAATCGGTGAAATAAAAAATATGGATAAGTTTTTAGATAAGATTAGATTAGTAGGATTAGGTTAAAACAAATTATATGCTAACAATAAAAAATAGGGGCAGATTAATAAGTGATTCGTTTTATGATAAGATGGGTATGTATTGGGTAGTGGACAAAATTATAGATGACACCGATGAATACCTAATCTTAATTGAAAATAGAAAAGGTCCAAAAGAATTATTTAGTTTGAAAAGGGAAAACTTATATGAGGTTGGATATCAATTAGGTTTGTTGGATGACAATCGGCATATTAATAAGAATATGTATAAGATTAAAACATACATACCAATTGAAACTATAAGTGATAAGAGGTTATTGATAAAACGAATGACCGAAATGATTGATAACTCATACGATATATAAAACAAATGATATGAATAAATTAGAATTAGATAACGAACAATTGGTATGGCAGCCAACAAAAGTAATATACAAAGGCAAGGAATATCCAGCCCCTGTATTTTTGACAACACTACTATCAATGGATTATATAACAAACTTATTAAAGAGTGGTAATTGGAAAAACTAATATATGCTAACACTAGAAAACATACAAAAAATAAATGGGTATTCATTGGAGGTAAAAGGCAAAGGATATTATTTTAAAGGTTGGGATAATACTACAAGCGATGTGGCAAACTTTACATTAGCAGGGGTATCGGCA
>Ga0209599_10001635_pt1 | contig 10237 bp, 8 predicted proteins | sample Shrwel_input2_FT_FD_187534 | JGI IMG/M metagenome (GOLD analysis project Ga0209599, IMG submission 187534) | Subsurface microbial communities from deep shales in Ohio, USA - Utica-3 well 1 S input2 FT (SPAdes) (version 2) ... | reverse complement strand
TAAATTAAGCATTGAATTGAGTAAAAATCTTCAATGCTTAGTGTATAGGTTTTTTTATGTTTTCCTAAATGGCTAAGAATGCCAAAGCGTAACCATAAATGCTGCAATTGGCGAACGAAACGCTCATTTTTGCTCAGATAACGCAGTGGATTTTCAGGTTCATTATTTAAAATTAATTGTTTTAAAAAATAAGCTAATTCGGTTTGTGGCAGTTGAAAAATCGCATCAGGAATTTTTTTGGTTTTGCGTGCGCATTTTTTCGCTAATTTATCCAGTGTCGGCAAATCCAAGGCTTTTGTCCCAAACACATTTAACAAACGCGGCACCGCTATGCGCACGCCTTTTTGCAAGCTGGCGAGTGGTTTCCAACCTTCCAAAGTCAAAAAAGGATGCGGCAAAGTGCTTTCCACCGTGCGCCCAGAACGGGTAGTGACGCGGTAAACGGGCTTGATGCCGTCGTCAATAAACGCGCTGGGTTGGGTAAAACTGAATTTATTATGAGAATTTAGCGTTAATAATTCGGCATGTTGCTGCTGATATAAGCTTTCAATGGTGGCGAGTCTGCCATCTGCCAGTAAAATTTCTGAGTCGGCACTGAGACATTTCCCCATTGAGGGGCGACCTGCAATAATAATTAAATCAGAGCGTTGCAAACCACTGGTGAGATTATCAAAATCAGTGAAGCCTGTGGGCACGCCAGTAATGGTTTCTTCATTTTGGTATAAAGCATCGATGCGGTCTAAAGTTTCGGCAAGCAAATCACGCACAGGCACAAAGCCATTTTTATTGCGTGAACCTTGTTCTGCAATTTCAAAAACTTGTCTTTCTGCAACATCTAATAATTCGGAAGTGCTGCGTCCGTTGGTTTGAAAAGCACTGCTCGTAATTTCGCTGCCGACGCGCACTAATTGGCGCAAGATGGAACGTTCGCGCACGATGTCGGCATAAGCCACAATGTTTGCAGCACTGGGGGTATTTTTTGCCAACATCCCGAGATAGCTTAAACCGCCAACCAGCTCGAGTTTGCTTTGCTGCCCTAGCCATTCGGATAAGGTAATCACGTCGCTGGGGTTGCCCGTTTCGGACAGGGTTTTAATCGCTTGGAAAATTAATTGATGGTCACGGCGGTAAAAATCTTTTTCAGTCAGGCGGTCGGAAATCGAAAACCAAGCCTCATTACTCAACATCAAGCCACCAAGCACGGATTGCTCAGCTTCGATGGAATGCGGGGGGACTTTTAGGGAGTCTACAGAGGGGGGGGAAGAAGCTGACTCCTGCATGATAGGTAACAAACGTTGTCAGTGAGAGGAGTTAGAAAGGGAGGTAAGGCAATGCCCTACCTCCTTGCAACATTAGGCTTCAGCAACGACTTGGATTTTCACCATCGCGTTGACATCAGTGTGCAGATGTACTTCAACATCGTACTCACCAATATGACGGATATGTCCGTGACCAATGCTTAAACGCACTTCATGCTTGCTCAATTCTACGCCAGCAGCAGAGACTGCTTTAGCGATGTCAGGCGCGCTGACAGAACCGAACAATTTACCTTCAGTCCCCACTTTGCTGGGGATTGCAACCACAGCCAAAGCTTCAAGTTTAGCAGCACGGGCTTGTGCCGCAGCTAAAGCGTCTTGTTGGGTTTTTTCTAATTCAGCACGGCGTGCTTCAAACGCAGCTAAGTTAGCCACGGTTGCAGAGGCTGCCTTGCCGGTAGGAATTAGGAAATTACGACCGTAGCCGGGTTTAACGTCGACTTTATCGCCTAAATTGCCTAAGTTTTTTACTTTTTCTAGAAGAATGACTTCCATGATAAACCTCTCGCTGGACGATGCGCTATTTATTCGTGCGCGTCGGAATAGGGCAACAAGGCTAAGTAGCGAGCGCGTTTGATTGCGCGGGCTAATTGGCGTTGATAACGTGCTTTCGTTCCAGTAATGCGGCTAGGAACAATTTTGCCCGTTTCGGAGACATAGCTTTTGAGAGTGTTTAAATCTTTGTAATCGATTTCTTCAACGGCTTCAGCGGTGAAACGGCAGTACTTTTTACGACGGAAAAAACGTGACATAACGTGTCTCTACCTGGTTAGTTGGGCGCAACTTCTTCGTCAAAAAACTCTTCATCCCCGTCATCGCCACCGATAGAATCATCGCTGGCAGCTTGGGCTTCTTTTTCTTCACGAGCTTTGCTCAGGAAGGAAGCTTCGGTGATGGCCTTTTTGCAGACGATAACCAGATTACGAATCACGGCATCGTTGAAGCGGAAAGCACTGGTCAATTCGTTTAAGACATCGGTGCTGCATTCGATGTTCATTAATACGTAGTGAGCTTTATGTACTTTGTTAATTGGGTAGGCTAATTGACGACGGCCCCAATCTTCGAGACGGTGGATAACCCCTGCTTTGCCTTCGATCATGGTGCGATAGCGTTCGATCATGGCGGGGACTTGTTCACTTTGATCTGGGTGAACTAAGAAAACTACTTCGTAGTGCTTCATGAAACTCCTTACGGATTCAAGCAGCCTTAAACTTACAATCTTAAAATTAAGCGTAAGGCAAGGAGGTGAATGATTAGGTGTAATTGAAAGGCGGAAATTATACGCAAAAATCGATTTTACAGCAACAACTAAGAATTGTCTGAATCAGGATTTTCAGGATTATCCGAATTAAGCAGGATTAACTTCTAATACAATTAGGAGTTACACAGTTTGTCCTCGTTCCCAAACTCCGTTTGGGAATGCCTGCAAGTCAAGCTCTGCTTGACGATTTTTGAAAACTGCAACGTCTTCATATAGATAACAAGATAAGCTATTGAGCATCTTCTCGTTTCCAATGTGAGGACAAGATGACTTGTATTGTCAAGCGGAACTTGACCGACTGGCATTCCCAAATCTGGGGAGTTTTAGGACTGACAGTGCTATGAGCACTGCCAGTCCTAATTGCGCTGGATTCAAGACCTTCTAGGTTTTAAAAACCTAGAAGGTCTCACGCAGGATTTAAACCGCATGATTCTTCACTAGCACATTAACAGGGCAAGTTTTCACGATCAGTGTGAATACGCACGGTTTTAATGGTGTTATTCGCCACTTGTACGATTTCAATCGGATAACCTTCCAAGCGCAAACTCGTGCCTGTTTCAGGAATTGCTTCTAAATAATCCAAAATCAGACCGTTCAGCGTTTTCGGGCCTTCGGTGGGCAAATGCCAGCTCATAATGCGATTGAGTTCCCGAATGCTAATACTGCCTTCCACTAAAATCGTATTTTCATCCAAGGTGTGAATTGAAGGGCTGAGGGTGTCAGGATTGGTGGTAAATTCCCCGACGATTTCTTCCAAAATATCTTCCAACGTCACTAAGCCCAAAATATCGCCATACTCATTAACGACTAAACCAATCCGACGTTTTTGCTGTTGAAAGTTTAACAACTGCGTATTCAGGGGCGTACCTTCGGGCACAAAATAAACTTCTTTTGCAGTCTTTTCTAAAGTTTCCTTGGTGAAATCACTGTTTTTAAATAGGCGCAGCAATTTGCGCAAGTGCACAATCCCCACCACATGATCAATACTTTCACGGTACACAGGCAGACGCGTGTGTTGGCAATTCACCAATTGTTCGGCAATGGTATCTAGCGAGTCATTCAAATCCACCCCAATAATTTCATTGCGTGGAATCATGATGTCCTCAACCGTGGCTTTATTGAGGTCTAAAATACCTAATAACATTTGCTGGTGGCGTTGTGGAATTAAGCCTTCGGCTTCATGCACCACGGTGCGCAACTCTTCGGGACTGAGGCGATGATGTTCAGTTTTTTCGGAGGAAATATTAAGCATTTTTAGCAAGAAATTAGTAATACTGTTTAAAGACCAAACAAGGGGATAAAGTATCTTTAACAGCGGTTTTACTAGAAGAGAGGCGGGATAAGCAACCGCCTCAGGATGCAGAGCTGCCACGGTTTTCGGGCCGACTTCCCCAAAGATTAAAATCAACACCGTCAACAAGGCTGCCGATACTGGAATTCCCCATTCCTCCCCCATCAAATGAATGGCAATGGCAGTACCGATTGAAGAGGCTAAAATATTGACGAAATTATTTCCGAGTAAAATAACTCCAATTAAGCGATCAGGTTGTTCTAATAAATGGCTGACGCGCGTCGCAGCTACGTGTTTTTTCGTGACTAAATGGCGTAAACGATAACGGTTAATTGCCATCATGCTGGTTTCTGCGGCAGAAAAGAAGGCAGAACAAAGCACTAATATAACTAAGAAGCCTAATAATAGACCAAGCGTAACACTACTCAAAGCACGTTTTCCCTCTGGAGATGAATTTAGAACATTGTTTAGGGCAAGGGGGGACAGATGTCAAGCCTTTTCATTTTGAAATGCCGAGCTAAGCCCTCTGTAAAACATAATTATGACAGCATAAAGTGACAGTTTCCCATTTTTTCTAGGGATTGCTAAATTATACAGCGATATTTAAGAAGCATTGCTTTCTCTCTGGCAGTCGCTAATATAGCGAAGCTTAAACCACAGCACGGAATAACATTGATGAAAGTTTTAATCATTGGAAATGGGGGACGTGAACACGCGCTGGCGTGGAAAGCGGCACACTCTGCAAAAGTCAGTCAAGTTTTTGTCGCCGCAGGCAATGCAGGCACGGCACACGAACCCAAAGTGAGCAATGTCGCCATTCAACCTGAAGACATCGAGGGTTTAGTCAGCTTTGCGCAACGCGAACAAATTGGTTTGACGATTGTAGGCCCTGAAGCCCCGTTAGTTTTAGGGGTGGTGGATCGTTTTCAAGCCGCTGGTTTACGCTGTTTTGGGGCAAGCAAAAACGCGGCGCAATTAGAAGGCTCGAAAGCATTTACCAAAGATTTTTTACAACGCCACCAAATTCCCACCGCTTTTTATGGCAACTTCACCAAAATTGAACCCGCCTTAGCGTACATTCAACAACATGGTGCACCAATTGTGATTAAAGCCGACGGCTTAGCCGCAGGCAAGGGTGTGATTTTGGCGCAAACTGTGGCAGAAGCAGAACAAGCCGTGCGCTCGATGTTGGCGGGTAATGCTTTTGGCAGCGCGGGACATCGTGTTGTTATTGAAGAATTTTTATATGGCGAAGAAGCCAGCTTTATTTGTATGGTCGATGGCGAACATATTTTACCGCTTGCCACTTCACAAGATCACAAAGCAGTGCACGAAGGCGATAAAGGTGTGAATACGGGCGGCATGGGTGCATATTCCCCCGCGCCTGTGGTCACGCCTGAAATTCACGAGCGCATTATGCGTGAAGTGATTGAACCGACAGTGCGCGGCATGGCGGCGGAAGGCAATCCTTACACGGGCTTTTTATATGCAGGGGTGATGGTTGAAAAAGACGGCACGCCTAAAGTTTTAGAATATAACTGTCGTTTTGGCGACCCTGAAACCCAGCCGATTATGATGCGTTTGCGCTCGGATTTGGTGGAGTTGTGTGAGGCGGCTTTGGATAAACGTTTACATTTGGTGAATGCAGAATGGGACAGTCGCGCCGCTTTGGGCGTGGTGCTAGCGGCGGGCGGTTATCCTGACAGTTATGCCAAAGGTTCACCGATTTCAGGTTTAGCCGACGCGGCTTTATTAGAAGGCAAGGTGTTTCACGCAGGCACGCAAGAAGTTAATGGGGAAGTGGTCACTTCTGGCGGGCGGGTATTATGTGCCTGTGCATTGGGCGACACGGTGCAAGCCGCACAAACGCAGGCGTATGAATTAGTGAATAAAATTCATTGGGAAAAAATGCAATATCGCAAAGATATTGGTTATAGAGCAGTGGCGCGGGAATTAGCGAAGTCAGGCGAATAATACGTAAAAAATGAGAGGAGAGTCCCGAAGTATTTTTAAATTGCTTAAAGCAGCCCCTCAATCCCCTAAAAGGGACTTAAAAGCGTTTTAATCTTTAGCCCTCTTTAAGGGGATTGGGGGCTTTCTGTAAACCGACTTTGAGACTCTCCTCCCCCTGCTCTCTTTTTTAAAGGGAGAGAAAAATAATAAACTTGAAAATACAACAAGATAAAGCTTAACTTAAGGGAGATGATGCTCCCGTGTGGGAACACCTATAACATCGCTCCAGCAGTGCATTTATCGCGGCAATATCATAGAGATTGCAGAATAGATGAAGTATATTATTCATACTTGTACCTTCTAGTTTGGAATAGCGTATTTGCTTATACTTTTTTCTTTTAGGCACAATTCTTTATCATTAATTTTTTCGTCAAACTCAGGTTAAACCAGAGAATACTACAAGTTAATATTTAGGGATTTATAGGCACACTTTAGCATTTGAGCTTATCGCAGTGACAGGGAAGTGTGGAAACATATTATTAAAAGCAAAAAATACAGGTTAATCAAATGAAATTAATAGGTTTATTGGCACTATTGGCAGTGCTTTCATCAAACGTTCAGGCGGCTGGCAATAACGAATCACGCACCAGTGCACCCGATACCTCATCTGCAATTACTTCTCTCATCAACGATGCAAAAAAACATTTTGAAGCCGGTGAAAGTGAACAAGCCGCCGCGCTCTTAGAACGTGCACTGCGCATTGATCCACGCAATCCGATTTTATGGCACAATCTTGCAGGGGTGCGCCTTCAGCAAGAAGATTGGTCGCGCGCTGCCAATCTTGCCTCCAAGTCAAATACTTTCTCTAATGACAGCAAGTGGTTACGGGTGCGTAATTGGGTCGTAATCGCCTTGGCATGTGAGGGAATGGGTGACAAAAATTGTGCACAAGAAGCGCGCAAACGTGCCCGTGTTTTGGCAAGCACTTAACTTTATAAGTAGTCTTGAGGAGTCAATAAGCGATGTTCGCCGAAATTAAGCAACGTTTTCGCAAAGTATTACCCGACTTACCCTTCTGTTCTCTGCGCTATGTGGTGAAACGCAGCGAAGAAATCACCGTCCGTAACCAAATTGCAGAGCCGCCTGAATTGAATTATGACACAGGCGCGATGATTACTCTGATTGAAGCAGGCGGTTTGGGTTATGCCGCAACCAGCGATTTAAGCACTGCAGGTTTATATGAAGCCATTATTCGGGCACGCCAGTGGGCGCAACGCAGCCGCCACTACAGTGTGACCAACTTTTCAAAAATCCCCATGCCACACCCGCAAGGCGAATACCATTCCCCGATTAAAACCCCGTGGGAAAGTTTAAGCATTGCCGAAAAAATTGCCTTATTACAACACGAAGCCCAACAATGTCCCGCTGATCCACGCCTTGTGGAAACTGAACTGAGTTTAGAATGGACAGACAGTCAATATTATTATTTAACCAATGCAGGTGGCGAAGTTTTTCAGCATTTGCAGCAAATTGTGCCGCACATCAGCGTGATCGCCAATGAAGGTTTAGTGACCCAACGTCGCAGTTTTGGCGCACATGGACATTCTCAGCAAGGCGGTTTAGAAATTTTAGAACGCATCGGTTTTTATGGCGCGTGTCGCGAATTGGCAGATGAAGCTTTAACGTTGCTCACCGCACCCGACTGCCCCACCGATACCCGTGATTTAGTGCTTGCGCCTGACCAAATGCTGTTACAAATTCATGAGTCTATTGGGCATCCTTTGGAATTAGATAGAATTTTAGGCGATGAACGTAATTATGCAGGCACAAGCTTTGTCAACATGGACATGTTTGGCACATATCAATATGGCTCGCCACTGCTCAATGTCTGCTTTGACCCCACGCTGAGCGAACAATTTGCAAGCTATGGTTTTGATGACGAAGGCAGTGCCGCTAATAAAACTTATGTGATTCGTGAGGGTATTTTACAAACTCCGCTGGGGGGAATCGGTTCTCAATACCGCGCAGGCAGTGCGGGCGTTGCCAATGCGCGGGCGTGCAGTTGGAATCGTCCCCCGATTGACCGCATGGCAAATTTAAATATTGAAGCTGGCAAAAGCAGCTTTGATGAGATTATTGCCAGCACCGAGCGCGGCATTTTCATGCAAACCAATATTTCATGGTCGATTGACGATTCCCGCAATAAATTCCAATTCGGCTGTGAGAAGGGACAATTAATAGAAAACGGTAAATTAACCCAGTTGGTTAAAAATCCAAATTATCGCGGTATCTCGGCAACCTTCTGGCGCAATCTGCATAAAGTGGGCAATCAAGCAACATTTCAAGTGTTGGGCGTGCCATTCTGTGGCAAAGGTGAGCCTAATCAAGTGATTCAAGTCGGACACGCTTCCCCAGTTTGTGCGTTTAAAGATGTTGAAGTTTTCGGAGGGGCAGCCTAATGGAACAATATTTTTACCAATTAATGGATTATTTGACCGCACAATTGCACGGGGCTGAGATTTTCCTGTGCAAATTTGAAGGCGAACACTCCGATTTTACCCGCTTTAATCACGCCAAAATTCGCCAAGCAGGCACGGTGGAACAGCGTTATTTAACCTTGGATTTGATTGATGGCGCACGACATGCCCATGCAAAATTAGCCCTAAGCGGCGAAAAAACTTTAGACCAAGCGCAGCTTTTGAGTGCTTTGGAACATTTACGCGCCATATTGCCCAGCCTGCCAGCCGATCCACATTTGCTTTATGCGACGGAAATTAATTCCAGTGAACACTTAGGCAATAATGCGCTGCCCCATCCGAAAGATGCCGTTACAGAAATTATTAATCAAGTTCAAGGACATGATTTTGTAGGGATTTATGCGGAAGGCGGCATTTTCAAAGGTTTTGCCAATTCATTGGGACAACGCAATTGGCACAGCAGCTACAGTTTTAATTTGGATTGGAGTTTTTATCACAGCAAAGATAAGGCGGTGAAAACTGCTTACGCAGGCTTGCATTGGGATAATGCGGCATTTCAGCAAAAAGTGGATCGTGCGCTGCAAGAATTGGAATTGTTGAAACAGCCTTCACGCAAAATTCCGCGCGGCAAATATCGGGTTTATCTCGCACCGGCTGCCTTGTCGGAAATTATTGGAATGTTGACTTGGGACGGTTTCAGTGCGAAAGCACATTGTTCTAAACAAAGTCCTTTACTCCGCATGTCGCAAGCCCCAAAACAAAATTTACACCCCAGCATCAGCCTATGTGAACACACGGCGGGTGGCATTGCCCCTGCTTTTCAGGCACAGGGATTTATTAAACCTGATGCTGTGACTTTAATCGAAAAAGGCGAGTGGAAAACGGCATTGATTTCACCGCGTTCTGCGCAAGAATTTGGCTTGGTGACCAATGGCGCAGATGAAGAAGAAATGCCCAATTCTCTGCAATTGGCGGCGGGCGATTTTCCCCAAGCCGATGTTTTGAAAACTTTGGATACGGGCGTGTATATTAATAATTTGTGGTATTTGAATTATTCTGATCGCGCCGCGTGCCGCATTACGGGCATGACGCGTTTTGCGAGTTTTTGGGTGGAAAAGGGTGAAATTGTCGCGCCTTTGGATGTGATGCGTTTCGATGAAACTATTTTCAATATTTTGGGCGATAATCTGCTCGCTTTGACCCAAGAACAGGAAATGATTATCGACAGCGATACTTATGAACAGCGTTCCGTCAACAGCGCGTTAATGAGTGGGGCTTTGGTGAAAGATTTTACGTTTACTTTGTAAAAAATGGGGCGTGCTTGCTAAGTATTTTTTAACTGTAGGAGTTACGCAGTTGAATTTATAAGCAGTTTTTTTCTCGTTCCCAAACTCTGTTTGGGAATGCCTGTCCGTCAAGCTCCGCTTGACAATACGCGACAGTTGTCTTGCCCTCACATTTAGAAATGAGAAAATGTTAAGTATGTTATCTCGTCATCTCTATGAAGATGTTTCAGGTTTTGCCGAATCGTCAAGCAGAGCTTGACTTGCAAGCATTCCCAAACAGAGTTTGGGAACGAGGAAAATATTTGGTTTATGTTTAGTCCCCCTTAGGGGATTTAGGGGCGCAGTGCAGTTATTTCTAAGAAAGATAAGATCAGCAAAGGATTTTAGGATGAACAAAGATACATTAATTCCACAATTAATCTTGCACGAAGGTATTCGTTTAACAGCTTATCTCGACACCATGGGAATTTTAACGATTGGGGTGGGGCGCAATGTCATCGCCAATCCCACCGAGGAAGAATTGGGGCGAGCCATCAGCAAAGTTGGAGATGCAATCACCCAAGAAGAAGCGATGCTTTTACTGGGCAATGATATTGACAGCGCGGTCGATGATTTAACCGATGAATTTGATGATTTTGATAAGTTATCAGAAC
>Ga0209599_10001634_pt1 | contig 10250 bp, 11 predicted proteins | sample Shrwel_input2_FT_FD_187534 | JGI IMG/M metagenome (GOLD analysis project Ga0209599, IMG submission 187534) | Subsurface microbial communities from deep shales in Ohio, USA - Utica-3 well 1 S input2 FT (SPAdes) (version 2) ... | reverse complement strand
CATTAAGGTCAAATCTCGTGTGGGAGAAATTAGCTTACCCGTTGAGCTATGTGATGACATTATGCAAGGTGTAATTAGTATTCCACATGGTTTTGGTCATAACCGCGAAGGGACTCAGTTAAGCATTGCCGAGGGTAAAGCAATGGGCGAGAGTATGAATGATATTACCGATGATATTTATGTTGATGGCATCAGTGGTAATGCGGCCTTAAATGGCGTGCCTGTGGTGGTTGTGCCTGTGGCAAAAAAAGTAAAACGGACTAAAAAAATTGAGGTAACGGCAAGTTAAACGAGTAGGGGCGCATGATTGCGCCCCTAATTACCATCAAGCAAAATGACAAACGTAATCTAATAACTCAACAGTTTCGATAGTAAAGCTAGAGTTGCCTGCCACGTCAAAAGATTGACCTGCACTGTACTCACTCCAAGTGTCACTACCTGCCAATTTAACACGGCATTTGCCGCCAATAACTTCCATAATCTCAGGTGCGCCAGTATTAAATACTAAGGTTGATGGAAAAATTACACCCACGGTTTTGCGTGTGCCATCGGCCAAAATTACAGTATGGCTTACACATTTGCCATCAAAATAAACATTCGATTTTTTTATAACACTGACATTATCAAATTGACTCATTGGGTTTTACTCTTAAAAGTTAAATCAGGACTTAGGCATTACATTTGAATGATCCAAAAGCTGCGTAAGTTGTAAAAATAAATGCTCGCCATTGTACCTGACATCAAGCTGTCAACAAAACGTCAAAAAAACATCAACTTTGACGGGCATGATGGGCATCATGAAAAAAGTAAAAAATAAATCTCTGCAAAGACGTGTTGATTACCATAAATTGCGTGGTCAACTACAGACAGGTGATTTAGTGTTATTTGCTGGCACCAGTTTTTCATCGCGTCTTGTGCAATTAATTACCATGAGTCGTTGGTCTCATATTGGTGTGGTGGTTAAATTGCCCGAGTATGGCAACATCCCCTTATTATGGGAGGCGACACGTGCTAATAAATTAGCCGATATTCAACATGGCCTATTAGGTGATGGCGTACAGTTGGTTTCTTTAGATGAAAAAATTCATAGTTATCAAGGAGACGTTGCTATTCGTCGTCTTAAAAACTCTGTTGATGCACAGCAAAGACAGGTACACTTACGAAAACTAATGCAAGATTGGCAGGCCAAGCCCTATTGTAATATCGTCATAAAAAACTTAACAGCATGGTGGCGTGGAGAAAAGGCGAGTACCATTGCACAGTGTGGTGGTTTTTGCAGTGAGTTTGTTGCCGAATTGTACAAAACGTGGCAATTATTACCACCAGAGAGACCTTCGCGTTATTATTTACCCGATGATTTTGCGCCAAATTCCTCGCTAAAATTAGCACAGGGTCAATTATCCTCTGCATGGTTATTAGCAATTTAAGTTACACTAATAGCCATAACACGGTTTTAGGCTAGAAGCAAATATGACTCCCGAACAACAACATTATATTCAAAAACGCTTGCAGCATATTCGTTGGTGGAATCGCCTTGGTTGGTTGTTTTTTGTGGGTCTGGCAGGCTTTTATGGTTGGTTGTGGCAAACAAAACCGTTATACATTAATCCTATTTTGCTGTTAGATAAATTACGTTTAGGCCAAGTAAGTGATATTGAAATCGCCAAACTGGCCGCTTTAGGCAACTTAGCCTTTTTAGGTTGTGGTTTATTATTGGCGAGTGTCGTGTTACTCACTTATGCTGCTTTATGGACAGAAAAACAAACCATTAATATGTTGTCATCAACGGTCAAAACAGACCCCAAATCTACGGAGTCCGCAACAGATGAGCCACGTTCTTGAGCATTTATTAGATAGTAATAAACAATGGGCACAACGTATTAAAAATGACGACCCCAGTTTTTTTAGTAAATTAACCAATCAACAAACACCACGCTATTTGTGGATTGGTTGTGCTGATAGCCGTGTACCGTGTACTCAGTTGGTGGATGTTTTACCAGGTGATATGTTTGTGCATCGTAATGTGGCCAACTTGGTAATTCATACCGATTTTAATTGTTTGTCTGTGATGCAATATGCCATTGATGTGCTTAAAGTAGAGCATATTATTGTGTGTGGCCATTATCGTTGTGGCGGTATTCAAGCAGCAATGCAACAGCAGTCCTTTGGCTTGGTTGATAACTGGTTACGTCATGTACAAGATATTATTGCCAAGCATCAGCGTTATTTAGACACGTTTCCTACCGAACAAGAACGCCTCGATCAATTGTGTGAGCTAAATGTGATCGAGCAGGTGTTTAATGTGTGTGAAAACACTTTAGTACGTAACGCATGGCAACGTGGTCAAAAAATAACGGTTCATGGATGGATTTATGGCGTAGAAGATGGATTATTACGCGATTTGGCCTTAAGTTTAAGCTCCATCGAAGAAATGAAAGCAGCCGTTCATCGTTTGTTAACCAAAACCGAGCTAATTTAATGGCTCGCTATTAAATTGTCACTTGATTGTCGTGGGCTTTGGCTTTACTCTTCGCTCCTTTACGGAGACAACCGTGTTTCGCCGCTTTTGATTTTCTCAAAAGCATCGTTGTTGCTTTGCCTTTAACGGGTAATATCTTATGCACCTAGCTAATTACTGTTCTGATGAAGAATGGAAACGTATCAAAAAATTCGCCGACACCAAAGAAACCCCATTTTTGGTTGTTGATTTAGAAATCATCAAACAAAAGTACGAGGAACTAACCACGTGTTTTCCAATGGCGAAGGTGCATTACGCGCTTAAGGCTAATCCTGGCAAGCCTGTCATTGAATTGTTACGTGATTTAGGTTCTAACTTTGATATTGCATCTATTTACGAGTTAGACAAAGTATTAGCAGCAGGGGTACATCCTGACCGTATTTCTTATGGTAATACCATTAAAAAAGCCGCACATATTAAATATGCTTTTGACAAAGGCATTCGCTTATTTGCGACTGACTCCAAAGCAGATTTACAGTCAATCGCCGAAAATGCGCCAGGTTCTAAAATCTTTGTGCGTATTTTGGTTGAAGGTGGCGAAACCGCCGAATGGCCATTGTCACGTAAGTTTGGTTGCCATCCCGACATGGCGATTGATTTATTAGTACAAGCCAAACTCTTAGGTTTAGTGCCTTACGGTATTTCGTTTCATGTTGGCTCACAGCAAAAAGACATTGCGGTATGGGATGCTGCTTTATCTAAAGTCAAATATATGTTTGACTGGATGCGCTTAGAAGAAGGCGTTATCTTAAAAATGATTAACATGGGCGGTGGTTTTCCTGCTAACTATATTTCCGAGGTAAACCCAATTCAGGTCTATGCCGAAGAAATTTTACGTTATTTGCATGACGACCACGGCGACGAAATCCCAGAAATCATTTTAGAACCAGGTCGTTCTTTAGTGGGTGAGTCTGGTGTATTAGTCTCCGAAGTGGTATTAATTTCGCGTAAATCGCGTACTGACTTAAAACGTTGGATTTATGTGGACGTGGGCTTGTTCCAAGGTTTAATCGAAACCATGGGGGAAGCTATTAAGTACCCCATTTACACCGAAAAAATGGAAGCCAAAGTACAAGAAGGTAGTGTAGTACTAGCAGGGCCAACCTGTGACTCTACCGATATCATGTACGAAAACTCTAACTACCATTTGCCGCATAATTTGGCGGTAGGTGACCGTTTATACTGGATGACAACGGGTGCTTATACCACATCGTATAGTTCGGTAGAGTTTAATGGTTTTCCGCCGTTAAAAACCTATTTTATTGGTTTAGGTAACGATGACGAAGAACAAGTATAAGTCCTAAACTTACTTGTTTGAGTCATAAAAAATCCCCCAAATTGGGGGATTTTTTTATCTTCTATTGTGGCTTCCTCCATCCATGTGGGGGATGAGGCTATTTCTCTCTTTAACTTTCTTGTTTTTGTGCTGCTCGTTCATCACTTTCAAAAAGCTCTTCTAAATCAATCATAGCTTCTTTGTTGCTGGCAATTAACGATGCTTCATCTTGATAAAAAGCCTGCTGCCGTACCAATAATTGCTCATCATACATTCTAAAGGTTGCCACGCTTTGGCGTGCGCGTTCGGGCATAAGTCCAATTTCTATTAAGGTTTTTTCGGCAATTTCGAGTGATGAGGCGTATAACTCACGGGTAATTACTTTCACCCCCATATCCATTAATTGGTAAGCATGACGGCGGTCACGGGCACGCGCTAAAATTGTTAAATGAGGGTAATAATGCCGTACTTGCATTGCGGTTCTAATCGAATCATTAACATCATCTATCGCTAAAATAAATACTTTGGCTTTGTCGAGTTTGGCAGCGCGTAACATCTCAATATTGCTTGGATTGCCATAATAAATGTTATTGCCAAAACGACGCACAAAGTCCACTTGGCGTGCATCCCCCTCTAATGCGGTAAAACGAATTTTGTGCATTCGTAATACTCGCGCAATAATTTGACCAAAACGCCCAAAACCTGCAATCACCACAGGGTTTTCATGGTCGTCGGCATGAACTTCATCAAAAGCGCGTTTATCCTTTGTTACCCAACGTGGTTCAATGACTTTTTCTAATATATAAAAAGCGAGTGGGGTTAAGGCCATCGAGAGGGTGACAATTAAAATCAAACGGTCACTTAGCTCGGTTGGTAATAAATGTAAGCTCGTAGCACTGCTAAATAACACAAAGGCAAATTCACCTCCTTGCGCCAAACTCACCCCTAAACGAATACTGGTGTGCCACGGGTTGCCAACCCATTTTCCAATCAAAACTAATACCGTAAATTTAAGAGTCATTAGCCCGATTGCCCCACCAATAATTAACAATGGCTCATGAATCAAACGATTCATATCGGTACTCATGCCTACGGCCATAAAAAACAAACCTAGTAATAAGCCTTTAAAGGGTTGAATGTTGGCTTCTAATTCATGACGATACTCAGAGTCGGCTAACAAAACACCCGTTACAAATGCGCCTAATGCCATAGACAATCCTAAGGTATCCATGACTAAGGCAATACCAATAATAATAAACAGTGCTGCAGCCGTTAATAATTCGTTGGCTTTACTGGCGGCAATCAATCTAAACGCAGGGCGAATAATCACCCGACTACCAATAATTAATAAGCTAAATACGCCAATGACTTTAGCAAAATAAGTCAGGTTATATTCTTGACTACCTGTGCCAGATAAAATAGGCAAGATGGCTAATAAAGGAATCACCGCCATATCTTGAAATAGTAAAATCGCAAAAGATTCACGACCATGACGTGCAGTGAGTTGCTTTTTTTCGGCTAATAATTGCATCACAAAAGCGGTAGAAGACATCGCTAAACCAAAGCCTGCAATTACACTGGTGGTTAAGTCAAAGCCTAAAGCTATACCAATGCCCGTAAAGCCCATGCCTGTGACCATGACTTGCAAGCCACCTAGCACAAAAATGGAACGTCTTAATACCCACAAACGTGACGGTTCAAGTTCTAAACCAATCACAAATAACAGCATCACCACGCCAAACTCGGCAAAATGTAATACCGTCTCAGCATCACCTGCTAAGTCCAAAAAATTAGGGCCAATAATAATGCCTGTAATTAAATAGCCCAACACTGTCGCCAAGCCAAAACGATGGCATAGTGGTACAACAAATAAAGCAGCACCTAAAAAGACGGCGGATTGTGCAAGCAGAGTCATGCTTCATCTTCCTAATAAAATAATCTCTCATAAGAGAGTTGCAAGTGTGTCATAAACTCGCCAAAGTATGTACTTCACTCTATGTAATTAAGGAGAAAAATAATCATGTCAATAATTTATGACAATAATGCGTTATCAATCGGTAATACGCCTCTGGTACGTTTAAATCGCGTCGTGCATGGCCATAAAAAAGTGTACGCCAAAATTGAAGGGCGTAATCCTGCGTATTCAGTCAAGTGCCGTATTGGTGCTAACATGATTTGGCAAGCCGAAAAAGATGGCCAACTTAAAGCAGGTATGGAGATTATTGAACCAACGTCTGGTAATACGGGTATTGCTCTCGCGTTTGTGGCGGCGGCTAAAGGCTATCCATTAACGTTGACTATGCCAGCATCAATGAGTTTAGAGCGTCGTAAAGTGCTTAAAGCTTTAGGCGCAAATTTAGTGCTAACCGATGCAGCCAAAGGCATGAAAGGTGCGATAGATAAAGCCGAAGAGATTCGTGCTAGTAATCCTCAAAAGTATTTTTTACCGCAACAATTCGAAAATCCTGCTAATCCTGCGATTCACGAAAAAACCACAGGCCCCGAAATTTGGCGTGATACCGATGGTGCGATTGATATTTTTGTGGCAGGCGTAGGCACAGGCGGTACATTAACTGGCGTGTCACGTTATATTAAACTAACACAAGGCAAAGCCATTCAAACGATTGCGGTTGAGCCAGAAGCCTCACCGTTAATTACTCAAGCACGTGCAGGACAAGACATCAAACCAGCTCCACATAAAATTCAGGGCATTGGAGCTAATTTCATTCCTAAAAACTTAGATTTGAGTTTAGTTGATGGAGTAGAGACGATTAGTAATGATGAAGCAATTGAATATGCGCGCCGTTTAATGCGTGAAGAAGGTATTTTGGTTGGTATTTCGTGTGGGGCAGCGGTGTGTGCCGCAGCACGTTTGGCAGCGAAACCCGAAAATGCCGACAAAACAATAGTAGTGATTTTGCCTGACTCAGGCGAACGTTATTTATCAACTACTTTATTTGATGGTTTATTTACCGAACAAGAAATGGTGCAATAAATTTGTGCTTTAGCCACTAAGCCAGCTAAAGCCTGTTGGCAAGCGGCGCAACAAGCGTATAATACCTCACGTTTTTAACACTGATGCGTCTATTGAACGTGTCGGTTTCATCACCGAGAGTACATCATGAGTTACAACAACATTCCACCAGGCAAAGACGCACCACACGACATTTATGTCGTTATCGAAATTCCTGCTAACCACGACCCAATCAAATACGAAATCGACAAAGACAGCGATGCCTTGTTTGTTGACCGTTTTATGGGTACAGCGATGTTTTACCCAGCTAACTATGGTTACATTCCAAACACGTTGTCTGAAGATGGCGATGCCTTAGACGTATTGGTTGTGACTCCATATCCTGTTGCACCAGGTTCTGTGATTCGTTGCCGTCCTGTTGGCAAACTAAACATGGAAGACGAGTCTGGTATTGATGCCAAGTTAATTGCCGTTCCACACGAAAAATTAACTCCAATCTACAAAAACGTTAAAGAATATACCGATTTACCAGAGTTGTTAATTAATCAAATCCGTCATTTCTTTGAAACTTACAAAGCATTAGAGCCAGGTAAGTGGGTTAAAGTAACAGGTTGGGAAGGTGCTGACGTTGCTAAAGCCGAAGTATTAAAATCTATCGAAGCAGCTAAAAAATAAGCAAGCTATACTTCACTCCCTCTCCCTGTTGAGGGCGGTAGATAAGATTAAAATGAAGGCGCAATTTGCGCCTTTATTTTGGGAGTAGATTAACCAAACTTCGCTTTTAACGCATTTACCAACTTGCCATGAATGCCACCAAAGCCACCGTTAGACATAATCACAATGGCATCTCCTGACTGCACTGTGCTAGACACTTCGTCAATAATACTATCAATGGTTTGAGCTATTTTTGCAGGTACAGTTGATGCGGCAATCACAGGACTTAAATCCCAATCCAAGCCCGCAGGTTGATACCAAATCACTTGGTCTGCATCACTCGCAGATTGTGCTAAATTATCTTTGTGTGTCCCCATACGCATGGTATTGGAGCGTGGCTCAATAATCGCCCAAATTTTACGGCTACCGACTTTTTTGCGTAAGCCTTCTAGGGTGGTTTTAATCGCGGTGGGGTGATGGGCAAAATCATCATAAACACTAATATTATTTACTTCGCCGACTAACTCCATACGACGTTTCACCCCATCAAATGCACTTAAGGCATCGCACGCAGTTTTAATATCCACTCCTACATGATGTGCTGCCGCAATTGCCGCAATGCCATTATAAACACTGTGTTGACCTGTCATGCCCCATTGTACTTCACCTTTGGTTTGTCCTTGATAGATCACGGCAAAATGAGAGCCATCCTCACTTAATAATTGGGCTTGCCAGTCGCTGTTAGTGGGTTGAATACCTGTCGTTTCTATTGGTGTCCAGCAACCCTTGGCTAAGGTGTCCGCTAAGTTAGTATCATTCGCAGGTACAATAATTTTGCCTGAGCTTGGAATAGTTCTTACTAAGTGATGAAACTGCTTTTGAATCGCTGCTAAATCGTCAAAAATATCAGCATGGTCAAATTCTAAATTATTCAAAATTGCGGTTTTTGGCGCGTAATGCACAAATTTAGAGCGCTTATCAAAAAAAGCAGAATCATATTCATCTGCTTCTACCACAAAATATTTACCGCTGCCCAAACGTGCACTGGCCTCAAAACCTTTAGGTACGCCACCAATCAAAAAGCCTGTTTCTAAACCTGCTTGCTCCAAAATCCACGCTAACATGGTAGAGGTTGTGGTTTTTCCATGTGTGCCTGCCACCGCCAACACATGTTTCCCTTGCAAGACATATTGTGCCAACCATTGCGGGCCTGATGTGTAGGGAATCCCTTCATTTAATACATATTCCACCGCAGGTATACCACGTTTCATAGCATTACCCACAATGACCAAGTCGGGGCGTGGCTGCAAATGTTCGGGTTCGTAACCTTGCATCAAACTAATGCCTTGGGCTTCGAGTTGGGTACTCATGGGAGGATAAACATTGGCATCACTGCCTGTCACGGTATGGCCTAAGTTTTTAGCTAACACAGCTAGTGAGCCCATAAAAGTGCCGCAAATACCTAAAATATGAATATGCATAAAATATCCTTAACGAGACGGTGTAGTAGTTTGCGCCGCCGCAGCGGTCGCTTGGGCTAGAAGTTCGGGAAAAACTTTAACGGTAATAGATAGGCTAACCATCAAAAGTAAAAATGCTAAGGTATTAGCTAAAAATGGACTAATGTTTAAGGCGCGATGATAAATAAAGCCACGTACCATAATGCCCCAAATCACCAAGACCAATTCAAACAATCCCAAAAAAGCTAACATAGGCGATTTACTAGGTAAATTAATACTAATGATGAGTAGAGGAATGGCCGCTAAAGTCAATAAGGTGTCACAGGCCATTACACTGATTTCAGTCTGTACAAATCGTGCATTTAAATTTTTCAATTGGAGTAATAAATATACAAACAGTAGTTCTACACCAATGCTAATGATAGGGCTAACAATAGCAATATTTAATTGTGATGAGCGACCAATGGCTTGTGCAGTTGCAGCAAGCACAAAGTTGGCCGCAATAATTACTAAGAGTAAGGGAACTGAATAGGGCGCATCTTCAGGTTCACGTTTAAAACGTAACATCTGCCAAAACAATAAAACGAGGGCTTTCATAATCTAATATCATATCAACTAAATTTGCACTATTGTCGCAAAGACCACGCACCAATGCAGTATAAATTCGTATTTGTTTATTTTTTTTGAGTTGTTATTTATGCCTATTGTGATTCAAACCATTTTATTATTGATTTGCTCTAATATATTTATGACTTTTGCGTGGTATGGGCATCTTAAAAATTTACAAGATAAATCATGGTTTGTCGCCGCCTTATTGAGTTGGTGTATCGCCTTTTTTGAATATATGTTAATGGTGCCTGCCAATCGTATTGGTCATACGGTACTCAGTGTGGCGCAGCTCAAAATCATTCAAGAAGTCATTACTTTAACGATATTTGTGCCTTTTGCGCTGTTGTATCTTAAAGAGCCTTTTAAAATGGACTTTATTTATGCTGGATTATGTTTATTAGGTGCAGTTTATTTTATGTTTCGAGCTTAATAAGGTAAAAATAGCAATAAAGTGCAAAAAAATTAAGCAAAGACTTGGCCTCACTGCATTATTCAGCCAAAATAGTCGGCTTTTCTAACCTATTAGGGTTTTTGTTTAGTAGGCATAAACTCATTTTACGAGAAACTTGGTCATGACAGCATCTGCGGCAACCCCCTTAGTCGGTATTATTATGGGTTCACAATCTGATTGGGCAACCATGCAACACGCCGCTGATGTGTTAACTACATTAGGTGTGCCATTTGAAGCCGAAGTTGTCTCTGCACATCGCACGCCCGATAAACTATTTGACTATGCTGCTACGGCGCGTGGACGGGGTA
>Ga0209599_10001633_pt1 | contig 10252 bp, 7 predicted proteins | sample Shrwel_input2_FT_FD_187534 | JGI IMG/M metagenome (GOLD analysis project Ga0209599, IMG submission 187534) | Subsurface microbial communities from deep shales in Ohio, USA - Utica-3 well 1 S input2 FT (SPAdes) (version 2) ... | reverse complement strand
GGTGGGGAGTGTGGGGTTGGGGGATTTGTTGAATCCAAAGAGTTGGTTTGAATGTTAATTCAGTTTTTTAAGGAGCTTCAAAAGATGCGTGATAAAGAGCGCAAATCATTATCGCCAGTAATTGATGAAAAATATGATTTAGAAAAAGCAAGACATCGGTTAAAACAATTTCAATCAGAACGAGAACAGAACTCAATACTAGAGCAAGGGACAGTTAAAAAGGATGACGGTATGATGAAGCAAATATTCACTGTTACTCAACCGACTGTTACTTTAGATAATGACGTAATTTTATCTGTTGCAACTCGTGTTCAATTAGATGAGGGTATGGCTAAATTACGTTTCCATCAAATAATTTATCAGGATTGGAACTTTGGGGCGGTTGATAGGCAAGGAAAAAGTGTAATTTTGAATTTTTTTGGCGCACCAGGAACAGGCAAAACACTAACAGCGGAGGCTTTTGCAGGAAGTTTAAAATTACCCATGATTAAATTAGGGATTGCTGAATTAGAAAGTAAATTTATGGGCGAAACATCTAAAAATATTCAGGCTGTATTTAAAGCAGCTACAGAGACAAATGCTGTTTTATTTTTTGATGAAGCGGATACCTTGTTAGGAAAACGTCTATCCTCAGTTACTCAAGGTATTGATAATGAAGTTAATGCAATGCGTTCAACGTTATTGATTGAATTAGAAAAATTCAATGGAGTAGCTATTTTTGCAACTAATTTTGCTAAAAACTATGATGAAGCGTTTCGTAGTCGGATTAGTCATCATATTCACTTTGATTTGCCAGACTTAGATGCGCGAAAACATTTATGGTCAAAAATGCTTGTTGAGCAAATTCCATTATTAGAAACACGAGAAGAGTTTATTAATTGGGCGGCAGAATTATCAGAAGGTTTTTCTGGGCGCGAAATTCGTACTTGTATGCGTTTAGCTTTGCCAAAAGCCTTGTTAGAAGCAGAGCAGCTAAATGAAGAGCCAAAGCTGAAACTTGAACAGTTAAAGGAAGTTATTCATCGAGTTAATCATGCTAAGTTAGAAGTTGCCAGTAAAAGCAATACTTTAAGCAATGATGAAATTCGTTCGGCAAAATCATTATTAGGTATTAAAAGTTAAATTTAAAGTGAAGAGGTAAGTCATGGGATTTTGGAGTTCGGTGGGTTCATTTTGTTCGTCAGTAGCAAGTAGTGTTGGTTCTGCTGTTTCATCGGTCGCTAGAGGCGTTGCATCTGTTGCTAGTAAAGCTTGGGATACGGCTAAGAATGTTGCTGGTAAAACTATTGATTGGTTAGCCGATAAGGCTGAAAACTTTGTCGGTCAAGTCAAAGATATTTGGAAAACAGCAAAGCCATGGGTTGAAAAACTAGCCCCCTATATTTCTAAAGGGATAGCATTATTGCCATTTCCATGGGCAGGAGCGGTAGCACTTGCAGTTGAGAAAGGAATACAAGCTTTATTAGCATTGGAAAATAGTCCAATTCTTAAAAAAGTTGAAAAAGCGATTATATGGGCATCTAAAGCTGCGAGACATTTTAGAGAAAAATATTTTACCAAAGATGAAGTCAAAGAGGCAGAAGAGCGTCAGCAAGATTTACAAGAAGCCATGGACGCAATGAAAACCGAAGAGCAACGTCAATCTATTCGTTTTGCGGCAGTGATTAATGATTATATTTTGGTACAAACACGTATCCAAGAAATTCTAGCTCAAGATCAAGTGAATGATTTTGAACATTATCTACGTTTACGTGCTACACAAAAATTACTTAAGGCAGCAGAAAAGACGTTAAGTACAGCTCAAACACTTAATGATATTACAACAGATGACTCTTTTTTATTGCGAGTAGGTGCTGATTTATTAGCTGAAAATCCAAATTTATCAGATGCTGATGTTGAACGTTTAGATAAGCTGATTAAACGAAGATTTAATGGTAAATCACTTATTCCTTTTGTATTTGAGGAAATGATTCGCGCTTGGGAAACAAAATATCAAAATATGGAGGCAAAATGGGAAAAGCTAAATAAAGATACTGCCGTTTTAAAGCGCGAAGTGAAGCAATTAGAAGTAAAAATGAAAGTTGAGCCATTAACGGAGTTAGAAGAAGCACAATTAGTTGAGTTGAAAAATGATGTAGCTGTTGCTGTGAATAACTCAAAATATCAGGCGCAGGAAAATCGTGCTATGAAAAGTTATGTGCATGCAGCAGAGGGTTTTTTACAAGTTTTAGAAAAAACAGCCGAACAATTTGAGGAAGAAGGTCGCGATTATATTTTGGATGATATTTCTACTGTAGGTATGTTACTGATAGATTGCGCTCAAAATGGTAAAGCATGGAATGAGCTTAGTGAAGAGCAACAAAGTCTAATTACAGATTATGCCAATATTTTTGCTGAAGATAGTAAAAAACGTAACCAAGATTTAATAGAGGCAGAGGTTTCCTAATGGATATTTTAAATTTCTTATTACCAGTATATTTGTCACCTTTTAAAGTTGAATCATTACCAATGATATTCTTTTCAGTAATTTGGGGACTATTTATTTTTACTATTATTCAGGTTTATCGCAGAGCTAAGCCTGAAAATTGGGAAAACAATTGGTATGGTGGGAACAAAGGAGACAAAGGGAAGAAGCTAGATGCAGAGCATGGCTCTGTTATGGATATTAGTCATGCTGTAGCAACATCATCTGAAAGAGTAGCAGATATTATGCCTGGTATGATTCTAATAATAGGTCTATTAGGAACATTTTTAGGATTAGGTTTAGCTTTAGATAAAGCGTCAGGTATTTTAAGCAGTGCTAATGCAATGTCTAATATGGACTCCTCGATGACACAATTGATGGGTATGTTGGAAGGTTTAGGTACAAAGTTCAAAACATCAACATGGGGATTGTTAGCATTTATATTACTGAAAGTTATCCTATCAAAAAATGGCTATGAGGAGCGTAGATTACGTTGGTCAATTGAGAAAGTTAAAAGCGAATTGGATATTGTCAGAGAGCAAAATCTAAAAGAGGAGCGAGCAAATAATCAAAAGATTATTGACTGTATGCAAACCATTGCAATTCAATTTGAAAAGAATGTACAGGTTAATCAAAACTCTAATGAGCAGCAATTAAAGAAACTCTCTGAATTTAGTCAAGATACAGTATTAGCTATTAAATTAAGTCATGATGAGCAAGCTAAACTGCTAAATGCAGTTCAACAGAATCAATTTGAACATCTTAAGGTGATTAAAAGTCAAGCATTATCATTTGAAAAGATTTTGGCTGGTTTGTCTGAAAAATATGACAAAATGCTTGATAATGTAGACTTACAACATCAGGAAAATAAATCTTTTCTTAAATCGCTAGTTCAGCAAGGAAAGGATACTAGAGATGCTATGGTGGGCTTTATTGAAAAAAATGAAGCAACAGTATCTACCTTAGGAAAGTCAGCGGCAGGAATGTCTAAAGCAGCTTCAACAATGGGAGATTCTGCGCATCATCTTAAAGGCGTAATTGATTCTTTTCGTACTAACATGGAGCAAGTCGTTTCTCTTATGAAAAAAGATTTGAATGCAACTATTTCAGGTATGAATACTAGCTTTGGGCAAAATATGACTAAAATGTCAGATAATTTAACAAGCTCTATTGGAGATATGAGTCATAGCTTCAAAAAGAATATGTCAGAAATGTCGCAAGGTTTAGGGACTGCTACTAAAGATATTTCTAATGCTGTTAATAGTCTTTCTGTTAGTGTAGATAAAACAATGACAGATGTAACAAATACAATCAATAGCTCTATGGAGTTGCAAACTAAGGCTCAAAAAGTATTTATAGAAAGTACAGATACGTTAAATGAGTATATTATCGAAATGACAGGCTTAGTTAACAAACTATCAGGTGATATTACTGGAGGCTTAAAAGCTGTGTCCGATAGTAACCGTAATATGATTAATTTGGCGAAAAAAACAGAGAGTTTGACTGAGGTAGTAGACAATACATTCAAAGAATCTCTACAAAGCATTGAGTCAGTAACCACCTTAAAGCCAGCATTAGAATGTTTAACTTCTGGCATTGATTCACAAATTGCTATTCTTAAACAAATTTCGGATAACACAGCAAGTCCAGTAACTAAAAAACAAAAAGCGAATGGGTTAATGTCTCAATTTGGGGGTAATAGGAAGTGAAAGACAAGCCCAATGAATGGATTTCAATATCCGATTTAATGGCAGGTGTAATGGCGGTAGTTATGTTGCTATTGGTAATGTCTGTGTTGCAGAAGACTTATGCTGAGTTGAAGCACAAACAGGAGATGGAGCAGGGTGGAGCAGCTCAGCAAAAACGGATTGCACAAATGTTAAATGATTTACAGAAGTCAGTAGAGCAACAAGGAGCAAGTAATTTAATTTCTTTCGATATTGCGGATGGGAGAATTACATTAAAAGATAATATTTTTGAAAAGGGCAGCGCCTGTATTACGCCTTTAGCAGCACAAGCATTTAAGAATATTGATGTAAAAATATCTAACTTTCTGAAAGACAATTCTTTAGCTTCGATTTATGTAGAAGGACATACAGATAGTCTTCCAGTTTCTCGTCCTGTAACTGATTTTGCAAAGTTTTGTACGGTTTATGATGATAATTTTACTTTATCTGCTGCTAGAGCTAGAGAAGCTAGAAAATTATTAATATCTCAACTTGATGAAGCTCAATCTAAAAGAATAATTGTTGCAGGATTTGGAGACTCGCATCCACTAAAAGGTATTGAATCTATTGATGGTAGAAATCGAAGAGTAGAAATACAATTTGCTATTTTATCTGCGCCCTAATCTACCAAAAGGTGGGCTTTTCCAACCCACCTCCAAAATAACTACTTCCTAACAGGAAAAGCTGCACTAATCGTACTGGTCACATTCGCAAAACCAATAAATCCTTCGGGTGCTAAAGACTTGCCTGTATTTAAAAATGCCACCGAAATATCACGCGCAGGGTCAGCCCAACACAAAATATTAATAAATCCCAAATGACCAAACGCCTGTGCGGTATTTGCGCCAAAAATACTCCACAATTTTTCACCCGTCATAAAACCTGCTGAGTAACGCATTGGCGCTTTAGCCGAATGGTCAAACAGTAATTTACCGCGCCGTGTTGCATGATTAATGGTGACAGGTTGAAACACCGCTTTGCCTTGCCATGTCCCGCCATCTAACATCATTTGATAAAAACGACACACTTCTTCGGCACTGGCATAAATGTTGGCAGCAGGAATCACCGCATCATGGGCTTCGGGCGAGTTAATCGCGGCGGTAATATCACGGTCATTAACACCTAACATATGATGCAACATTTTGCTAATCACAGGTACGTTGTCAAGGCCAGTTGCATGGCTACTAGCCACTTCATGTCGGCGTTCTTCGACAACACCAAAGGTAAAATGCTCACAGCCTAACGGTTTGGCCAACATTCTATCTAACAATTGCGGTAAGGTTTCGCCTGAAACACGTTGGCAAATTTCACCCAAAATATAACCTGCGGTGACTGCATGATAGGCTTGTTGTTTTTTGGGTTGTCCCACAGGTGGCGATTCAGCCAAAATTTTAACCACCGTGTCAAAATCAAACATCAATGATGGTTCGGGATTAGCAATCGGCATAATGCGTATGCCTGCTTTATGAGTCAGTAAATCGTGAATCGTGGTTAAGTGTTTGCCGTGTGCTGCATATTCGGGAATGTATTGGCTAACACGGTCGTGAATACTGAGTTTACCTTCTTCGGCGAGTTTGTGAATGAGCATCGCACTAATGGCTTTAGAGCCCGAAAACAAACATAATGGCGTATCGGCGGTGGCAAGTTTAGTGCCATCATCTGTCGATTCGCCCACTGCACCCACATGGCTATAACCAATACCACGACTCATGACGATGTGACCGTGACGGCGAATGACTAAGGTAATCGCAGGATGTAAGCCTGTTTTATAATAGGCTTGGACACTTTGCCAAATACGCTCAATGTTTTCGGGGCTAATGCCAACGCTATAAGGTGAACATTCACGGTCATAATTGATAGTAGAGATACTGTCTAAATCATCAGGGACAGCAATACGATGGCCGCCTGTTTTAATAAAAGGTAAAACACGATTAAGAGGATTAGCGAGCATGAAGACTTTCCTAAGTTGGTACTAAAGTGCTATATGGTTTGATGATACGATAAAAAACGGCCACTTGCCTTGTTAAAGTATGACTGTAATAAAATTTTTATTGGTAGTTTTGAGAATTAAGAGATGAATATACAGCGTTTTGCCCTCTTAGGATAAGAGGGCAGCGTAAAGCATGGTATTTTTACAACGAAACTTGTGTTCCTAATAACACCGTACGATTGGCAGGTAAACCAAAGAAGTTATACACTTCACCCGCTTGTCTAAACAACACATTAAACACGCCAAACTCAAAACGATTCAGTGTTTTAGCTTGATGGCTAATTAAGGTATCGGAGACAAAAAAGGAAGTTCTTAACGGCTCAAATGACCAATTTAAGGGTAATTGTTGTAAAACAGGCATAAGTAAAGGTTCTTCTCTAAAACCAAAACGAATCGTTAATTGGGCTAATTGTGGACTTAACATAGTCAAACTATAACGTTGTTGTTCATCAACAAAAGGTATCGTTAAGGTTTCAACAGTGAGGCATAAGTTATGCTGATGAATCACTTGATAATGTTTTAGATTATGTAACAAAGCACTTGGAATTAAGTCAGGGTCAGAGCTTAAATACACGGCTGTGCCTTGTACTTGGTGCATATCCTTGAGTAATAACGGTAATTGATTTAACGGTAAACTTAATTGGCGACGTTCGGCACTGAGTACATTTTTACCTTTACGCCAAATATAAAACAGACCAAAGACCACACAACCCACCAATACAGGCAACCAACCTCCTGTCAAAAACTTACTGCTATTGGCTATCACAAACACCAATTCGAGTAATGCTAACACCGCTAATAAGCCTAAGAGTAACCAACGTTTGTTTGAGGTTTGATGATAAACAATTAACATTAACAATAAGCTAGTAATTAACATCGTGCCAGAAACAGCTAAACCATAAGCTGCCGCTAATGCACCAGAGGATTGAAAAATTAATACCAAACTGACGACACCTAACAACATTAACCAATTAATAAAGGGGATATAAATTTGGCCTTTTTCGCTGCTAGACGTGTGAATAACGTTAATTCTGGGTAATAAATTGAGGCGTGAGGCTTCAACAGTGAGTGAATAAGCCCCTGCAATCGTGGCTTGTGAGGCGATAATGGTGGCTAAGGTGGCTAAAATTACCAGAAAAATCATTAAACTATCAGGTGCAAGCAAATAAAAAGGATTACTCACCGCACTCGGATTTTGCAAAATTAACGCACCTTGACCAAAATAATTTAACACTAAACTTGGCCACACCAAACCTAACCATGCTAAACGGATGGGTCGTGCGCCAAAGTGTCCCATATCGGCATATAAAGCCTCTCCACCTGTTAAGGCCAAAAACACGGCTGATAATAACAAGAAACCTGCGGTTGGATAATTGATAAAAAACTCAATGGCATACATGGGATTAAGGGCTTTTAAAACGCTTGGTTGCTCAATAATGGCATTAATGCCTAACACTGCTAACGTGACAAACCATGCAATCACAATTGGGCCAAAGACACGACCACCAATTTTTTGTGTGCCTAAACGTTGCACCACAAATAAGCTAATTAAAATGGCAAGGGTGATGGGAATAATCCAGTTTTTTAGGCTAGGTGCGACAATTTCTGTGCCTTCAACTGCCGATAATACCGAAATAGCAGGGGTAATAAAGGCATCTGCATAAAATAAGCCTGCGGCAAATACGCCTAAGCTAAACACTATTGAGGCTGATTTGCCACCTTGGCCAATATGACGGTTGGCTAAAGCTAATAGTGATAACACACCGCCTTCGCCATTATTGTCGTGACGTAATACCACCAAAATATATTTGAGGGTAATAATTAATAATATTGCCCAAAAAAACGCCGATAAACTCGCCAACACATTGAACTCGGTAGGGGCTAGGCCGTGGGCAAATGCCTCTTTAAAGGCATATAAAGGGCTAGTACCAATATCACCATACACCACCCCCAAGGCGGCTATGGCTAAGGTGCTAGTTTTGGCTTTTTGTGACATGATAAACTCCAATTAACTTAATAATAAAGTTAGGTTTAAGTTGTGATTTTTCATTTAATACTTTTGCTATATTGGTTTCGACTCCGCTCAACCACCACGACTCTGTTCCCTGAGCGGAGTCGAAGGGGCATTTAAAAGAAAGAAAATTAGGTTGAGGGTAACTTCAACCACTCAACATAAACCGATAACCGACACCGACTTCGGTTAATAAATACATCGGACGAGTAGGATTAGTTTCGATTTTTTTGCGTAAATGACTGATATAAATGCGTAAATAGTGAGATTCTTCGCTAAAGTTTGCCCCCCATACTGCCAGTAATAATTGGCGATGTGTTAAAACTTGACCTGCATGAGCGGTTAATACCGCAAGTAGTTGATATTCAATATTGGTTAAATGAACTAATTGCTCTCCTTGCCATAATTGCAATTTGTGTCGGTCAAATTTAAATTGGCCAAAACTAATCATCGCTTGTTGTTGGTGTAATTGGTTAAGACGGCGACCTTGAGCACGGACGCGTGCTAATAATTCTTCGGTACTAAACGGTTTACTTAAATAATCATCCGCACCTGCATCAAGGGCTTTTATTTTGTCCTGTTCGGCAAAACGTGCTGACAAGACAATAATCGGCACTTGACACCACACGCGCAACTGGCTAATCCACTCACTGCCATCACCATCAGGTAAGCCTAAATCTAAAATAATCATGTCAGGATAATTGTTTTGTTGGCTAAAAAAATCATTGGCTTGGGCTAAATTTGCCGCACTACTGACACTAAACTCGGCTTTTTTGAGCGCATGAACTAACAATTGACGAATATCTTGATGATCTTCAACCACTAAAATATGCCAATCTGTTGATGACTGAATCATGATTGCACCTGCGGTTGAGGTGGGGTGGGTAGTTCAATACTCATCACGATAAAATCTTGTTGGCTATCATCATCATGCTTACAGTGACAGTAAATTTTACCTTGATGAGCTTCAATAATTTGTTGACAAATCGCCAAGCCTAAACCCATACCATTCGGATTGGTACTTTGTTGTAAGCGTTGGAAGGGCGCAAACATTTGCTGTTGTTGTTCAAGACTGAGAGGGGGGGCGGGATTGGCAATACTTAAGCGCACTAAATTATCAGTGGCATCAACACAAATTTTAATAGCACCTTTGCCATCATGGTATTTAACGGCATTATCTAACAAATTACTGATAACTCTTTGTAGTAACAATTCGTCAGCATAAATCAAGGTGTTAAGGTTATCGCTTAATTGTATATCTATCTGAGCTAATAATGGCTTTAACTCATGTAATGCGCTGCCAATTAATTCTTCTATAGGAATCCATTCTTTTTTAAGTTGTATGTTTCCCGACTGTAGTTTTGATAACTCTAATAAACTGCTAACCATTTGATTTAAACGCCAACTGTGTTGGCAAATTTGGCTAATTGTTTGTTGATGTTGACTGTTGGCCAGTTCGTGCTGTACTTGCTCGGCCAAACCATAAATAATGGTTAAAGGAGTACGAATATCATGGGCGACTGCACTTAAAATGGAGTTGCGTAATTGTTCACTTTTAATCTGCCATGTTTGCTGCTCGCTGACGTGAATATAATGCCAACGCTCAATCGCCACGGCGACCATTGAAGCAATCGTTTCTAAGGTAGTGTGTTGAGTTGGATGAGAGCCAGTGATACGCATAATGCCTCTCAGGCGAGTTTGCCCTTTGAGCGGAAAAAAACTTGCTTGTTCAGCACAAAACGGAGAAGCAGCGTTTAAGTCTTGGTGTAATAAGGTATTGAGGATACGTTGTTCGTGACTATTAAATTCGCCAAGTATTAAATGTTCATTGGTTGCTAATAAGGTGTTGGGAATATAAAAGCCAACCTTAAGTTTGAGCTCAGTTTCCATAAACTGTTGGCAAATAGCAAAAATATCGTGCGGACTTAAGGCGCTGACTAACTCTGTTGCCAACACATAAAGTTGTTGATTAAGTTGCGCTTGACGTTGGCTGTGTTCTTGACGTTGACGCAAAGCATTAAGTAATTGGCTAATAGTTAAAGCACTAATTAACATCACGG